>Ga0126343_10002013_pt1 | contig 10130 bp, 9 predicted proteins | sample Cyp2metagenome_FD_92531 | JGI IMG/M metagenome (GOLD analysis project Ga0126343, IMG submission 92531) | Coral microbial communities from Lord Howe Island, Old Settlement Bay, Australia - Cyphastrea 2 metagenome | ecosystem: Host-associated > Invertebrates > Cnidaria > Coral ... | reverse complement strand
TGAGCCAGTGGATACCGCGGGTCGGGCTGGACAAACCACATAGCTGACATAGCCGCTAAGCCAAAGAAGAGCTATGTCATCCGTTTAGCCTTGCAGCCGATGATTTTGGGCTCTTAATCGTCCATGACTACCCCAACCAGTCCAGTCACTGATGGTACCTGTGCTCGGCCTTTTCTGGGATGGGACCAGGTCATGTTAAACCACCACCATCCATCACCAAGAAAACTTCACATACGGACGCACAATGTTAAACCACCATCCACCGCGGCTACAACAGAGCATGGCACATATGGACTCACAGGCAGTCACAATCCCAAATCCATTCAAATCCTAACTTCTACTGGTCAATATCAAATACCCATGTATACCTCCAAGTGTCCCTAATTTTGTTGGAAAATATCCCACCGCATCCCACCTGCCAACCTGCTTGGCTCAATTTCCCACATCGCCCCGCCTTGCCGTCCCTGGAGACGTCCATCTTGGAGTGTCCCACCTTCGGCTCATTCCTACTAGGACTACTATGACTGTTATTGTCATAGTTGGTTACTGTCATTGTCACAGTTGTAGTTATTCCTACTGTAATGGGCATTGTTTTCGATGATTATTGTTAATCGCTACATTGGTGTTGCTGATATTGCTACTATTGTCATTGTATTTTACCAGGTCAGCCAAGAATGGGGTAAATACAACAACTAACCGTTAAGCTGCTAGTCCTTTTGAACCAACGCTTCAAGGTAGTCACATGATGTACATGGAACATGGGTTATACTGCAGGAGTTTTTACACCACCCTCAGGCGAGCAGAGACTGCAGCGAGGCTGTTGAATCAATGAGCGAGCTAACCCGGTAGCGGGTTTGTTTTTAGCTTTTGGTTTTGAAGCCATCAACTGCATACAAAAGTCTCTATAAGAAGCTCAAGCCTGCAAACCCAGCAGCAGCGCAAGGGAAGGCAACTTACCATGCCATGTCTTGCAAAAGGCTACTCATCATGTCTACCTATCGGTTCCAAAGAATCCAACGGCTGCCAGCCTCATCTCGATAGTACCATTTACCTCGCCACCAGCTCCATTCACGGCGAGCGCCATAGTGGTCCTTGTTGTAGCTCCACGAAGCATCAGGGCGACCTGAGCTGGATGCCTTTGCAGTCGGTGGACTCTCTGGCTCCAGAAATGGTCTTGCGGCTTTCTTGCTCTTCGGCAGGAATGCCGTTGCGGCACTCCAAGATGAGGCTTCCGCTTGCGCGGAGCTGGATGCGGCTCCACGGATGGCGGCTTCTTCGTTGGCCTTTCTCTTTTTGGCGGCAATTTCTTGTGGGCCATTTGCTTTGGCATGTGCGGATTGTTTTTCCTTTCGTTGGATATTCTCTTTTGCCAACGGCTTGGAAACCTTCGAAAAGGAGAGGTTTTGCAGCTTCCCCCATAGACACGGAGTTAACGACACGACGACGACGCGACGCCGACCCGACGACGACGCGCCGACCCGACGACGACGCGACGAGCCACTCGAGGCGAACAAGGGTCCAGCCCCCAGACCCCCAGACTACAAACGGGAACCCTTCGCTGCGCATTCGGGAAAAAAAGGATTATCTGGGATGAACATCCAAAATCATCAAATCACCAGCTCAACGCCATCAACATACCCACAACCTGGAATTCTGCATGCTAATAGTGATAAGCTACGTGATCTCATAAGAAAATGGGTTACATATCCAAACTCCAGAGTTCCTATGCGTTCTTGCTAGAGGCACGACTTTTGCGAAACACACTTCCCCAAGGCACAACGATTTTTTCCTAAAACAGGTACGACTTTGTCAGATGCCTGTAGCGGTCTTCAACATCTTCATAGCCCAAAGCTTTCGCTCTCCTGTGACGGTCCTTGGCATCTTTGAGCACTGACGCTTCAAGGCTTGCAATGCCCCTGGCTCCAATTTGCTGTCGCAACATGTCGGCCTGCTCACCTGTGAGGGCGGCTAATAGCGATGTTGATTTTGCCAAACATTCCGTTCTTGGCTAATTCGCTTTTCCAAGACCTTTGTTCTTCTGTTGGCTTGGTGTTTGACTTGGCCACTTTCATCCACTGACAATGGCTCGTAACCGCATGTGGCGCAGGTGATTTGGCCGCTGACGTACTCCACCATGCGCAAAGGGCAGTCGCCCGTGAATGTGGCTCGGCATTTTTCGGAGTGGTGTAGACACGGCGCACCCTCGTGGGTGGCTGGTCTGCACGCTCCGGTTTGTCACCAGCTGCATTGTCATCATCCACCTGCATAGCGCCACGAGCATCGGGTTGCCCCGTGCCGGCATCATCTGGACCATCGTCGAACCCCAAATCCCTGTCATCTCTTGGGATCAGTCGCACATCAGCTGTCGGAGTGCTTGGCTTCGCCTGCTTCTCCCAAGTGCTGGGCTCGAGATTGCTTCCAAAGCATTTTGTCCCCCTGGGTGATGCTGATGATATACTGGGATGGTATCCTTTCAGACGTAGTGATACCATCATATACCATCCATGGCGGTCCGGCTGAAGATGATGCCCCCTTCCACCGCTTGCCCCAGTGCACTTTTGATCTCAACTGGACATTTTCCCCGCAAGCCACTTCTGTACCCATCCGCGCCGTAGCGTTTGTCGCTCAGGTAGATGTGGGCGCGCCCGGAGTTGACAGTATCTCCTCCCCCGGCAGCAACCCACTCTTCGCGATGCTCTTCCAGTGACTCCTCATCGTTCGATGGTATAAGCCACTGCTGGAACCTCGCTCATGGCACAGATGGGCACGCCTGCGAAGGCGGCTTTTCTCTCCAGGCTGATGTTGGATGCACAGCAGATTTGTACAGCGTTGGCATAGAGCCCCCCAACTTTTTCGAGTGCCTCTTTTGAGTGTCCTTGAATCGCTCGGATTTTGACTGGGACATACTCGCACTGAAGGTGATTCTCGCAGCCTGGATCGGGGATCTTGGCGCAGAGAAACTCAAATCTGCTCTTGCCGTACTTGTCCAGCTTCATGGCCGTCCCAAATAGATTGCTCACGGTGCAGAACACATCAGGGGGCACTTCCTTACGGAAGGCTTTTGCAAATCTTCCAAGTCAGAACAGCTGTTTGTCCATCTTCACCTTGGAGCAATTCGCGATCCCCCTGCAAACCTTGTTCACGCGCGTCGCGAAATCTTGGAACTTGCGATCGACGCGGAGTGTGCGAACCAAGGTCTCTACATCCGTGGCTGTCATCAATTCTAGCTCATAGCCCACTCCGTTGACTTCATTTCCCTCGGACTCGGAGTTGGTCACCATCGTATATTCATACTCAGGCAAGTGCTCCTCCATGAAGTATGCACGGACAAAGTTGCGTTCATGTTCCTGGGCTGGGCGCGCAGTTGCCTGCGGCCAATCTGAGCCGGAGCTTGCACTTGGCAATGCTGGTGGAGCTTTGGACTTGAGTTGGATGTTTTGCGTGGTGACTGTGACCGTCGGTTCAGCTCTTCGTGCATCTGGGGGCGCGACGTCGCCGGTGACCAGATTGGGAGGTGGTCCAGCTGGCTGAGAAGGGATCATCGTTGGGTCCAAGTTCTTCACATCCTGGAGATCCTCCGTATCTGGCTGCCTGAGTGCAACTTCCTCTGCGGTAAAGGCAACCCCCACTGGCACGATGTGCTTTCTGCTTCTGCCGAATTCTCAAAGAGAAACCCTGGGTTCCAGCGCAGGTCATCATGCGGCTGCTGTGCCAGCTGTCCCAGTTCCAAGCCGACCCCCCATGCATTGGCAGCGCAATCGATCAGGAACAAAGTTGCTGTCCAGAACGAAGCCAGGCGGACTCGATTTTCATCCGAATTGGCGAAGTGCCAATGACCTTTGACTTCGAATTCGTCCGCGTATCCGGCTGCTATACAACCCATGGGAAATCCGAGTCTGCTCGCTCGCGAGAGCGGCTTGTGAGTTCATACCAGATCGGCTCAACATGTTGGAAAAATTCGTCGAAGATGGGCTGAATTCCATATAATCAGCAGCAAGGGGCGCACTTGTGAGACCGGCCGATTGCAATCCCAGGGCATCCGGAAACCTGGACAAAGCCTCCTCAGCTATCTGCACACCGCGCTTGACCAGGTTCCTGAACGTTTTTCCCCACATCATCTCATGGATAAATTTCTGCACATAAGGCGGCTTCCTCTCCTTAAAGTGCTCTGACACGTCATACTTGCGCAGCGAATGCCGGCGACCTGCAATGAAAATCCAGATGATGGGGCGCGGTGTCAATACGCTCAAAATCTTGCTTATGAGGCAGGACACAGAACTCCAGAGCCTTCATGATCGGTTCGTCTCGGCCACAGAATCGGAGTGCAGAAATTGCAGACCACTCATTCATTAAGCCCTGGACAAGATCCGATGCAAGAATTCCTTCTCCCTGGTTGCGAATGACCATTGCGCACAAGAGCTTTCCATGGAAATCATTCCACCATTATTCCTGATTCCTCTTACGTCGCGCAGTGAGCTCAGCCTCACGGCTGGCCGGGTTGGTTGCGGGTCGCGAGTCGGCCATTTTGACAGGACAGGCGATTTTGGCGTTACAGGCTTTCCTTTTGGAGGCTTGGCCCACCGCAGCTACCCGAAAGCACTCATGAAGCATGTCAGTCAACTTGAAGGTATAATTTTCAGCAAATTTTACTGCCTTACCTCGACTTTGATCATGTTCATGTTTTCCACTGCAACGACAGGAATCTAATCTTTCAAGTTCTTTGAAGTTTCCGGCAATTGTCCAACTTTTCTTCATTGGATGACCATCATTCCCAAGAACTCCCAACATACATCCATCAAAATGGTGCATCGACATGAAACGTTCAATGAGAAACTTTCTAACCATTGGCCATCTCCAATATTTGCAATTCTTCGAAAGTTCGAGAGCTATCAAGGTTCGTTCATCATAAACTTCATCCACAAGTTCGACAAAGGATTTGAAAAGTTTGGTAAACTGTTTTTCTTGATCCTTTATTCTTTCATGACCCTTGACCGTAAGGCCGCTCACATTTCCCCAAGGACTTCCTCCCACACATGGCAATGATGCATACAAGATCAAAGTGCCATTATCAAAGTCATTTCTGAAATCTTTGACAAGAGAGGCTAGTCGTTGCCGACAGCTATCAGTAGTTCCGTCATCTTTCTCGGTCAGCCTGACGCAATGGCAATCTTGACTGGACTTTCTTTGGGTACTAAGTTGTGAGTCTTCAGAGCGACAAAATTCGATCAACATTCTGGGCACATGTTTGTTCACTGGGCCCCCCTGATTCCCGGCAGCAGAAGCTAACTTTGGCACCTTAGTAGAGTTGAGCGTCGCGTCGTCGCGAGCTGCTTCTTTCTCCACCTTTGTCGGGCCAATGCCAATGAGATTGACGGCATGTTGCCATAATGCTGGTCGGGTAAAGGCTTTTGTGAGAATGCCCGCAACTTGGAAATTTGTACCAACGTTGAGAAGATCGAACTGTTTACATTCAAACTGTTGTTTCAACCATTTGAAGTTGATGTTTTGAGTCTTGTTTATGTGTCTCATAGAAGCTGATGAACCGGTGGACATTACCGTCATGGTAGCTTGATTGTCCTCCATGAATTTCACTTGATAGAATTCGGGGAAACTAGCCTTAAGAGAGTTGATGTCCGCTACACTGCAACCCGTGTCAACATTCCCATTACGGATGTCGTCAATTTCGGGGTCAATCCTGGTGAACACTGGATCGTCATTGAGCTTCGCGGCATCGCGAGCTGGTTTGCCCTGAAGCTTCTTAAACAGATTAAGCTGCTCAAATAGGGCCAGCATTGGGATACCCTCTGCTCTCATGCTGTGGTTCGCGGCAACAACTTCGGCTTCAGTTGATGAGATTGCTACGACTGTCTGTTTCTTACTGAAGGCATTTAGGGGGTAATAGGTATTGGGTCCTACCAGCACGATGGCGCTCCCGGATGTGCTCTTGCTGTCATGCTCTCCGGCATGGTCAGCATCCGCAAATAACCAGAGCTGGCATTGGTCGAATGCATCCCCAATGAACCCCTCAAGAAAATTGTGCTTTGTACAATTGATGTACGCCACTAACCGATGCAAAGAGACACCACATTCTATGGACCATTTTGTCACTCTTCTGAGCAAGTCAAGTCTGGCCATTGGCGCAGCGAACAATATTTTTGTCCGAATTTTGCTTGCTACTGGTTGGAGCTTGCCAGGCTTTTCATCTTCACTGAGTGTTGGCCTTGCTATGCCGGCATCAGTAAACGGGGTTGGCACCTCCTTCAGGGACAATGGACTCACCTTTGCAAGATTACAGTAGTTTTCTACACAGGACTCCAAGAAGCTACTCATGTCATACCTCGCAAGATTCACGGGCTTGGCCATGACGCCAGCTGATGGCTTCACAGCGTTCTCTAACCCTATGAACTTGGCAGCTTTCGCCTCTTTCTTTGCTTCGCGTTTGTCGCGATGGGGTCCTGGTCTGCCAAGCTTGCCATTGCAAACTGCTGAACTTGTCTGGTCCATCCTGTCCATAACAGAAATTAACAGTTTTTCCAGTCCAAAACTCATTTGCTTGATTGCTTGAAGTTTTCCAAACATCGGTAAAGACATTGTAGCCCCCCTGATTGTTCCCGTCGGTGATGCTAGGACAACTTTTGAGTGTGACCTTTTTGTCAAAGAAAGTAATACGAACTGAAATTTGACAAGTACCCTCTCCCCCTCATCACCCTGCTGGTACAATCTTTTGCGGGGTTGTACATGATGCCTGGTCCATGCCTGATTTGCTGTGTCATGTTCCCACCAGTCATGCGTGCGATGCTGTGCAACTGCTGACTTCTTGGCTTCAAATGCAAAAGCGAATGGGTGTGCCTGCGAGGGCAACCGGATATTCTGGAATTCCCGGTGCGTGCAGCCAAAGTATCTATCGTATGCTTCTGGATCACCGATGTCAACTAGCTGCTTTGATGCTTGCCCATGCCTTCGGCAAATTGGCCGTTGGCCCAGATACCCCCGCTGTCCGGATGACCATAGAGAGCCAGCAGCATAGGTACCATGGGCTGCCAGTACTTTCTCTCCCAGTCTTGTGGCCATCTGTTTCGAAGACAACCACGTGGGCACCCCTGTGAAGAAGGCTTGTATGTAGGCCTGCATTGCATCAGCCTGCTGTTTCGAGAAACCGGGTTGGCTGCCAAAAGCGTCAAGCAATTTGGCCGCCTCCATGCTCGCAGGTGAACTGCCTACTAACTCATTGAAGAGTACATGGTCGGAATTCTCATCTCGGACATTATTCCCCTGGAACACTGTCCGGCCTTTGAACTTCCGGCGAGGATCCGACTCTGGAAACTCAAATCCTTTTTCGTAGCAGGCCTCGAAGATCCGTCCTAAGTGAACTGTGGTGCCATTGCGACGAGCCTCAGCTACTATGTCACACGGCATTCACGGAGGCGCTTCTCATCCCATACACCCTTGTTTCTCAGGGCTTTCCCACTCTTTGTCATGGGCAGCTTTTGCTTTGGGATTGCTGGCAATTTCGTCCTTAGACATTAACCTAGGACCTAGCAACAGAAGCGAAGAGCTCAAGTGCTACTTTAAACTCGAGTTCCTTGATCTTCTCCTTGACCAGCTCACGGAGCTTTGGCCGGTGTTCCTCAACGGCAGGTGCAGCTACTTTTGGCATTGCTGGCACGGAAAATTTCGGAGACGCAGGCGGGATGATTTCCCGTTGATCGCCGAGTAGCTTGGCTTTGGCAGGAGAGCATTGAGTTGCCTCAAGCTGAGCTACGGAAGTTATCTTCTTTTTGCTCTTTAGGCCTGACGGCGCAGACTTGCCCCCCTAAGCCTCTGCTAGTGCTTTTGCGTCTTCTTCCTCGATGAACTTTTTTGCGCCCGTTTGATCCTATAGCATCTTCCACAGTTCTGAGTCTATGCCTTCCGGACGTCTTGAACTTTTGTAATTACGAACAATCCGGTGACCACCCAATGAAAAACATCTCGAATCACTTCACCTTTGGGGTCAAGCCGAGATCTGAAAAAATGGGCTCCTCCGGTGCATCAAGCTCGACATCGCTGTCGGCTGGTAGAGGGGCCCCAGGTTCGCATTCCAAACCCTCAGGTGGCGGATGTATGCTGGATTCACGCGGCACTGCTTTGGGAGTTTGTGGAATCACCTGATCCTCAGACGATCTGCTTTGGGCGACTTCGAGTCATCAGAGTTTTCAAAGGAAAGATGAAACCCTCAGATGGTAATTCCAACTTCTTTGTTCTTTGGATTGAAAGTGCACCCCAATTGACATGATATTCGGCGGCTTCCAACTTGGCAACTAAGTACTCACCCTTCCAATCATGACCTGGTTGGATGTAATACCCACAAGGAACAAAACTTCATTCGATGTTGGGGAAAGCTCACCTGCTGTGTTGTCTACCCTTTTGGGGTTGTTCCAGAACAACACTTTGGCTCCAAACGGGATGTGCATTGCAGGAAACTCTTCACCAAACCTGAGTTGCCACGGTGATTCAGTGCCGTCAAGCTGGGGGCTATCATTGATTGCGGTTGCATGATGCTGCATTGCGAGAGACAACATTTTGAGCGGAAGTCCAGACTGCAACAAGTTGCTCCGGGCACCTCCTATAACATCTGTCGAACCTCCCGCCCCGCAAATGATTTTGATGAATCAACATATTCAATTGCTGTCTGATGCCTATATCCCAAGTCCTTGATGGCTCTAATCAACTCTGGTGAGTTGTCAGTGTACACAACTTGAACATCATCTTTTGACCCCGGTACCGTGTGTGCAAATCTTTCAACACCAAAGCAGCTTGTTCCCCCCTGAAACCCTCTTCTACATTCTTCTTGATGATGACATGGTCCCCTATGATGTGGTCGCCACACGTCTCAGTTTCTGGCCACCCTTCTTGCGAGCTTGTGGGGCCATCATTCTTGCTCTTTGGCAGGTTCTGCAAAATGGGTTCTTCGGGAAGTGTGTGTATTGATGCTGGGCACGAAGATCCTCTGCCTTACGGCTTCGGATGTACTCCTGTTGGTCATCGTCTGCGACTAGCTCATGTCATCCAACTGATCTGAGTCCTGTTCAACATCTCGAGCAGCTTTTGGGCTCGACTGCGAGGTCGGCATTGCGAGCAGCTTCTTCAGGTGCTTGTCCTTCTGAAACTGTTCTTTTGGATAGACCTTGCAAGTGTCATCCAAGACAGGGACATGACCGTCGATCTTGAGTTGGACGACTTTGTCATCAGGACGTACCAGGATCGGTTTTCCATTGGCAGGCCAAACGAAGCTATACCCTTGATCTACACATCTGGTACCTACAGACAGCACAGCTGGGGTTGGATCTAACACGTACGGTTGCACAGGATCCGGAAGTGCGGACAACTTAACGTCTGCTACCTCACTGGCCTCAGTCGATCCGTTTGCTGTGACCAATGAGATCGGATGCTCTGCGGCTGTACAGTTCTGAGCACTGACATCCCTAAGCATACCCTTCGACACCAGATCAGACTCAGAACCTGAATCGATGAGCCAACTGACACTGGCCTTTGGCGCAGCTGTGGCAATCGTCGGAAACCGGCCTATGTCTCTAAGAGCTTTGGGACCGCTGACAAACCTACATTCTTTGCACATGATGTCACATGTCTCTTCATTCCAACAACAAAACCCACTGCTTGGTGCTACATTTGAATCATGAAGCTTCACAGTTTCCTGGAGGTGACGTGCTCTCACCTGCGCTTCATGCTGTTCAACCTTGGACGGGACAGGAACGTCATCGGATGTTCTGTACACATTGGAAAATTTTCTTGGGCGATGTCGGACAGGGACTTGACGACCTACAGCTTTCACCGCAAACACCTGCGGGTTCTTTCGAAACCGAACTCGCTTCATGCTGACGGGCAGATCATCTGGGCACGAGGTTTCCCTCGGCTGTTTCTTTGCAATGCAAGCTTGGATTGACGATCAACCAGACATGGAGCGGCATTGGGCTCCTTCCCCTTCTTCTTCGGTGCAGGTAAATTCGTCCTCTTGGTGTCCTTGGTGGCAGCAGCAGCCTTGTCATCGTGCTTATAGGAGCACTTGTCACCTCGTCTGCACTTGCCTTGAGCATGGTAGATGCAAGGGGTCTTTGCCATTTCTTCTTTTG
>Ga0126343_10002012_pt1 | contig 10131 bp, 5 predicted proteins | sample Cyp2metagenome_FD_92531 | JGI IMG/M metagenome (GOLD analysis project Ga0126343, IMG submission 92531) | Coral microbial communities from Lord Howe Island, Old Settlement Bay, Australia - Cyphastrea 2 metagenome | ecosystem: Host-associated > Invertebrates > Cnidaria > Coral ... | reverse complement strand
GGCTTAAAATGCAATAACCTCTGCCATATCTTATTCAGTCATCACCTTTAATTTTCGGAGCAAATCCTCCATTCCTCCGCGCCCTCATAATTTTCTCAGTCTCGGGGTGAAATTCGTGCAGATGCTTCATAAAATCGGAATTTTCCGTAAACGTGCTGCCGCAGTCTTCGCAAACGAACATTTTCGAGCGCCTCTCTCGGAAGCCAAACTTATGCACTACGCCGTGCACGCGAGTTAGATGCGCCTCTAGCGAACAGCGCTGAGTGAACGACTTGTCACATCGGCTGCACTTAAATGGCTTTATTCCTGTGTGTGTCCTTATATGGCGCTTCAGATCAAAGGTATCATTGAAGCCTTTGGTACAGTACTGGCAGTGATACCGTTTGTAAAAGGAGTGAGTCTTCATGTGGCGATTCAGCAGGCGTTGCAGCGTAAACGAACTGTTGCAAATCTCGCATTTGTATTTCGTCTCGTCGTTTTCGCCAGTCTTTCTATCCTGGTCCTTGTTTTGGAGATTCGTGAGACACTCTTGTTGCTGGTGAGAAGGCGGTAGAAATGGATGGCTGTGAATGAAGAAATGGTTTCCATTAAACTGCGGAGCGGACGCCGGCTGTGGAAGGCTTGGGCAAAGCGAGGCCTCCCGATGACTATCCGAAACATGCCGAAGGTTTAACGATACTTCACGAAGCCCATCCAATGACGCACGAACAGGTATTGATTCGGGAATGGACGGTACCCTGTGGTCGTGAAAGTTAACAACGGCGAAACTGTTGGCTGTTAATGGAAAGTGATGTCTTTGATTCAAAGTGATGACAGAGTGTTGGTCGGACGAATGGGCATGGTGTACTTTCGATAAACCGTTTCTCGGCACGGAACTGATAAGTTTAGGAGGTGGGGGAAGATTTTGTAATTCATATCTTGAGCTGAAGCTACTCCACCAAAAGAGATCATTACAGCCATTCGTCCGCTCAGTTGTCGCTTCTCGCTTTTCAACTCGTTCAGCGGAGAAGGCGTCGCCTTCACATTTCAACTTTGGCATGGAAATTGCCATCTCATGCTCCAAGTCCTTGTTTAATGCACTGTCTCTGGAATCAACCCTTTCGGTGCTTTTCCCTTCGTCAATTAACTCAGCTTTTAACATTTCTTCTGGCGAAGTAGGCTTTTCATCTGAGAAGGAACCACAGAAGGATTTCTCGTGAATTATTTGCCATTCGTAAAATCAAAACAAACATTAGCAGCAGACAGGAGTTAATTAAGGAAAAAGTGTTTTATCTGTTCGATTTTTTTGGAAGTTATGAATCATGGATAACAACACGATGGCACGTTATTTAATAGCTCAGTTTTGCAAATTACGTCAAGCGTTGAGAAAATTTCTTCCTTCCAGAACACTTGCACATAGCAAGAATTATATTTCAATAAAAAGTCACCCAATTCACTGCACAATGTGTTTAGAGAAATCTAAAAAAAAATCAAAAATTTTATCAATAAAAGGTGTTAAAAAACCTCGAAAGAAAAACGTGCTCTTAAAAAATTCACCACAGCAGCAAGATGTTGAGTAAATAAGGTGTTTCAGGGTGTTGTCCAAAGAAAGAATCATAAAAAAATGTCAAATTGTAGCTAGCATACCCGCATTTGACAAATTGAACGTGTTTTGTCGCTACAGGTTTAATAAGCTCACAGTCTAAATTAACTATAAATATCCACGGGTAGTTTTTTCAACACCTTTGGTGTTTCAGATTTTTGGGCAATTTAGCTGTGTTGCGAAATAAATAATGAACAAGGAACATCTGCAGCGTTTGAGAAAGGTTTCCAAGATTACTCGAAGGATAAATATGATAATGCTCCGCTCAGTTCAAGAAAAGTTTCTTTTCTTCAGTTTCGTTTTTCTAAATACCCGATGAAACCTGTTAAGGGGAGGACGAACAAATATTTTCATTTAATTTCATTCTGCAATCGAATACAAGCTATCCCACGTGTTCTTTAATAAAGAAAGACAATTCAGTCACCAGAAAAAAGGGTGAAACCGTTCAGCGAATCCACGTTATTCGTTTTACGCATTCAACCCGCATAACACTTTACACTCTTGAGAATTTTTGACACCAACGCGAAAACTAATTTCAAAGCTGGTTGCGGGAATAAAACACACAAATTTTTGAAACCAGAATAAAAACGCTGTCAGCATCGTATCGTGTTTCAGTGCCACGTTTTTGCAATATCACATTTTGCGGTTAGAAAGAAACGCTGTATCGAAGAGTACAAACCCTTGTCATTCTGTCAAAACATGAAGTAGCTAATTCCTCTGAGCGTCTCGACCCTGTTTCGTAATTTCCAATCATCTGTTATCTGTTAGAAATTGCTTTTCGAAACCCCTCGTTTTATTACAAAAGGGCGGCTTTCACATCTTTCGAGCTCAAACCACAGAAAAACCGATACCCGGGTTTTACAAGCAACTGGGACTTGCTTCAACGGACGCCAAATGGAGTGTTCCTTCTTTGTGCACCGTGGTAAAAGGTCGCATGGAGGGTTGTTCAGCTCGCAAGAAATCGAGGGAAGAGTTGAACAATCATGAAAACATTTTAAAAGAACTGTGTTGCCTATTTGAATAAATGGTTCATATGATATGATTTACGTTCAACCAAATTTCAATATATGTGACAGAAATATTCTATAGAACAAATTCAAGCACATGAGGAGCTGGTGAAAACTTGTATCACGCAAAGTTTTTCGTCCGGAATTAAGATTACGCTCAAAACAAGAAACATTTGCTCAAAACAAGAAACATCAGGCTTTTAAAACTGAAACTCGTCGCCAGCTTGTATTACATGAAAAGAGGAAATAAAAGTTGACAAAAGGCTTTCCTCGAAAGCATTTACAATTCTTTAGTTGCTTTATACAGGTACGAAAACAAAATTGTACAACAGTTTCTACTGTCTGTAACCCGAGAAAATGAATCGACAATGAAAGATTTGGGTCCAGCAGTTTCTGGTTCAAAACGAAACGAGACAATATTTGTTAGTACACAAGATTTCTCAATGATCTTAAAAAGCAAGAGACGTTGAATTAACTTGACTTACGCGGGTAACTAAGACTTCATTTTTATCTTTTACAAAATCTTTAAAAGGGAAGCAAACAGTTATAAAAAACGTGGATTTACTTTGAATGTAATTTCAGCTCGCTAGGTTCCATTCTAAAAACTTTGATTTTAAGCCATGTTCACGGTGTCATAACAGATACAAATCTTCTATCTTCATTTGACTTTTCGTTTCAGATATAAAATTCGATACTCATACAAAATTTTTACACCTTTATCGATGCTCAAAGGCAAAGTTAAAAGGAAATATATAATTACATTTGAAAGAAGAGTATACAAAATGGTCATAAAATCTTGTTGAGGAAAGCTGAGAGCGTGTGCGGTACTTAAAGACAAGCTCGTGAAGTAAACAAACAACCGGGGAAAAATATATGAATTGTCGATTTTTCTAGCATCAAAGACAAAGAATTTTATTTTATGGAGTGCGCGAGTTTTGTCCACACAATAAGTCCATAAAATCATATTGTGGTGTGAGTTCTTTATCTCGCATGACAAAGTGACAGCACAGGAAGGGAACTCTTCCGTTCGGGTACAGTAATTTTCTAAGCTTGCATTTCGTTGAACAAACTTGTCGCTGATGGTTCGGGTGTTTTCAGCTCCCTTTCTTTCTATTCTAGTCAATTAGAACTGGCTTGAGTCACTCTAATTTCATTAATTTGGACACCTCGCAAAAAAAGAAAATTTATTGAATTAAAAGCCTTGCAATGTTCTCAATCACAAAGTGGTTTATTAAATGAAATCTATCACCTAGGACGAACCTTTACAAACACGCTGGTGAAAATTAAAATTCTATTAGCAGAGAGCCCCAAAGTAGCCGGCCGGGGCAAACTGACACGCTAAAATCGGCAAACGCCCGCGTGAAAGTTTCGAGAAGAACTGATCTGTTTCTACGAAACTCAAACTCGTGGTTTCGAATCTTGAGAAGCGCGTACGAGCCCTGTCCCCATGCGGAAACTATTGGGCACGTTCTCGAGTGTTCTACTTTTCAGAAAAGGCTTTGATCGAAAGGCATTTACGTTAAGGAGTTAAGTAGCCTTTCTGTCAAGTTTGCGGCCAAAAGAGTAAGAATTAGAAGCAGGAACATCTGCTGCGTTCTCGCAACTCAAATGTCCTTGTCCGGCTGCAGGCCGGCTGATCATGTTTAAGATGTCGGTGCTTTTGCGTCTAAAAATGCTCGAGTTAAGTGTTATGAGTCTTGCCTTGTACCGACTCGAACCACTGGAAAGCTGCTTAGAAAGGCGTGGAAAGAGACAAGGCCAAACAAAAGTGCCGCCCGGTTTTTGTTTTCGATATAATGCGTCTAAACACAGCGAAATTGACAAGTGGAGAATCGGTTTACACGTCATTTCGAAAACCACGAGAAATGGACAGCATTTGAAAGATCTCGCATTTTAAGTGATGAGAATTTACATAAATTTAAATTAACCATAATTGTTACGGCCGGATCGATTGATTTCTTGCCCTAAATTTTCGTGAACGATTCCAACGAGGGAGAGAAAAATTCACACGAAAGGGAAGAAAGCCAACGTGGAAAAGATCGCCAGGGAAGGAACCGGACGGAATATTTTTGTTTAACGGAAAGCCACGCGCTACGCTGTAAACGCTATACAAAATCTTTATTGTACGTCAATTGATGTATCCATTAGTCTCTTTGTGAAATGGCGTTTATCACTACACAGTGCAAAATTTGAATATGAATGAATCAATGATCTGCATTGTTGAATTCTTTTTTCCTGATTATCTTTACGACGAGACCAAAACACTTATCTGTTATTCGGGGCGATATTTAGCCAGCTAAGCAGTAGAAATCAATTCGGCGCCGAATGCGGCTGTCACAGGCTTTGTGTTTTTGCCTTCAGTGTACACAATGTAATCACTGAAAGCTTTCGAATTACTTTCCGTGACTAGGCAGCGTATGTTTTTACGTGCACACAGACTACAAACATTACCGTGTAATAGGTTGTGGCACAAACAGGCCCCTATCGAATATCCGTTGCATTTAACCTCAATTCTAAGCCCGTTGAAACCGGAATACATTGAGCGCGTCCAAATCTTCTCGTCTCCTCCTCGACCCCCGAAAAATCAAAACCTATGTCGCCAAAACGCGAATTTTTCTCCCTGCGATCATAAAAAGCTCTTAAACGGAAACCAATTGCCAAAGCTGTGATTTCTGCCGATAAGCATCGGTTTACTATTTGTAGTAACATATCCCTATTGTTCTTTGAAGTTGCTTTCTGTACTCCCCGCGAGGACAACACTTCGGGCCTTTAAAAAGTCCCATCTCGAAGGCAACCTGAGCGACCAGACACAGCCTGCAGGCGTAGATTTGAAAAGGCGACATTTTTACGTGAGAGAAATAAAAAATGGATCCGTTATAGCACCGTTCGACCACCAACATCTGCGCACGTAATTCTGTGACACTTTATAACGGTGAACATCACACAGGAAATGTTAGAAAGAAACTGCGAACAAATTCGTTTGTCAAAGGGTCAAGTAGAACAAGGAATGAACAACATTTCAAGCTTAACGGGAAGTTATGTTCTTCATGATCTTACCTGAGCTGTTTTCTTCTCGCGGAGCAGGCATCGCGCCTTCCAAAACCTCGCCATCTTCACTGCGGCGCACCGTTTTCTTGTTCTTGACCAAGAACGATTTCGGCATCTTGGCGGAGCGGGCCAACGTATGTTCAAGTTCTGTAAACCACGGAAACCACTTCTTTAAAGTTTAGACAAAACTGCTCCACATCTACCGGGTAGAAACTGACGAAGCGAGACGCCAGTCGAGAGGAAAACCCACGCCACTGATATCGCGCGTTCGAGAAACGGTTTGACACAAGGCCGCTTAACCGCATACGCGCTTAGCGAGCTTGGCTGGCTGTCGCTGGCCCGAGGACCGTTACCTTGTTTGCAAGCTTATTCTTTCTCCCCGAAGCGCGGGTGTGATCATCTGATATATTGTTACGCACCAAACAATGTTAATTAATTTATAATGTACAGCACCTATCAATCATCCGACAAGCCAACGTAGAGTCGGGAACACAGTTTAACAATGGAAAAATCAAAAAACAACAAACATTAACAAAGGCTGGAATCACGTTTAATTTACGTCGAACCCCCCCAATTAAAATTTCCCTTGCGAGAATTGACTCTAGAAGAGTCAACTTCACGTCAAAACCACGCCGAAACTGGACACGGTAAGGCTTAAAATTTCTAGGATATCCCACGCAAATGTTTTCTCTCTACTTTTCTTGAGCCGGTCGTGAGTATCGCAGAGGAGGAGCTTCGAGGCAAAAGCCAATTATTTCGGTTAGCAAACAAAACGTAGTAGTATTTTTTCAGATAATGGAATTGTAATTCACAAACGACAGAAAACGCTGTTAAATCTTTTGTTCCTGTGGACCTAGGTGTCCATCGAATCATTATAATTACATCTGGAATGAAAAATAGCACCGAAGTTTTTTCTTTTCAAGAGCCAAATGGAGAATTTTTCTTTCGTTAGGCAAAGACGGCGAAACAAAGAAAAAGGAAAAAGAGATGCAATTTGACTTGGCAGTCGGGTTTCGTTTACTGTTTGTCTTACGTGTTTGTAAGGTTTAATTTTTAAAAGGGAGTATGAATTGTGTTTTTAATTCGCGTAAGGCGATTGTCCGATTCAATATGCTTTCAGGCGAGAGCAAAACGCGCCACTAAAAAGTGATTTATCTTCGTTAATTCTCCTCTGTCCACGATATCCTTCACATTCATAGTAACGGATTGTTGCTTTTAACAATGCTAACCTAACGGGTGAAAGCTATTGGGTTTATTTCTTGCCAGCCAACTTCATTAAAATGTAAGCGAGAACTAGATGGGTTTATGCAAATCGAGCGACGAGGCCTCCTGTTGCTCGTAATATGCAGCAGATAACATGATAAAACGCCAAACCACGTTCACAAAATTCATTTCACCGGCCGCGAAGTTAATTTAATTTTACTTCAGCATATTACACGATTAAAAACTGATTAAAACTACGGTCCACGGTGAATTACACGTTTGAAGAAGGTGATTGACTTTCACGCTTGATGCGAGAATAAATTACAATGTGGTTTTTCTGCTGAAGAAAATATTCACGAGGCAGAACAACAGAGCACAATTTCATTTAACTTCACGTCAAGAAATTGACGCGCATTGACAAATTTTCTATTTTAATTTAACGATCGAAAAGCAAAATCTACGATTTCCTTTGAGACGGCTGAAAAGGAAACTATTATTTTCATTATGACGCGCAATTTTTTCCTTACACACCATAACAATGTTTTGGAGAAATATTAAAAGGTGTTCCTCCATTGCGTATGAAAGGAAGCAATTCAAGCTGGTAAATTCTTATTATGAAAGCGCGTGTAACTAAGCCACTAGATGAATGGAAAGCGATACGTCTTCTACCTCCCGTCGTGTCCAAAAACCACACGTCTAGAAACAAAGAACGGCGAGAAAACAATCAAAACAACAAAAATATAGCATGCTCATTTTGATTTTAACTCGCGTCGGGGAATCCAGCACAATTTTAAAGACTAAATGCTTTTCTATTCTTCTCGACTTCGCGCCCTGCAGGGGTTGTTATCAAATTCGCAGATCGGCTAAAAGCTTCCTAAGTGAATGTTTTTCTTCCAAGCAACCGGTCCGACCGTTTTATAACAAACAAAACCTTTGGTTTTGAACGAACACCAGCATTAATTTTAGAAACACAGAATGTTATGCGATAAAAAATTCAATAGCTTAATTTCTCGGGGCGTGGTGTAAAATTTGGAGCAAGCCAAATATTTATGTTTTTCCGAAAACACTAAGGGTTCCATCTCACTCGCAACTGGCTTTATTGACGACAAATTATTTTGTCTCCGCGATCTCATTAAACCCTTTGCCTCCAGCTGTAGGGAGAGATCTCTAGGCGTCTTTTAATTTTGCGGCGCGCTTGATTAAAATTACTTTAAGACTTGTGCCAAATTTACCACGACACGCTTTCAGCCGGTCAAGCGAGAGAATATTTAATTTCAGATGCTGTGCGAGGAAAATACTCCGCTAAATTCTAAACAGCCGCAACAACAGTTGCCAAAGAGTAAACCAAATAGATTCAAAAACAAGAAAAACATAGGGTTCGTGTTAACATTGCATCACAAGGAGTTAAGCACCACTACAAAAAATCCACATGACCAAAATAGGCAATTTTCCCAGCGAAACTACAGCCAAAACAATGAAAAACTAATCACAAGCTATATTACCTATTTAATATACCCTGCATAGTGTAAGAAAGACCGCCGACAAGCGAAAATAACTTCACATCTCTTAACAGAGAAATGAGTTAATCTAGCAAATGTGGAATAATTCTCTGAGAGAAATTCACGTGCGTGGAAGATTAAAAAAAAGGTCTCTTCCTTCCAGCATAAAAAGAGAAAGTAAACAAGAAAAGCAATAATACTAAGTTAGTTGATACAGGTTTCCTTTTAACTAAACCAGGATGTCCATCGGCGTATACTCAAGATGCGAGCAGATGGCACCTGTAAACATTACCTACTTATATCGCGGAAAGCAGTTTGATATAATAGGCGATTCGATGGTTGTAAACAATCCTCTCGGGCGCGTGTTTAAAGTCCATTTGCGCGAGGTTGGCCAAACGCCTCGCGTGAGTACAGCATAACCCGTTGACAATCTCGTGAAAGAGTACGTCAGATTTTTTCGATAACCGATGTTTTTATATTCCGCCGACTTGTCAACGAAGAAAAGCTCATGTTCATAACATGCACGCAACGGATAATCAGAAGTCAAAATTTCCATAAAAAAAATTGATTCCCTGCAAACTTTGACAGGTCGGCACAAAAACTGCGACAAGTTGTTATTAATGTCTTCTGGTAAACGCGCGAAGTAGAACCTTGAAAGCCTTTATCTTCGCTAGCGTGATTTCGCAAGCGATGTAACTCGAGATTCCGCACTATTCGAGAAAGAAAACTAGACAAATGCTAAATGGAAATATTTCAAGTGGCTTGCTTTTTTTGACACTTCGCGATTCATGGAAGAGCATTCGTGGGAGGAAGAGTTGCGCTACAGACATGGCCTTGCCCTTTACTAAAGTGTTAAACGATTTTCAAAGCGAAACAATGCTCGACCTTTGGCATCTCTCAGTGCGTGCGTGTTCTTTTTTATATTAACGGTTCGGTGTTTTCAACCCGTTAACTCTAATCTCTCGCTGGTAATCTTGTTTGGGGTCAAGATGTTTCGGGCATTATACATTCCAGCTCGATAAGCAATGCTATGGAAAGGGCTGGAACAAGCCGGAACAAAGTCCCACAGCTTTAAATGACTTTCTTCAAGAAAATTAACCAGAGCGCCCAAAAGAGAGTACCTTTCTTCGACATTCTCCAAGCGTGCAAGTTTTTCGATGATCATAATGACTGGAGAGATTAAGGTAATGGCGGGTAGAACAATTCCCATTTGAAAAGCCACAAACCTAGATCAATCAGCAACGACTCAAAATAACATTATTGTTATTGCTTCGGCTGCAATCGAAAAACGTGCCATGGCCCCACCTTGTGTTTACGTAGCAAGGGTGTAACAGCACTTAGACACAAGAAAATATTTCATGGTCTGTTAAGCGGCGAAAATCCTTTTTAAAATACTTTTCTCTGAAATGTACATTGTGTATCTAATGAGCACAACAGAGGGAATAGAAATGCCGTAATTAGAAAATAAGCGATCGAGAAATCCACTGCTTAGAATCTCTTTTAAAACTTTACTTTATTAAGGAAGAAATAAGTTCTGACTACATCGTAGATTCGAAAACTGACCACTGGTCTCGAGAGACGGAAATAACCAAACAACTTAGATCTCTTTTCTGATTATTCCACAACACATTAATTACTCTGGGTGGAGATGTCAAAGACGAGGAATTTTTGCAATAGCTCGACGAGAACTTTAAATAAAAACAAATTCCAAATGAATCGTCTTAGGCTGTACCGTGTTCTCAGCCACCTTCGTACGAACGTTACACATTGAGAGATGTTCTTCCAAGCTTTC
>Ga0126343_10002011_pt1 | contig 10131 bp, 5 predicted proteins | sample Cyp2metagenome_FD_92531 | JGI IMG/M metagenome (GOLD analysis project Ga0126343, IMG submission 92531) | Coral microbial communities from Lord Howe Island, Old Settlement Bay, Australia - Cyphastrea 2 metagenome | ecosystem: Host-associated > Invertebrates > Cnidaria > Coral ... | reverse complement strand
TTTTTTCCATTCAAAATGTTAGGCAGTGTCATTTCCATGATGTGGCGAAGTATAAAAAAATTTCACCGAAGGAAAGTATAAATATTAAGGAGTTTTGGTCAAAATGAGGAAAATACCTGCTTGACATTGCATGAGATGTTGCCATGGTAACGGCTTTAATCCAAAAATTGACAATCAAAATATAAGCCTTATTCTAACAGTACTCATTCTGGTTAATCACTACGGGGAAAACTTAAAGAGGAATTAACTACATTTCCTTTACTAACTCGTGCTCTATAGGGAGGGTGTTTCACAATAACTCTAGGGAGCCACCTTAAATGGTGATGCAGCAGCAATTTTCCTCATCAAAACTATTTTTTACACTTCCGAGTGACCTCTTGATCAGGAAGAAATTAAGGTAAAACCGATTATTATCTTTGAATCTTGCTGCGAAGGCACACTAATACAATTTAATGTCAAAACACACAAGAAATTCCATACTTCATTTGAGACAAGTTTGTGTCTCGACACACTGGGAATGTAACAGGATGGAAATAAACGATTCTGAAATAACTGAGTTTTAACAGAGAAAGTATCTTAAAGTCTGTATTTACGTTGCACCTTTTCCCTAGGAAATGACATTCATTAGTTTGCAAGATACTAAATTGTTTGTTTTTCAGAGCAAATTTAAAAGTGGAAACTACGCTTTGACCCTCAAACAGAGGTTATCGCCAGAGTCAAATGAATACTGTTCAACTTTTGTTTCTATTCCTCCTCATAACATGTAACATTAAGTGCCTTCCAGAAAAAACAAAAACTGCATGCGTCACTAGCTGTGAATGTCTCTGCGGATGAACTCGTTGTATGACTCTTGAATACAGTTAGTAAGGGTGTTTCGCACATGTGTTTCGCATATGGAAACGGTGGACGTGATGCAGGTAGACTAAGACATGTAACCTTTGTCCTGCACATGCTTCTACTAAGCCAGGAAGTCAGGAAAGATTCATAGTTGTAACAAAAACCACCTTAACCAAGCAAAGAAGCTAAACCATTCAGAAAATTCAATAGCCCAGTAACATGCACCACAACACTCATCGCTACAATAGAAAAGGATGTTACAGTGAAGTAAAACCAAGAGATTATAAGATGAACCCTACCTCAGGAATTGCAAAAAAAAAACAAAAAAAAACGAGACAACAGTTGCATGTGATTCCGACAAAAAGAGATAACCTTTTAGTACGACACACCGTCTACCTTCTTCAACAACAAAAAAACGTTGAACAATTTTACTCTTGACTAGGTCTTTAATCCAAGAGGAATCTCTACTTTTATTGTACTTCTACACTTCTCTATGCAAAAACCAAGCAAATACAAATGATAATCCAAGCTACAATGTTAAACCTAAAAAACAAAATGATATTTAACATTTTTCTACTTAAAGATTTCAAATCTTAATCGTGAACTAACTTTTAATTTACTACATGTTTTACCCGTAGTTATAACTGGTCCCTTAGGCAGCTATCAGAGACTGCATAATTTATCATCCAAGCTATAGAGTGCTTTATTGATAAAAGTTAAAGGGATATTCCTAACAGGGATACCAAACTACTGGGAAAGCTCATCTGACAACATACTGGCCTCATATCTATTGCTGTTGTTAATAACCTTTAAATAAGACTACCTTGTTTCTCAAAATTAATGTTTTTTAAAACAAAGCTAAAGCTTCCAAATCTTGCCTCTTATGTCTACTTATGTGTTTTGGCACTTCTTTACAAAACTAAGTCGGTTTTGAAAAAAAGATTCATCTCTCATAGGGACCCCCTCTTTAATCTACTGGAAAATAAAAGAATCCTGAGAGATGAGTCCCCTGTCTGAAGATAATTAGACTAGGGTTAATTTAAAACAACATTCTTCACCTCATAAATGCTACAGGGTGTAACTAAAGCTGTGAAATGAATTTGATACAACAAAAACAACAACAAACCAACAAAGGGCTATTGTAAATATCCTTGATAGAACCCTAAGCCATGATAAAAATACCATGCGTCAGGATTAAAGATCAGTTGTCTAGTTCAGAAGACCTAAAGCTATAATATAGGTAACTAACAACTTACATATGTGCAAAGAAATGAAAAATTTAAGAACAATAATTATTAGTTTCATTGATAGTTTAGAGCTTCAACTTGTGCTATGGAAGAGAAAGCTACCCAGCCTGAGAAATATTACAAGGAAAATGTTGGCCAGAGGGAACATCTGGCAGGTAATGGATATCTTTGCTTTGAAAATATCATATTTGTTCAAAGTACGGCTTATTGTTGTGAAAACAGGAATGTCCCCTTTGACATTCATCCAAGTGATTAATTGTCAAAACTTGAATATTGCATATTGCATAAGGTGAAGGGCAAAGTTAAGTTCGGTATAAAGCAACTAATCTCACTCGGGAACAAGAGGCAGTTTTGAATGTGTAAAATTCTTCACAAAACAGATGAATGACCAAATAGAATTGAAAACAAGATGGTTTTTGTTCCTTATATTCTTGTGACCATCATAAAGTTAAACCAAGTGAGCTTCACAAATAATATATAAATCAGTTTATTCTATCATAACTTTTATTCTAATTTCCAATTTCATGCCAGCCATCATAAAAACGTCTTTATCACAACTTTTCCCTCATTTCAGTAGCAGCAAGGTTGAGAATTTGGTTTTGTTCTTTGTTTTAAACTTCCCTATACAGCTAGCCCCACTAATTTGTACTTGGTAAATTCACATTCTCTTTATTTCAAGTTGAGTCCCATTTCCCATGGATGGATAAGACCTTGTTTTTTCCTTTCTACTCTATCAGCTATTTCAAACTAGGCTATTTGTTTCCCCTTGCCTAAATCAAGCCTCTATAGGTAGAGTTGAAAAATATACATGCCATGGCATTAGACTTCCTAAGAGCTAAACTGGAAAACTACAATTTGGGTGTGTTATTCTAATACTTATTTCACCTTGTTCAAAACATATTATTACTTGACTGTTATTTTCGTAATGAATGGTTAATACAAACCCCACTACTTTTAACTTTTTATCTAAATCCCTAGCTTCAGGTTTCAAACTAGGGGGGCTTAACTGCACTTGCCTAAACAGAGGTTGGAAGTGATAATCAAAATAATCCTTTGATCAACAGGGTCACTTTTGCCCTTGCCACTCTCTGTATTTAAACAAAGGGAAGCCTTGTTTGTATTTGGTTGGGGGTTGGAAAAACTGAGTATCAGCAGAAAAATACCACAGGTTATGCCTGCGATTTGTTATCACGTTTTTGATGATATCTAAACATAGGAAAACCTGCTGAATCTCAATGTACCGTACCAAACACAGGGAGTCAAGTATTTTTAGACCAATCAAAGTCCAAAGTTTGGATTCACTCTGATGTCTATTGTCAAATTCTCAGACAATCTGAAGACTATAAAATCAAATTTTTAATCATGAATTTCAACATTCATTCTTTGAAAGAGTGAACAACCTGTTTCAACTGCAGCACACTAGGGGATCTAAGGCTTCCCAAGTTGTTGTGCCTACTCAGTGTGTTTCCCCTTAACTAAGTCTCTAATTAATTGTTTTCCTGTTTTGACCACTTTGTAATGGGTTTCAACTGATTTGACCAATCATACCCTAATTCAGAGGGTAGAGTTGAAAATGCAAGGGTTCAATTACCTGCTTACTGTGACTCCACCCCTCCCACATCTTACCTTGAATAGACAGAAAGGATCAGACAGTTGTCACAAAGAGGTCAAAAATAAAATTGATCATTCATGGAATGTTGTGCATTACTGCAAACAAAGAATTATTCTTTTCTCAATACCCTCAGTGAAACAGTAGACATGTAATGCATGGTTCACATTAACAGGGGCTCCAAAAACACAACCTCAAAACCTCTTACATGTTTAAGAAAAAAAACAACATACACCTAAACTGGAAATCCACAAAATTAAGAACCAAGACTAAGTGAGAGGGCATGTTCATAATATAGCTGCTTCAAAAAAGGTTGACCTTTCAAGTGTGAAAAAATATGTCACAGTAGTGAAAGGTATTTTCGGAAATAATTTTGTATTTTGGTGCGTGGGCTTGATAGAGGAAATGAACCATGAATGAAGGAAAATTAACCATGAATATGAATTACGGATCCTTCATCCTACATTCTGAAAGGCCATGAACTTCAACCAAGCAACAGTAAACTATCACAACCTATAAAACCTCTTGGCATTATTATATACTATTTCATGATTCTATAGAACATTGTTTCTCAAAACAGCTGTCTATAGCCAAAAACAAGGTCAGGCGCTAAACCACAGGTCACACAAATGCATTAAAAACTGAACATATTCCTAGATAGAGTAATGAATTTTCAAATCTTCTCCCAAGAGCTGAAAGAAGAACCTTGTAACGTGCAAGTCAGCATTTAAAATGCGGTAAGTAGCCAAAACAAGAGATACAAGTATTGCTGATCAAGAACTTGCTAAATCTGAACTCGTAACTTGTGTCCATTTACATGCATTTTTAGGCAAAAATTAAGAGAACTAAAACAGAGTTTGAAGAAACACATCATGGCCATACAACACTGAACACTATTGCTTTGTTTTCTATCGCTGGAAAAAAAAATTGACAGATGGCCCTGCAGCACATAAGTCAGTGAGAAATTGTTGTCTTATATTGACCAGGTTGTAAAACTGGAAATTCATTTTATGGACATACTGGACAAAAAATACACTCAAATATCATGTTTGGTTTAATTTATGTTACATAGCATTATGTTTAAGAACACTATGTTGATTTGAATCATTCTAACAAAACTAAAGAAGGTAAATGTTTCATACCAGTATTTCCTTAAAAAGGACAGAGCATTCCTACACTGATAAGGATGACAGCGTAAGCAATGACCTTGGGCCGTCAAATCTGAAGGACTTTTTTGTTCCTACTGCGAAAATCCATTTGTTCAATATGCAAGCCTTGGTCTCTAAGAATTTCTATATCCATAAATCAAATACTGAAATTCAGAGAAAGTCTTTGTCAAGAATTGGTGAAACACTGTGGAATTAGATACCAACTAAGTTAAGGGCACTCCCTAAAGTTACTTTTAAAAACAAGATTCAAATGATTTTGTTCAAAGTATTGGAAAATGAAGACTCTTATAGAGATTTAGAATTCATCATATCAAAAGTTAATTTTTACTCTCCCTGTAGCTGTACTTCCTTGTTCAGTTCCAATTCTGTTCTGTCCTTGATACTTCGAATTAACTATGTAGCCTGAATGAAACTAAGTAGTTCTTCTTTTGCTTTTCCTGTAAGACGTTTCTTTTAAACTAAGACTAGCAGATTTCATTTCTTTTATTGTTCCTAGCCCGCTCTGATTAGCTTTTGCTACCCGCGGTGCCAGGTCTGTCATTAATGTATCGTGCAAAATGTAATAAAGTCGTCTTGTCCTGTCTTGACCAAAAACTTCCTTAAGCAATTTGGGAATGAGGAAGAAACTCTGCCATGCATACCATTAAAGATTCACCTGATACATCTGAAAAATTGCTTGAAGATAATTTATTGAAAAGGCGCAAGGCTGAAACAAACAAGCTCAAAGCGCTGACTTCACATTGTAACAGGCAATTGTTATGCCACTTAGCTCGATTAGCTTAGCTATTTCTAAGTGGCTGTGCTCTTTTCCTTTGTGAGTTTTTCTTTCTTGCATTAAAGTCTATACTGTATAATTTCTGAGCATGAATAAAGATTGTTGTAATTATAGATTGTTGTCTGTAGTCAGTTTATCACAACAAATACTACTGAAATAGGTAGAGTGTTTTTTTTTGGAGACGCCCAAAACAGTTACCATTAGTGACAAACAAGAACGTTTTGGATCACGTGGCTTGAAGCCGTCAAATGATCAGTCAAATGCATGTGAGCATATTCCTTCATGCTGTCTGTGGCTCAGTTCTTCCAGTCCGAGTTTTTCCAATGTGCTTCTTCTGATCATCAGTCGTCGATCTTTCCCTCTGATTGTTACTTAGTAGCAACATGGTGCAGATAAAAGTTTTTTATGACATTTGTTTTCCCGAAGATGGATGTGAAGATCAATGCGAAGTGATAATGACGGACGAGAATGATGAGCTGGCAACTTGCGATGATCTTATCCCACGAACGTGAAAGAATGTGATCACGTGTGCTTACCTATTTCCGGCAGTTTTAGACCATGTGGGCTTAATTCAAATACGTTTCTCGACAACAGCAACTGTTTTGCGCGTCTCTAAAAGAAACAGTCTCCCTGTTTAAGTAGTATCTAGTCCGAGATGATGGACACAACTTCCCTGATTCCTAGCCCCCAGAACAGGCATAATTTTTTGGCATATTTTAGGTGAACAGAAGTGAAAGGCAGGTGAGCCTGAAGTGCAAATTGTGTGGAAGGGGAAGAGCGCGAAAAACTAACGCCTGTACACATACCATTGTTCAAGCTGTTCAATATGAATGCTGCTATCCAACTGGTCACTTTACACTTTACATCATGAATGTTTTTCAAGTATGTGGCAGCCGCATCCTTAAAGTATCCTCCAAGGTCAAATTCACTGAACGGAAGTTGGCTTTGCAACATACCGCGAAGTGTGAAAGAAACTCCTGCATATCACCCCGCCTTGATGAGCAAATGGCATTTAATTCAAAACCATTGCTTAGAGAAACATTCAAAGAACCTCCACTAGTCTCATATAAAAAAGGAAAGTATTTAAGAGATATACATGTCAGAGCAAAACTATAACAAGAGGTCACTATAACTAGGTCACTCTTCAATTCATGTTACAAGCTTACCAGTCCGGTCTAGTCTGGCCTGTCAACACTTAAATCAGATAATTTCTTGGCCGCGTGACGAAAATAATACAGTGCAGCGAATGAAAATCACAATTTTATTGAGTTAAATCAAATTTCAACTGTGCCAAATAAGTACCCACTTAGTTCTTTTCTCGGGAGTTCTGTAATAGCTGAATGAGACTCTGAATAAACTAAACAAACAAACCGTGCAGGTTGCCAGAAATTAATCAGGCAGAAAAGTAACGCTGAGAGCAGAGATTGGCTGGTCGTTTGGGGTGTGTATGGGGGCAGAACAGTTTAAACAACGGTATGCGGAAGCTTGCGCTCTTCCCCTTTTGTGTGACTCACGCTTTGTGCTCGCCTTGCTTTCGCCTCTGTTTGCCTGAAATACACAAGAAAATTACGCCTGTTCTGCTGAAACTAATGATTCCTTGCAGGCACATCTTATAGCTGTAATTGGCCATCTGCAAGTCCAATGAAGTATATAGAACTTTTGATTTTTCTTCCCAAATATTTCAAGAAAATCCTGGTATGGATAAAAATTGAATGAAGCCTTTTAGTTCGAATTATGACAGCAATGTCACAACAGCTTTTCATGACCATTTGGAAAAACAGTCTCTTCTTACAATACATACTCAACTCCAAAAATACTGTATAAATAAAAGCTGTGAAAAATAGCGAACTGTTCCAAAGATAGTCGTCACAAGTGCTCTATAAAATGGGGTCATAAAAAGAACAAAATACAACAACAACAGTACACAGACATTAAATTTCCCTTTCACTCAGAACAAACTCAAACACATGTAAAAGTGATGATAACCCGTTCACGCACGCTATCGTTTTCGACTTATTTATGACACGAGCAAGAAGTACCCTTGAAATTAAGTCTCAAAACTAAACCTTTAACATGATTTTTTTTTTATTAGTTCCTGCGTAAGACGTGCGTCATGTAACTCTCATTTTGACATATGGTTTGTAAATCAAGTGGACAAATAGGTCTCAAACAATCAAATCCCATTTGATCTCACAATGGAATCTTCCGTTTTCAACATAAACAGAGAACGCGAGTCACGTCTCAAGCAAAATGAGCAAGAAAAAGGCCTAGTTAAAGCAACATAAGCCTTTCTGCTTCAGTTGTTTCGCAAGAAACTAATTTCCGGGCGAGCTGAACATAGGATATTGAAGCCATTCCACACCGCGCTGTTTATGATGACGATTTCACTTTCCAGTGCTACAACAATTTGCACCTTCGGCTAAATTCTTTGTTCTAAGAAATTAATAACATCACATGAAGCAAAGAAAGACACTCGATAGCGTGTTGTACCCGAATGATGACCCTGTGAAGACACACTCAACCTTCGACACAAAAGGATTCCAGCACACAAAAGAACCCTCAAGCATGAATAATCGTTCTAGTGAAACAATAATTACTGACATGCTTCAAAAAACAACTTCAAAGAAAATGCAGCCGTGCGTTAAACAGCTAGGCGAAGCATCCCTAAAAACAAATTTTGTTTTCTACACAACGCCCGTTAATTGCCCAGTTTATGAAACAAAACGCCGAAATCAAAACAGCAGATCAGTAGCTTAACAATGGCAAGTAGAGGCGCATTGTTCTTTAATAAAGCAGAGGGAACCGACCTCTAATGAAAAATTAAACGACATATTTTCTAGTTGATTGCTTTTTGATTCCTGAGGGATAAAAACGAGATGGAATTTTACCGTTTTGAGCTCACTTTCAAAACGACATGTTTACCAATAGAAAAAAAATTCAAAGCTGAAAATAATATCACTTTTTCTTCGTTGAAAATGTATTCACAGTTCTCAGTCTTCCTGCAGCTAGGCAGGAAATATGTTAGACCGAAGGGATCCAACCGTAAATACTCTACGAAGGAACTTTCAAGCATAACGTAAGTTATGTCATTCCCACATTCGCCCCACATTCAGTACGCGCAAACAAATATAATCAGAGCCAATATTGAAAAGTTGTGTACATAAATTTTACCTTGGAAAATCTGTGTAGAGATCAATTCATGCTGGGAGTTTTGCCTTGGCTTAACGGAAAGCGGGGAAACAGTTCGCGAAAAATAAGTTTACATCCTACCTTCTGTTTATCTGCAAAAGATTCGAGACCTCTGTGCAAATTGAAATTGCCCCCGTCAGTCCCCGTTTTCTTGCAGTCGCACCCAAGACAATTGCCACAGCTTGTCTGGCTATTTCTCTATCTCCATTTAGGTATTGAACAGCTTCTCCTACAAAGAAAAGTTGGTTCACGTACTATTTAACCTGAACCATTTGCGGGCTTTCGCGAGATTTTTATCTCATTTCCGCCCACAAACATGCCCAGAAAAACTTTCAATTTTTTTTTAGCTTTACCTAATAAGCGTTCTTCGTTCGAAGGAGATGAAAGATCCCATGAAGAATCATTGTCACTTATCTTTGATTTCGAACCTGTACAAGTTCTGCGATGATTCTTTCTGTGAGTTCTTTCCGAATGTCCACTGCCACCACTGCTGGTCGCATCGGCCATGATTTTCGGAACGTGACTACAGTCTCCCACAGTTCAGGCTTGTTATTCGAACCATAACACTGACGAGGTTAACACAAAATCCTCATAAAACAGCAACCACAAATTGTTGTCAGGATACCAGCCACGCTCCTAGTGTACAAAACAAAGACTTATCAAAAGGTGTGATGTTAACGAAGTGAAGCTCCCAAGCGATTTGCAGTCACTTTTAAACAAAAGCGTTTGAGCCCGCGGTACAGCATGTGACATTCACACACTCACACGGTCGACTCTCGCGATGGCAGGTAAGATTATTTATCGGTTATTTATCTCAACATTTCATTCTAAATCGCTGTTTCTTTTCGAATCAACAATCAGGATATCTTATAATTTAATCAAGGGGTCAGCTCAACAGGGCCTAGAGGAATAACCTGGCAAATTTCCGTTGAAATTTCACTTTCGGATTCGCAAGTTTCCCCAGTTTGCAGCAGTTTGGCAACGGGCAGGCAAAAGCTCAATTGAACTTAATTTCAAGAGATCATTCTCAATTTGACAAACAACTTTCTTTTTAACCTGTGGCTATGCTGCAGTGAATATTCATGTTATATGCGAATGCTAATAATAGTCCCATAGAGACAGTACAATATATTTAATTATCCCCAATGAAGAGACACTGTAATAAACAGAATGTCTTCATATATGTGCAAGCCTTTACCCTCATATTAGATGAGGGTGTTTTTCAAATGCACTCTGATTATTGTATTTTGCATATTATAAGCACGTGATTATGATTAATATGAAGGCTAATATAACAAGGGCACT
>Ga0126343_10002010_pt1 | contig 10131 bp, 7 predicted proteins | sample Cyp2metagenome_FD_92531 | JGI IMG/M metagenome (GOLD analysis project Ga0126343, IMG submission 92531) | Coral microbial communities from Lord Howe Island, Old Settlement Bay, Australia - Cyphastrea 2 metagenome | ecosystem: Host-associated > Invertebrates > Cnidaria > Coral ... | reverse complement strand
TGTTCATGTACTGACTGCTACATTGTTTTCAACCTCGAATGTCATGTAATCGCGTAATGACACAGCATACCAGGGCGTCACGCTCCATTAACGGCGTTTTATAGTTGGCCCTATAAAACTTTCCTTACCAGATCCAGTCCGACCCTTTGGCTGCTGACAAACTTTACTCGAGTCTCTCAGCCAATACCATCGTGGCTACATGTAAACTGACCAATCACTTTCAACCAACTAGACTTGTAACATCATCGACTGACAAACACTATTCACTTGACCCTGAAGATGACTTCCGCTCAGGTTGTCGAAACGAAGTTACCGACAAAATTTATTTTCAGAGCGGCTTGCCTTACCCAAACGATGACACAAGACGAAATATCAACAATGCATATGCGCTAGGACTTGGGATTTTTTTTTTCAATTATTCAGTTCGACGTTTCTTGCAGATATTGAGATGAATTTAAATCATTTAAGAACACTCGAAAAATGTAGAAAACACTCGCCCGCGGCTCTACATTTCCCTCGTGTTCTCAAATACCCGTCGTGTTTTAACACAGTGTAATGCACGGCTTAGGCTTCTCTATTTGTTAAATAATTTTCTATCAAATGTTATTTGTTTGTAATTTCAGGAGGAGCTTGAATTACTTTTAATGGACGAAACAGACGATCGCCGGCATTTCAGTCTAAAAGGCATAATGGAAAATGAGAAGAAAAGCAAAAAGAAGCGAAAAAGGAAAGCGAAAGACGAGGAAGTTGTGGACGATAATTTTAACGTTGACTTGGAAGATTCTAGGTTCGACGCGCTGTTCACCTCACATCACTTCGCTGTAGATCCGTCAGATCCACAATACAGGTATGCTGAGTGTAGTAAATCTCATTACTATTTCGTAGTTGATCTTAGCTTCGTGCTCAGGAGAATGTAAAATGTATCAAATTTGAAGTTGAGAGGCAAGGGTTGGAAACAAGGGTTAGAGTTAAGGTTTCTTCGGGAAGACACCCTTTGTAATATATGAAACACGAATGACCGTGCTTGAGCACATTTCCAAACAGCGAACCTGAAGAGACTGGAAAATAGGACGCGTAGCGGAGTATTTTTGACGAATTTTGAAGCGTGTGGAAATGCGGTCAAACACTGTGTTGTGTTTGATATACCTTCTCAATCGAAAGTAAAACTAAGGAGGAAACGGAGAAATAAATCATAAAAATCGATATTGATTAATATCAGATATCTAAACACCGTCACAGCCTAAATGTCTTTGAGAATAACAGTGAGTTTTCGTCGAAAGGAAAACGAAAGCCATGGAGACGATTATAGAGGAAAGACAAAAGAGAAGAGAAAAAACAGACAACACCCAGACGAGACACGACAGAGGTGAGCAAAAAGAACTTGTGACTTGAATGCACAGCACCTATATGGTCAAAAAATCATTTCCTTTTTCAGATATTATAAGGCATTCGTACTATACGGAGCTGTTGTAAAATCTTAGCTTAAAAGATGTATGTGCGAGATTGAATTGCGAGACTGCGAGGGCGTCGTCTAGTATCCAGTTTTCTGTGAGTCCGACACCCAACAAATTCCCACGTAACTGGGTAAAAATGTCTCATCCTTGAATTTGCCTCAGCTATAAGTAGAACCCAATCAATGATTTCTGTATTGCTGCGTTATAACCTAGAACTTGTGTCCAATTTCTTGTCTCGGGGTGTCTCTATGATATACATTTTTAAGTATAATCGCTTTATGTATTATTGTACACAGCGTGTTCTATCAGAAATCCGCGAATATTATTGGTTTTATCGAGTATCATCGTTCATTACTCGCTGACTGAACACGATTGCGGGCTTGTGGTTCCTGCTCTCTTCAATGTGTTTTTTTTTCCTTTCAGGGGATGAAAGCCAAAAAAGAGATCCTAGGTAAGTTTAGACTACATTTCTAAGTATTTCTGGGTTGATAATGTGAATTGGCCACCGTTTCGAGCGTTAACCCTTCGTCGGAGCGAATCGATTCGCTCCGACGAAGAACTACCGACGCAGCACCGCAGTTTCTTTGGAAACTTACCCCTCCATTCATTTAGTGTAAAATGAAGACTTCGGAGTGCAGACTGCGGACTGCAGGTAAAATGCACACTGCAGACCAGGGATAAAATGGGTTTCGATCACTGAGAGCTAATCTTAAAGAAGCTAACGGGAGCGTTATTCAGGCTCACCAAAGTGCAGACTCTCACTCTACATGTTAGAACTCCATAATGGAAATAACACGATATACACTCAAAATGTCTACAGTCTGCGTTTTACACTAACCGGTTGTTTAGCCACCTTAGTAGTTTTGTACAGAGAAAAGGTTAAGGGTCGCATTCCCCACGTGGAAGGAAGGATGAACTGTAGAACTCTCAACTGCGTGTGCAATATTTCTAAGTCGAAGCACTTGTGTTTTGTCACTCCAGTTCCATATAACGTGGTTGCGTTTTGTTTTCCTAGCTTGTCGCTGCTTGTGAAGTCTGTGAAGTCGAAAACAGGACAATTTCACGAACAGAAAAAGAAAAAGAAAGTAAAGCACGCGTGAAAGGAACTGAATGATACGTTGACATCGACAGTGTTAGCGCCACTGGCCTTCTTCTAGCTCCTGCTCTTGTCAAGTCAACTTGCAGGAAACACTGGGACCTAAATTCTCTGCGAGGACCTTGTAAACGAGCCCGCAGTCTCCCAGAAAGGTGTTGCTCAGTAACATGACGTACTCTTAAGCCGATGAGTCTTCGTGAAAACTTCCGGGCCTCTCGATTGAACACCCGGATTGATATAAGCATTCCGAAACATTCCGGTAGCGCAAGCGAGGAATTAACGAAGACTGGAAGTGACTGGAAAGTAGTTAGTCGTCTTATTTACATGTTTTATCCCCGACCTGGTCTGAAATCCTCCGAGTTTCCGACTGTGCGTTCCCCTCCTACGTTCATTCATAAGTTTAAGCTGCGACGCCTTCTGCATTTTACATTTTCGGGAAATTTTGCGAGTGATGTCTGCTCAGTGACCTGGCTTTTGAATGGCAGCGAGGCTAGAGGCTAGAGGTAACCCAACCTCGTTCCCAAGGTCCCCTCTCTACCTTGAGAAAGTACTTTCTCGAGGTATAGAGAGGACCCTGGGAACGAGGTTGCTGGTGACCTTGTTTTGATGCAGACGTCACTTCTTATGTGTAAATAAGGTTTGTTGTAATTCCTAACAAGTGACATTTGTATCAAAGCCAGCCCACCTTCAACCTAACTTGTATTCAGATACACCTGAGCAGACAAAAGTAAAATTGCCTGCAAGTTTCTTAATCAATCCTCTCTGAGATCAGCGAATATTGGCGCTCGTTGAACAAGGTGTGTCCGCATATGTGCACAGAGTATTTTTACCAGGGCATTTTTCCGATTGAAAGAGCAGAGAATGGAAAAGAAAGAGAGAAGAGAAGATTCTAAGCAAAAACCCTTCCGGAAACACATCTATCTTAAATCTTTTCATACGAAATGTAATTACGTTTCGTCTACAGACAATACAAAAATAAATAATCTTTTGTACATTGCTAACTATATGCATCAGTGTACGTTTTGTTTTTCAAAGCGAGACAATAGTTACATTTATTCCGAAGGGAAACCTTTCAGTTTGTGTCTGACATATCCGCACATCCACGATGAATGTGATAAGAGCTGGTAACAAATGCACGTTACCGCTGACCTTGGCACTTGTTGAATGATAGAGTGGTCCTTGGCGTGACATTTTCATTTTGCGTCACGCTACGAATATTGCGTGACAAGCTTATGTCTGTTTGAGTTTCATTTATCTCCGTACCTCTTCATAGTTTGCGTTACCGCCTGTGTAGTTACACGTTTCATTGCAGTTTCTCTTATCTCCTTCTCTATCACGCCACAATTTGTTCGTCACAAAATGCTTGTTTGCATTCAGTGATTGTATCTGCGTCCAGCCCTCAAGTTTATCTACTCCGGAACAGATTTTCTACTCGTTGCTTTACCTGGCGTGACAGGCCTTCGAGATCCCCCTGGACTTGTACCCCCTCTCTTGGCCACACCAGGAGACGCGCGGGATTTCGTCCCGGTAGTGCCTCCAGTGGCCCGCGAGGATCCCGAACCGGATGTTTTAGATCTAGTTCCGGTTCCTGTTCGAGTTCCTGTCTTTGTTGTACCAGTACCGGAATTCGCAGTCGAAGAACGTCGTCGCCCAAATGTCTTTGATTCATCCAGCTTAACGTCCTTACCGACGATTAAGTTATTTGTTTCGACAAAATTCACCATCCATTCTGGCATCTCGCCATTTTTCGTTTTCTGTTTTGGTTTCTTTTCCTGCTTAGGTGACGCCTGGGGGCTTGGGGATAGCCTCGCGCTGCTCGTTGACGAAAAGGTGATCTGATCTGTGGATGTGGAGGGTGGAGTGGGGGTGCCAGGGCCGAAAAACTGAAAGATAAATGCAAAAATAAATTTTACTTTTTCATACTTGGTATATGGGGATTTGGCTACGTTAGTGTCACTCTATGTTCAAAAGTCAAGGTCACGCCAGTGTAACACCATGCTAAAAGGATAAGGTCACGCTGAGATCTTGTCATCTTCTATGAGGAGTCACATAACGAGGCCATACTCGGCATTGATGAGATTACGGGTCACGCCATATTTAAAACGTGAAGGTCACGCCAAAGTAACACCATGTTAAAGGAATAATGTCACGTTAATGTAACACTTAGATTCGTCACTGTACTGACCGGTACAGCCTTTTCAACAAAAACGTACCTCTACTGCAGGTATCTTCCCTCCGGGCGACCTCTCACCGCTACTTTCGCTTCCGGGTCGTAATCTGTTTAGTGGACCGACCGCGTTTTGACTAAACCGCGGGCTCCCAGACCTACCCAAAAAACGAGCAGAATAGGGCCTGGGCTCCAGTGATATTCCACTGCTTGGCCTTCCTATAAAAAGCAAAGGTGAAAATTCCCTCAAACAAAACATTGCTTCTAGCAAAAGAAATCCTTCAGAAAGAAAATCTATAGCCCAAACAATACGAATAGAATAACAAAGCCAAAACGCTGAATCTGACTAGCTCTCAAAACGAGGAATTTTGCGATATAGCATTACATTATTTGTCTACTCTGTGAATCATATAGACCCCAAAAATACAGTTTGATTAAGCATTTTGTCACTATGATACAAGCCAAAGAAGAGTCTCTGTTTTTCTTTGAACATGAATGAGAGCTTCACTGTTGCGCGAGCTTGTCCAGGAATAAAGTTGTTTTATTTTACCATTATGAAGAATGATTGCTCATCACAGTAATACACACAACGTAACGCAGTTGTGAAATTAAAGCCCGAAAAAATTCGGGCTTGAGCGGGATTTGAACCCATGACGTCTGCGATACCAGTGTAATGCTATAACAACTGAGCTATCGAACCAATTGAGAGCTGGTCATGTTGTGACTTCGTAATACTCCCGTTGACGATGAAGATACAAGTGGGTGATCTCTCATACATTCTCTTTTATTTTAATACTATTACAAAGAGAGATTACAGCTATTTCTTATTTCCAAGTAGAGTTTTTGGTGGAATTCACGAGTCTGACGGTTTTGCTTTCTATAAAACTCGTCAGAGGGCAACATCGTTCTGAGTGATATCGTATTCTCAAAATTAACAACTCACAAATAGCATGAGAAAAAAAACCCTACTCACCTTGATTTATGTCCACAAGTTCATGATCTTCGCTGATTGGACATTCCCTGGTCACAAGAGAAAAACCATTGTGATGAAACATCATCTGCAAAATCCACTTCAATTAAAAATAAGTTCCCTGGCATCTTAAAAAGTTTAGCCTAAATTTTTCAAGTTCTATATTTTTTTAAGTTCATAGTCTTCTCCATCCTTAACCACCCTTGTTCCTTTGTGGTTTATTACTATCTCCTTGGTGTTTTTCTACCTTAGTAAACTACTCTTTTAATTTTTCCTTCAATTTAAAGGTAATTTTGTACGTGGCCAAAACAATTCAAAATGAGGAGACTGATGAAATAAAAATGAAAAGTTACAAGTACTGTACCTCATTGAGTCATCATCACTGCCAAATCTAATAGGACCCTACAAAGATGAAGAATATGACCCTTTCATATCAACTCTATCATACCCTGTCTTATAATGCCAGTTAGTTCTGAGAATCTGGTATCGCGTTAAGACGATCTCCGTTGTTGATAACTTGATGACTGTCTTCCTCATCACCTGTTTACTCGACAACGTATTGATATTTTAAGGAGACACAATCTCGTTCCTCTTGACCAGCGGTCGAAAAACGAAAGCTCTGGGAGCAACCATTTCAGGCATGCGCCATGGTTGCAGATGCGCAGTGAACCGGATAACCAGAATTCGGTTATTTCCCTTAATAATAATAAATAATAATAATAAAAGTATTTACATAGCGCCTATACTTTCCAGTGCTAAGCGCTTAACAATTACCAGTTACAATTACAATTACAATTCCAGTGCTAAGCGCTTTAGAATTGCTTTACACTGGTTGCTCCCAGAGCTCTCGTTTTCCGACCGCTAGTCAAGGGGAACGAAGCTCTGGGAACAAAGACATTGAACTACATTGGTAATTGTCGGGCATGTCCAATGGACCTTTTTCTTCTCGTCTGCTCATTTGTGAGGCATGACCAAAAAGATTCCAATGCGGACTTGAAACGCATTACCAAATATTACAAAGATTTCCATTACCAGTTTCTTGGATCGTAATCCTGTTGGCGTTCTAAGTTCTGCTCTCATGATATTGTTCAACTCGCGTAACTGAAATGAGAATAAACAGTACAGATTCAAACTAAAATATCAACATGTGGTATTCGTTATTCTTCTCACTTCTCTAGTGCAGCAGTTTTCAATTGAGTGTCGTAAAAACAAAACCACAGTTATCACTCGAAGTCCCCCGATCGGTCTAATCTCGGACCAATCACAAAGCACACAGAAAACGTAACGAACCAATCAAAATTCGTAAAACCAATCAGCGCACCTGATGCGAAGCGCGTGAAAATCGTGAGCAGGCGAGTCATGACTGGGTTTGGTTTAGCTTCTGATTGGATGAAAAAGTGGGGCGAGATTTTTGAAGCCAATCATCAAGCGGAATGATGCGAAACCAATTACTTTTCGAAACTTAAATGAGAATAAAACACCGTCACGGTAAGAAAGCCAAAGCTGATACCTCTTCTGCGTTCATCACAGTCATGTCGCCAAGAATCTCTCTTCTCCAGTCTCCAGTTTTCTTCAGTTTCATCTGACACAGGATCATAAAACAAATGTCAGAATCATGTCTGGAAATATTACTCAGAAGTTGACATAACCATTGATCAAAATAGCTCGAGATCGATACATACCCTTCCCCTTACTGCTGGTGGAGTTCCTCTACACAGACAATAAAATAGCGACAATTAGAGCTCATATCATGTTTATCAAATAAATTGATGACAAAAATTGACACCGAAAAGCCTCGTTAAAGGTGCTACCTTTGCGCGACTTGATTAACCTATATATCTACAACATCTACATGTATGGGCTATTGACCAAGTGTGAGGTCAAGATGGCTGGATATTGGCCAAGTTTTTTTTTGCGTGTTTATGGACCGAGACGGAGTCGAGGTCCATAAACTCGCAAAAAGAGAACGAGGCCAATATCCAGCCATCTTGACCGAACAAGCTTGGTCAATAAATCTTGCCCGCACGGGTAGCCAATCACAACGCAGGATTGGACTCATCTTGCCCGCTCACCGAGCTAGCCATATGATAACTTCAATTTAAGAACCACATGCTGAACCTAACAGTCACAAAACTAAAACAAGAGGGTACTGTAAAACTTCATAGAATGGAAAAAAATGCGTTCTACTTACGGGCCCTGACTTCCAAATGTAGAAGCCCTTTCGCGGAGGAAAAAATTTTCTTTCCGGTCAAAAGACGTAGAACGTTTCTCTTTGACAAGATCATGGACCTAAAGTTGTTGACAAACAAAATCCTCCTGTAACTTTTCATTAAGTTTCATAGCTAAATTCTGTTTTCTAGTCTAGGTGTGTGTCATTTAAAATAAAATTCTTCAACGATCAGAATCCTGTAGTTTTACTGAAACTTTCATAACCTATCATGTTTACATATGAAATTAACAAAGTGAATCTTGTTCTACAAGGGACTTTTCTGAGGTTAAAATTTTTTCAGAACGCGACATTTCGGGCAATTTTTCCTGTTCTTCTTCAAGTACAGTAGTTCCAGCTCAATATGAGGGACTTCGTTGTTGCAGAATCTTTTCAGTAAAATTTAACGATAAAGATACCAATTTCATGTCTCTGTCCTTTTAGTGTTAAGGCCCTTGATCCATGTATGCACGAGCTCTACTAAGCTGTTACTGGAGCAAAACTCTACAAACTGAGAAATTTTGCTAAATAGTAAAGTTTGAAGCTTACTCACAAGCAAGTTCAACTTGCTTCGGTAGAAAAATCCCGAGATGTTATTCGTTAGCCGTTCTAGGTCGGATCATTAATTAAGTTCAAAATTGACCGCCATCATAGAGCGGCTGAAAAAGATTTGCCGTCTGCATACCTTATTAGCATTTTCGTCGTCGTTCATAGCTTGAGGGTAGGGGGCTCCTCTCCCACCCTCCCCTCCCACAGTAGATCTTCTTTCCTTCCGTTTTCCATACTCTGGCACTGCCTTTACTGTTCTCAATATCACGTGAGATGCTGCAGATCGGAAAAAGAAATATCTTTATCAGGCTGTCGCCACAGGTCCTGGAACAGTTATCTAATCAGACAGGATTTAAAAAGTGTTCGATTCGGTGCATGTTTCTTCGATGCGGTGCACGGTGATAAGTGTTGGTGGCAAATGATGCAATAAACCATGTAAGAAGTGGCGAGCGCGAGAATAGTGCGGGAAAACATGAAACCAATGAAAATACTGGGAAAATATGACACCAGTGACAAACGCGGGAAGACATGAAACTGACCAATGACAAACGCGGGAAAACGTAAAACCAATGACAAACCAGTAAAATATACTAACAAAACTAGAATGATTTGGTTTGGGCTGGTTTCTGGCCAAGAAGACTACACTTGTATCCTTATTGGTTAAATCACCAGTTTCTTGAACCAATAACATAATCTTACTCGCACAAAACGGAAGCAAATCTACAGCTATGCCTACGTGATAAAGAATCTCTTAAGTCTTACCAGGAAACCAGCCAACTTTATTCTTACAGCGTCCGTGCCACCAGTCATCTTTCTACAATTAAATAAAGACAAGAACTAAAAACACATTCAAGCCTTCCTCCAACTAAGCGACCATCTTGCTCTAAACCAAAACTTTCCTGTTTGAAACATCTAAGTCGAAGCCCCTTGAGCCATCGTGACCACGCTTTGGTTTGAAATTTCTATTGCTTTCGAACTCCGGTGGGCGAGAATTCGACGTATATCCGATCCCTGTTCGGGCGCAAATAAGCCCTTTGCACGATCCGGTCACATGGCACGGAATAAATTACACTGGGAGGCAAGTTACGCATTGGACTATCAAAACAAAGGAAAGTCGGGCTGGACTGGTACGAGTTCCTTTGTCTTGGAAATCTCGCTGCGTAACTTGCGTCCCAGTGTAATTTATTCCGTACCATGTGACCGGATCGTTCAAAGAGCCTATTGGTTAATTAAGATACCGTAAAATCCTGAACCAGAAAACATTTCAATAAATAGACAGATAGGCTTTTTAAGAATTAAAGCTAAGAAGCTTGGGGGTCGTTTATACTAAAGCTTGGGGGGTCGTTTATACTAAACTATACTTTGCAATTATTGAATTCGGCTTTCGTAGGATATGAAGAATTCTGCAGGTCGAGGAGAGTGTTATCCACCGAAGCCGAAGGCCGAGGTGGATAACACCCTCCGAGATCTGCAGAATTCTTCATATCCTACGAAAGTCGAATTCAATAATTGCTTTATTATTCATTCAAAATATTTTCTTCGCTCAAACTTGAAAACTCTACTCGCGGCCATTTCTCTCTTTGTTGAATGACACAACCTAGTGCCCAGGTTTTCTCGGTCAATGGTTCAATAATCTTTGACGTCAATGATTCAATAATCTGCAGCGGGCTGCACTTTTGACGTCATTTT
>Ga0126343_10002009_pt1 | contig 10133 bp, 7 predicted proteins | sample Cyp2metagenome_FD_92531 | JGI IMG/M metagenome (GOLD analysis project Ga0126343, IMG submission 92531) | Coral microbial communities from Lord Howe Island, Old Settlement Bay, Australia - Cyphastrea 2 metagenome | ecosystem: Host-associated > Invertebrates > Cnidaria > Coral ... | reverse complement strand
TTACGATTGCGAGCAAGCCGTCATCATCCCATCCTGTTGATGTTTACGTTTTATAACCTGACTTTTCGATTTGAACATTTTAAAACTAAAATGACACTTTCGAGCTAGAAGAAAAACTTTTTTGTGAAGCCCACAACCAAAGCCTTGGGCATTTGACTACGCACCCCGCAAAAAAATACGACCTATAAGATCAGAGAACTTTTCCTCCCATTCCGCAATATTAACTTTTAAATTTTTTCACTTGTGGATAATGGAACTATTGAATGACTTTTAGCCTTTTCATCTGAATATGTAGAGTGGTGGTCTAATGCACAGGGAAATACTGTTTGTTTTTTGCTTATGTGTTGTTCCATTAAAAGTACACAGGAGACTTATCCTTTGCAACTGGAAGTGTGGCCTTATTAATGAATGAGTGTGGAAAACTAGGAGCCAGAAATTTATCCATGCTTGCAAATCACACTGGTGACAAGAATTCCACAGTTGATGCTTTTGTAGAGCAAGTGGCTGAACTGCTATGTCCAAATGACTGCACGTTCAATGGCAAATGTGTCAATGGCTCCTGTGTTTGTAACAACGACTACACAGCTGAGGACTGCTCGGTGTCGATTTACCAAAAACCCAAAATTTCAAGGTAATCTGAGAAAATACACCTCGTAGTTCGCGATTTGTGGGAAGAACATTAAGTGCAATGTATAGTAATTTTTTTTATCTAATCTACTACCGCGGTTAACTAACATTTTCTATCCATGCACCTGTCCATCCATCCATCCATCCCTCTCTGCCCACCTCCATCTACCCGTTCGTCTGTCCGTCCGTCCGTCCGTCCATCCATACATCCATTCATCCACTCATCCATTCATCCATCCATCCATCCATCCATCCATTCATGCACTCATCCATTCATCCATTCATCCATCCATCCATCCATCCATCCATCCATTAGAGAGGATTAGAAATTCTCAATGTCTCTATCGACTTTTAGTAAAACATTTAACTTGATTCATTCATTTATCGATACTTGACGTATTCATATTTAATATATTGATGTAAACTTTCATATATCTATTATAAAAGATTTAGTTGTGATTATTTCATGGCTTTTGCGAAGAACACAAGTGCAATGTTGTAATATTTGATCAGTCGCCGTAGGTAAATAAAGTGTTCCTATCTTATCGTATCTTATCTTTTCTTATCTTATATTATCTTATCTCATCTTATCTTATCTTATATATCCATGCATCCATTCAGCTATCCATTAATCCACCCATTAATTAATACTTAAGCAAATTGATTTGGCAATTGTTAAATGATTTGATTGCTTTTTTCCAATCTGGTTTCTTCCGTTTCCCACTTGACAGGTCATATAATTTAATTGAATTGTTTATGGTTTTCATTGAATTGCCTTTCGGCATCACTAGTTTTGCACTCTTTCTGCTATTACTAGGTTACAAGGGGATGGTTTATGTGATAGGCGTAAACGACCATGTAGGAAGGTTACAGTCCTCGGAACTGATTTTCTAAATTCTACAAATTTGACCTGTCACGTGAGCGAATTCAAGGTAGGCAACTGGCACTTGGATATTTGATTTCAGATAATATTTGGCAAAACATTGTCACAGATATCACGTGTGCACGCAAACTCATGATAAGAAACACAACTTTTAACAAGTTCCGAAAATCACACAAAGGAAAACTAAAAACGATTTATGTCAGCATTAGATGCAATGTTAACTCGTCGGTTTGGTGCATTCATTTGACAAAGAACTTTTTTTTCAAGTCTAACGGAAAACAAGTAAAAATAACAGTAAGCATCCTTCATTTGTCAATTCGTTCTCCGAGTCCACGAATGGGGATCTTATAACTTGTAACCCTGACGTGGCGTGTTATGAGAGGATGTTTTACATGGTGCACTATTTAAATTTCTTAGTTTCCATTAAAATTATTCAAAAAGAAACTCATCTGGCGTTCTTGATGTGTTTATACGCAGGTAGTAAGTGGTTCCTGGACACCGAACAATACTGAGCTAAGATTCGCTGGTGTGATGACAGACTTGGTGCTTGCAGACTGTTATTTACCTGAATCACCAGTGAGGCCAGGGTATTTTCACGAGACTGATCAAGGGACCCCAGCAGCCGGACTGTTGATATATGTATCGAACGACGGTGAACACAAGAGCAATGGAAATCTCACATTTATATCTTATGACTCGGCTTGCATGAGTTGCAACGTGTCTACAGGATGCTCCATCAAGGCAAGTATACATTTACTTAAATACCCTGAGGACAGCTCAAAAACCTTGGTAAATGTCATAAAAAAGTTATTGAGTGTATGTAAGAAGCTCCTCTCTTGGCACTCACACAATGGAGAAGACGAAAAATTGCAAAATTTGCAAAAAACGGGGGAGGGGGGAGCTGCAATAGGAATAGCTACCTGAAGCGGATTATAGAAGAGTTACGTTTGAGCATGTTTTCCCCAAAAACCTGAAAAAAGAGAAAACTACAGTCGGGATTCCGAATTTGTATGAAAATATCCAGCTTAAACCTTGGTGTTGTTGTAAGCTAAACTGTACTTTTTACATTTTTTTTCGTCTATAAATAACAGAATAACTCTTGCTTCATCAATCGTTACTGCTTCGCTCCAAACGAGACTAATCCTCTTGACTGGTGCTATCAGTGCCTACCAGACGTAAGCACAAACGAGTGGACAAAGCGTCAAGGTAATTCTAATTCCTTTTAAGACTTCGGGAAAAGCTTTTTATGGAATTGTTCATTTTTCAATTTTTCCTCTGTAGATACGTTGCTCATCCATACGTGCGCTATATAAAAATTTTACCAATACTTTGATACCATTTCACACTTTTAGTTAACCTTCCACCTAAATTCTCACAAACTACCAAGTACTTCGCAGTGCTTGAAGAGAACCTCGTGTTGCCTATTGATGTCGTAGACCCGGAAGGCATGCCTGTCAAGGTGTCATTAATGGACGGAAGCCCAAGCAAGGCTGTGGTGCGCGATAACGTGTTGATATGGAACGCTACCAATGATGCAAAAACACAGTTCTTCCTCAACGCCACGGATGCATGCCAAGCTACCTCTTACGGTAATATCACCATATCATTGGTCGTCTGCCAGTGTTGGAACAATGGAAGCTGTGTGCCTCATCCAAACAAGCCCAGGGGATCAGGGTTTTACGAATGTCAGTGTGTACCTGGATATACTGGGGTCAAATGCGAGACCAACATTGATGAGTGTCAGGCTTACCCGTGTTTTCGAGGTATGTCATGATGACCACATGTTGGATAGGAGTACTATCTTTAATATTAAGTTATAATGTCGATGACATATATAACTCGAAATTTTTTTACTCTTTCCTTTCCTTCCTTTTAGTCTTCTTGTCTTACATAAGGACATAGCTGCAGAGAAAGTCATTTAATTTAAACAATTAAAAATGCTATGAGCTAAGTTCCATTTAAGAACTTAAATATTTCTGCGAATCCTGAAACTTTGAGATTCAAATAGTTTTTTTTGTTGTTCCTCGATTTCCCTTGTAATGGACCAACTTACCGCAATTAATATTACACATATTTTTCAATACAAGGCCGTTGCATTGATGGAATAAACAACTACACGTGCATATGTGATCCTGGATACGTTGGAGGCAACTGTGCCATTGACTATGACGACTGTAGCTCCTCTCCTTGTATTCATGGTAAGTGGTGGACTTAAGGGGGGAGAAACTTAACTACAAGTCTGTTGCTAAGGAAATCACAAAACCTCCTTTCTTTTAATTTGGCTCCTGAAGTCCAGTGGGCATCAAAGTTTGCCGTGCTTGTTCGATGCACGTTTCCTTTAAATGTTTCGAGCCACGCCCATATTTGGTATGTCACGTGACTACAATAGAAAATGTCTAAAAACTCGGACTGAGTGGATCGTTTTCGAAATATAATAATACGGTTTGCGAAAACACGGCATTATCTACAACTTATAGTATGCGCTTTAGGAAATGTACAATATTTCGAAATTTATAGATCTTTAAGTGCTTTTATACCCTCTTAAAGATCCAATTATGGGCGTGGTTCGAAACATTTAAAGGAAACGTGAATCGAACAAACACGGCAAACTTTGATGCCCACTGGACTTCAGGAGCCAAAAAAAGGAGGCTTTGAGATTTTCTTAGCAACAGACAGCAACAGACCAGTAGTTAAGTTTCTCCCCCCTTTTAATTTAAAACAAAAATAGAATCATATAGTCCTGTTTATGCCTTGGGTAATATTCTATGATTGTATAATTTTAATAAAGGCTCTTACTTGTATGCTGCGACTCCTTGCACAGGAAAATGTATCGACTACACTGGCACCTACAAATGCTCGTGTGATCCCGGATACAGTGGACGGAACTGCACCATTGACATTGACGAATGCGAGTCGTCACCTTGTAAGAATGGTGAGTAAATGATTCATTGCCAAAACAGTTTGGTCGTCTACGAACGTGTCACTGTTGGCTTAATGTGACTTTTTCTAAGAATTCGCTTAGCGTCGTATTGCAAAACAAAGCAAAAGTCAATTACTTTTTAGACTCAAGTAAAACTGCACCAAATTTTATCTGAAGCATAACATCAAATTGTATTCAACCACACTTCTAATTCATAAACACGAGTCACGTCGACCATGTGTAGTTCTTGCCAAGTCCATGAAGAACCCTTTCGCCGGGATTATTTTCATTTACTTTCTTTCTCATTTCAATTGATTTTCTTCACCAGGAGTATGCTCCGATCATGTCAATAACTATACCTGTCAGTGTCAAAGTGGCTACACTGGTTATGATTGTTATGTTGAGATCGACGAGTGTCAGTCTTCCCCTTGCGTTCGCGGTAAGTACGTTGCTGGGTAACAACCGAATGAGCAAGCTCCCCATAAAACGACGTACCAATCAAAATGATAACCACTTGCGTTTGCTTACAGAGGGTGGTTTCGAAGCCGCTTAACATAGAGGTAAAAACATCGTACTCGGAACTTATATTAATCCAGTTTGCAGGATGTGTCTTGATGCTAAAGAGAAAAATGATGCCTGACGCCTGATTAATTAACCTTACCATCCAATATGGGGTAACTTACTTTTTACAGGTTAAAAGATTGAAATAATGTATAAACAAAAGGCAACAAATTAAAAAGAAACAAAAAAAAAACAGTCGTGAAATAATTGCTTCAGAGAGGTTCAATTATTGCCGATTCGACTGGGAAAATAGACATGATAATGCCACCTCCTGGGATAAAAAATAAATGGAGCTGCACTTGAGGAGAAATTGTCTCAACAGAATATTTCAGCAGGCTCTATAAATAAACACCTTCGATGGGCGTTTTTATAAAGCGGATCAGACTACTGGATACAGATACAACCGCTAGACACAACTGCGTGTGTGTACTCATAGGCAGTCACTGGAAAGCTAATATAGTACCTTTGAAACGATTAATTAGGTGAATGTGTGGATAAAATTAACAACTTCACGTGTGTCTGCCCAACTGGTTACACTGGTGTGAGATGTGAGGTAAACATTGACGACTGCCTGTCATCTCCATGTGTAAACGGTATGTAGATTTCTTTATTTGTTTGTACTCGTATTTTGTTGTTGTTATTATTGTTGTTGTTTTTTTAATTTTACGAAAAAAAAGAAAATTTTAGATCATTAAAGAAGGGGAAGGTTGAACAGTTGCTGAAGCTGTACTCGGCACAATATAGATAACAGGTTGGCAGTGATTGATTTCTTTAACCACCTCGAGCTCTCGCGTTCAACGTTAAACATTGAAAAGTAGATACTACCCTAACCATTGCAAATAAAATCTCAGTAAAACTCCAAAAAGAAAATTTGCATTTAAGGTTACATTACACCTTCATGGTGTTTCGCGTCCAAGCAATGTAGCTCGTCCAGCATAACTTGTAGATACCTTAACCCCTATATCAAATTAAAGCTTACTCGCTATCCAACTCTATCAATAATTTTGAAATAAGACGAATTGTCGAATTTTTTTACGACTTCTAAATGCGAGCGTCCGAATCACCTTTTCAAAGCTACAAGTCCAAGTGAATTTTGTCTTATATCGCCAATTTAATTTGTTCCTCAGTTTCCGGACCCAAAGCGCTAAAAAAACTTGTCTTCGTTTTGCCATACTCAGCTACAGTGAAAAGAAGTAGTATTAGAAAAACGTGAAGTATCCGTAACTTACAGTGCATACATAAAAAACGAGGTTATTAGGATATTTATATATGTTAGGATATTTTTGTATCTTTACTGTGTGTCTAACATCACTAATTTAGATGTATTTAAGGTTAAAATCAAACAGCATTTTTTAAGGGTATTTTTGCAAAACTAAGTTTTAGATATTTAAATTGTAAATTAAGCTGAAAAGCCTTTTTGAGGAGATTAATAAAGCTACTACTACTACTACTAACGGGTTCGGGACGCCGTCGCAAGCAAACGAGTCAATCTGAGTTCGTTGTAAAGTTTTAGTTTTAATACACAACTTCAAAGGTTAAAGAAAGTTTTGAGCTTTTACTCACTGAAAAAGTCAGAAAGACTTGGCGATAAATCAACAAACATTTGGTAAAAAATAGCTTTAAATCTTGGTGCACCGTACAGTAGAATACGGCCGGATCAATTGACCAATCAAAATGCACGTACTAATTGAGTTGTAATAAAGCAAATCATGACATGACAGAAAGAAGGGTCTCTAACATGTCCATGCCGTTTATCATTGTAAGCATTATTTTGCTTGTGAAGAATTTAAATTTCGTGGCTGGTTTGATTATTTTGTTTGTTCATTTCTAAGGGACCTGTATCGACCTTGTGAATAATTACACCTGTAACTGCTACGTTGGCTTTACCGGTCCCAACTGTGATGTAAAAATTACAAACTGTACCGTTGATGCCTGCTATCCAAACGTGACATGCTTTGCAAATAGCGACACCATTAGCTGTGGTCCATGCCCACTTGGATTAAGCGGTGATGGCAAGAATTGTGAAGGTAACGTGGCTCCTAAATAAACTCGAGAGCTCTATCATTAGGTTTTGACCTTGATGCCTATTTCCTTTGCTTTCCATTGACAGATATCGACTACTGTATCAATCACACCTGTGCTAACGGAGGGTTGTGTGTCGATGGCATAACCAGTTACTCATGTACCTGCCGGGCGGGTTTTACTGGAGAACACTGCGAAACCGGTATGATAGTTTCAATCAATCAACTAACAACTGACCAACCAATCAACCAACCAGCCAATAAACCAATCAATCAATTAATCGTTCGATCATTCAATAATTCAATCATTCAATCAATCCCTCACTTTATTCAAACTCGTTACACCGAAGGGTTAAGTAATTTAGATCAAAATGCGAACGTGCCCGTAGAAAAACAGTACAAGTCAATCTTAACCATGGATGCGCCTTGCTTAATATTAGGGACTTTAAGATCCGAGACGCGACAGCTTCTAGAACGCGGTGGGTGATAAATGACTGGGACTAGAACGTCGTCGTTTGCGCGGGAAAAGTAAAGTTAAGATCCCCGTCGCGAAGCAAGACGACGCGGCAGCTTTGTCAGTGTGATCCTTCGGCATTTCTTTCGCAGAAATAGCCATGGCATCATTTAAGAAAGTTCAGAAATACTTTGTTTGGGTCTAATAGAAGAGATCATGGAGTTTGTTCCGCTTTCCGCAGGATTCAGGTCGAGTAATCTTCCTAAACATCCCTAAAGGAAGATATAAAAACACAAAGTCTAATATAGAATTGAGTTAAACAATTCAAGCTTAAATGTGCTAGTTTAGCGGCAGATGAACGCAATACATCGAGAAATGCTACGGTACAAATACGAGGAAAGTATGCAGAAGATTCCTACATTCACTATTTCCAGCTTTAGCTCGTGACTTAACTTTGCAAGCCTTGCTCGAAGGCACTGCCATTTTATAAGCTTCGTACACCTGAAAGAAATTCAAAAGAAATTCAAAATCCTTCCAGCTCTGCGAACTAAAATGTCGCCAGAAATTACGTCCAATGATCATAGATTGCTAATTTTTCATGTTTAGAGGAATATATCATCATTTAATTTAAGCACTGGAAGAAATAAACTCACGTTACTTCCGGCCGCGTCTTACAGCCGTCGCGTCTCGGATCTTAAAGTCTCTATTTGCTGTGACATTGTCGGCGGTGTCATAAGTAAAATTTTCACAGTTTGCGCTGATACGAGTGCAAGCTAGTTAAGCCGGCTCTGCTGCAATCGTGAATGATAAGATTCTGGTTTCGGTATTTCCTCAAGGGCACGGGCAGTAGTTAGTTTTTATACAGTAGTCCTTTGTTTTATTTCCGTCTTTTTACCGGTTGTGGAACTGTGGAGTCCGTAACAGAGCAGTAATTGTTCACATAAACATCTTCAAGTTGTAAATTATGAGGAATAATTTTAAGTCCATTTGTAACGAAGTTACTGTCACCGGTATCGCAGAGGTCATGGGTTCGAATCCCGTTCAGGCCTGAATTTTTTTCAGGCTTTAATTTCTCAACTGCTTAAGTTGAGTGTACAACTGCGATGATCAATCATGCTTTCATTTCATTCTCCGCAGTTCAAATATATGAACTTTCATATATTCACTTGTATTACTGTCAATGTCCTGTCGTACGTCTTTGTTCCAAATGTCAGCGTTCAAAGGAAAGGGGTGGAGCGTTGTCGCAGTATGTCAAGCCTGTGCATCTTGTAACGTATCTGGAGGTTGCGGCCATAACATTGAGTATTTTCAGGGCGTTTCTTGCAACACCTTGGTGCGACGCAGATGTGCTAAAACTTGAAACGTGACCAATGGCACAATGATGGTGAAGTATAGTAAGACCTAAGACCTGCATGCAAATAGAGAGTTACGTCGACGCGATGTGCTGGCCCTTGCCTTGATCGGCGAGTCAAAGAAGATTTGACGGGGAGATTCCTTGCCTCTTTTCAGGATTCGCTCATGTAAATGTTTGCAATCACTGCCCCAGCGTAGCGATGCTGAAGTTACCGGTATCCTTAATTTGTAATACAAAATGACTGACTACTACGTGTGGTCTCCGGTTAGCTCTGACTGGGTAGAAAAAGTAGTCTTGAATCCTGGAGAGCCATATTATCATCAAGCTCGAGAACTATGTTTAGGACCTTGGAGCCAGCCCTTGTCCACTGCGAGCACGTCATGGTTTCAAGAGCTGGCCTTTTCCTTCAAACGCTTGCACAATTCCCTGAGCTCTGCCACTCGAACCTATCTCGTGTACATGTTCTGTTGGCTCAGTGGAATCCGAGTAAACGACCACAAAGTCGGAAATAAAAAATAATTTTTCTTCTTTTTTCATCTGCGTTTGGTTTCTCTAGGTAGAAAATACGGATTAAGCCCACTCTTCTTGAATCTCCTAGCACTTGGCCCGCTGTTAGAAACGCTGAATTGAGATCTTGCAGATTATCAAGGGTTCCACAATTACCCAGAGCATGAACGCCTCCTCCACCATCTTTAGCAGCTCATCAAAGCCTTTGCCTTTGGCGAGGGTGGTGGTTGTGATTAGCTCACCGACAGTTTATTTTGCTGGCTTAGCTTGTGCTCTTAACCCGTTTACGACTTTGGACAAAAAACGTACCCTGCCCTTTTTTGTTAAGACTAGCTCGGTCTTGTCGTTGGGTGACAGTAGTTTTATCGCTTGTACAAAATGGAAGTCCTTGTCCTCCAAAATGGTAGCTATTTATGTTGAGAAACCATTTGACTCGCACCAATGAGAGAAATAAGACTGCGACCGGTCATTTTGCAAGAGCTTGTATCGCATCAATCGTAAATAAACTATAACACCCTTGATCTATCAATCACGCATTGATATATATATCGCGCATTCCTAGAATTTTACTGCCACACATAACGCCGGAATTTTAAACCGCGGTAAACGTAGTTTAAAATAATCCCCTTAACTGCAAACACGGTGAGTAGCTCTGGTGGAAACCAAATTGTTACCTTTCACATGTGAAGTGAGTGAAGCCTTATAAGCCAGACTGGCTCATACTGCCGGAGCTTATCCCGGTTTCCGTAGTATGAAGCGGCTAGGAGTATTTCTACTCCCCCTGGACGGGATGCTAGTCCATCGCA
>Ga0126343_10002008_pt1 | contig 10135 bp, 9 predicted proteins | sample Cyp2metagenome_FD_92531 | JGI IMG/M metagenome (GOLD analysis project Ga0126343, IMG submission 92531) | Coral microbial communities from Lord Howe Island, Old Settlement Bay, Australia - Cyphastrea 2 metagenome | ecosystem: Host-associated > Invertebrates > Cnidaria > Coral ... | reverse complement strand
TCCCCCCCCCCCCCCCCCCCCCACACACACACACACACACACACACCATACCCGTACCCTCTTACTAAGAAAGGCCTGATACTCAGGTTATTAAAAGAAGTATCGCGTTACTGTCATCTATAAACGCAAATTAGACTCACGTTCTTCGTCCTTAACGATATACCCTGCGAAACATTTACATTTGTGTTTGGATTCCTGCTAAGTTACTTACTCTGATCTGTTTTCATTAGTGCCACGGAGACATAGTTGAACGAGCAATACTAAAGAGGAAATTATTCAAAAATTTTTTCGTTGTAAGAACCAAAGAACATAAAACGAACAGCATCAGCTTTATGCAAATATTTCGGTGATACAGGTCTATCAAATTACTTCCATTACTTTCAGGTAAATACAGTCATAGCTTTTTAAGATGTAGTCATGTAAGAAAACCTACAACATAAATTATGAAAATGTATATCTTATTAAATGTACCTGTGCTACGTGTAAGTCTTCTTGGAAGGATCGCGCTGATTCTTCGTTCACCTCTGAATTCAGATCTCAGTTCTTTGTTTTGTGTAGTGAAAGAAGTAAAAACCCATTAACTTTCTAACATGTATAGTAAACTAGTGATTGAAAACACTGATTGAGAAACAATGCAAACGGGTGAGTAGGCTGCAAGGCAAGAAGTCACATGAACACATTGAACCAGACACTTTAGAAATTCGTAAGCCAGTTCCAAGCTAACTGGTCAAAAATTGATGATGAAAACAATAATTGTTCACAACCAAAACGATCTTAATTAATACCTCTAACCATTGTTATATAAGGTTTTAGCAAGCAATGCACCTTCAAAAAGAAATAGACTATACAACAATGTAGCAACTAGCATTCCATATTATAGGGGACTTCATGCACACATTTCGACATTTGATCTGACTACCTGTGTGGTCAGGGCTTTGCAATCGACAAGTACGTTTTGTGGAGGCAGCGTGGCCGAGTGGTCAGCGCGTCGGGCTCGCAATCCAGCCGTCTCGGGTTCGAGTCCCCCTCTGACTACTACCTGGGTTTGTTTCTCGGTAGCCCCGAGTTCAAATCCTCGGCCACACTTGTAAATAGCCAACTGGTTTGCCTCCGCCCAGTTGGGATTCTTAACAATGTTATGTTCAATTTGAAATATTTGTTTCAGTCGTTTGCTCGGCCCCACTAGCACTTGTGCTATAAACACTGCCGAGGGTAAATAAAGGTTTTATTTTTTTTATTTTTTTTATTACTATTTTTCTTGAGCGTCTTGCCCGCCAAAGCTGTCCAATAAACAACGAAAGATGTACATATTTTACAGACTGAAAGGCAGAATTACTTTTGACAATACCCCACCCATGGGCTGACCTATAAAGCAAATGCCCTTTATAGGGACAGAAAACGTTGTCAAATTAATTCCCGACAAGTTGACGGGGAGGGATTATCGGCCTTGGAATTACAAAGCTCCAAAACATTTAAAGATGGGTAGAAACAAAGAAAAAAAACTTGACAAACTGCAAGGACCTCTTGTAGATTGGGCGAAAGGGAAATGGGTAGACCACTTGCCAAATGAAAGAGATCCACTAAAGTCAAAATTCGGAGAATTTAGGTGGACCTTCTATGCTTCCTTGAGAGAGTAGGTACTAGAGAGTTAGCTGGGTTTGAATAAATAGGAAGAAATATCGACTTTACACAGAAAAAAAGAAAAAAATAAGGAAAAGGAGTACTAACATCACTAATACGCCGTCATAAAAAGAGGTTCTAACTGGCGTCTGCAAGAACATTTTGGTTAAGATTCTCAAACGAGGAATATAAAATGTCAGAAAATAGGGGAAACCGGGATGGCGAAGTTGTGAGAACGCTCTCCTCCCAGCAATGTGGTTCGGGTTTGATGCCGACCCGGTACTATATGTGGGTTGAGTTTGTTTTTGGTTCTCTCCGGTTTTCCTTCCTCCGCAAAAACTAGCACCTCAGAATTCCAATTTGACCAGGATAGAGGACCTACATGAAAACCGGCTAAGGCTGATGTGGCTTCCTCTGTAAATATTGTAATTTATGCAAGATCGCTTTATAAAGAGTGATTAAGGTTTTTACCCTTTAGGTACTGGTCAGAGACTGATACAACCCACGTTTGCTTTGATGAATATCCAATCCACTGGCACTAACCCCTACGTAGGAGACGTTTTTGTCGCTGAAAGTCACTTACCGGCATCTACGATTATTCCTGCAAGATGTGGATGAACCTTCTCAATTGTTTTCTTGAAGATTTCATAAGCTCTTGCACCTTTTTTCTCTAGTATAGCCAACAATTTTTCACATTGCTGCTGTCGAGTCAGGTCCCTCGACCTTATTTTATGTTGATCTTCTACAGTAAATAGAAAAGGATCCTCCATCTGCAGTAAAACGTCTTCCGGTTCCATGTCTTTCAGGAGCTCTTCTCTGCACCTCCTCAAGATGTTTCTATGTTCGTCGTCCATCGGTTCGACATCTGTTCCAGTTTCCATTTTGTCTACCGGTTTTACTGCCAGAATCTGTTCTAAGAAGCAATGCAGTAGCAAAATTAAACTTGGAAGATTTGTCAGGGTTCTCTTACACTAGCTAAGGACTGTGGCAACATTGGCCCATCGTCCAGTGTTGCAAGGGAAATTCTTCAGTAAACGAAGCCTGCAAGGCTGCTAGAACCGTTGGTAAGATAAGAACTCGACCATACTCTGTAAAACGTTTTACACGTGACCATTTGTGGCTGTTGGCATCGGAATCAACAGACCTGGCCTTTAACTGCAGTTCTATGCATCCCAAATGATTTTAATTAATTATTTCAATGACTGGCTCCGCGGGAAACAGTGAGGTCGACCTCAAAGTTCGACACTGAGAATCATGGGGAAACAAAACTCACTGTTTTCCCTTGGGCCAGTCATTAAGTGCTTATAACGAGTACCCCAACGGCTGTGCACGTGCTTTAGTAATCTATGTTCACTTCGTTGTCGTTCTCTGAAAAGCAGAAACGTAACATGACTAACGTTTGCGTTTTCTGAGGAACGCAAACGACGACGGCTAATATTTTGTGTTTCTGTCTGATTTGCGCTCAGTGTTAAACTTGTACTTCATGTTTAAAATAACTTTCTGTATAGCTGTTCTGTTTTGGCGCCAAAAAGGTGTCGGAAAGGAACTGGAGACGAATGAGCCGTTTTTTATTTAAATAGTCACGACGAATTTGAATACTTGTCCAACGAACAACACATCAACGAAAAGAACTTGTAGAGGTATGGATTACTGGTACCCAACAGAGTTGTAAGTTTCATTTCCATGCGAACATTTCAGTCCTTTAAGTGTACTTTCATATTTAAAAGTAGTTCTTTGATATTTGCTTTTCAGTTTGACTGTTGCCGATGGTGTTTCCAATAGCAACCAGTGCGAAAATAAAATGGTTATCCGTTACGTCTGTTGTAGCCTTCAAAATCAAGTAGCGCTTCTCTACATGAGCGCGAATCACTGTCATTGAACGTTTAACCTGAACACGTTTTTAGAGCCACTAGCGTACTAAACAGATCTAGACGGTTCCGAATTTCGCTGGTAAAATATAAACTCATTTTTTACTAGTTGTTTTCCTCCTCGCCGCCGCCGTCTAGTTTAAGAAAGAGAGTTTAAGAGACTACGACGGCGACGCTGAAGACAACTTCGATCAAATAATGACTACATATTTTACCCACGAATCTCGAGGTACTCCAAAGTTAATCAGTTTGTTTCTCTTTGTCAATGTGCAAATTTTAAAAATTATTCGTCGTGGTCAGTTCTTGTTTTCAAGAAAACGCAGAGTAACGACATTTTTAAACGTTATTAAGGCCTATTTACACGATGCGACTATTACGCATGGATCAAGCTTACGACAGAGCTACGACATGATTTAGGACCATTTACACGCGCACGATATTTTCACTTACGAAATTAAATATGCAAAAGTTTGCACTGGGATTTACGGAGCGAAAGTTCTAAGAAACGGGAACCAAATACTTTAGTTGTCCTGCGCTTTGAAAAAGCTTTCTAACGAGATGTTTTTAGCTTTAATCCGTGCTGTACTTTTCGAGAAACGACTTCATGTGAATTAGTCGACAACAACTTCGTCCGCCATTTTGAGGCAAGAAAACTTCTCCTCCGCCCCAAAATACGTATGTTGTATAGATTTAAGCTACGATTGTCGCAGCGTTTTAAAACATGTTTTAAAATCTTCCGACAATTTTTTTGACGTACACAACAGTCGTAAGCGAGTTGTAGGTTTGATTAACACGAAACAATTCATGTAGTAGGCCTGTCGTAAACTTGTCCCATGCGACAAAGTCGTATCGTGTAAGTCGGCCCTTAGAGACCTTTAGCATTAGGTTTTTCTGTAACCCGCGAACGGCAAACCTCAAAATATCACGTGACCTACTCTCTGCCGTCACGTTTGCCGCTTGCGGTTCACGTTTTAACCGCGCGAACCTCTCCTTGCGGTAAGTGAATTACGGCAAAGTATTTCGGCCACTTCAACGGGATACGCCCGCGTTTAAGACTAAAAATTAGGCTTTTGTATCTGTATTCTACTTCAATGTAAGATTTTAGCAGTCCATGACTGAACGTTTACGAGTTTTGGGTGTTTTCATTGAAGTAATGGGAGTGAATGAAAAAACAAAGACGGCGCTATTAAAGTTACACACTTACTTGTCGACTGCAATAGTAGTGCAATTTTTTAACCATTCATAGACAAAGTCACCTTTTTTTCTAGAAAATGGCTCCTTTCAGATGGCCTTTGCCGTTCAACGACGCGATGCTTGCCACTGAGGTTGCGGCAAGAAAGCCTACGTGTGCAACCGACTGGTATGTAATCGCTAGCATTCTCTCAACTGTATTCAGTACGAATGAAAGAAAGGTTGTGTTGACTGGCCAAGCCTGTAGAGAGAGGCTCGACCGTATTCTGAACAAATATTTAGAAGACGACAAAAACGCTCTGAATCCTTTGTTTTGAAGGAAAACGAGAGACGCGTTGCTAAAGTTGAAAATTCTCGTAACATCAAACGACAAACGTCTAACCTCGGACTGCGGTTTGCGGTTCGCCGTATTATACGCAAAACTCGATGCTAAAGGTCTCTTGCAGAGGACGGCAAAGAAATGTATTAAAAGTGCTACTAAGATCAAATTTTTACCCCTTGATTTTTTTATATTAATCGCATAGAATTCTACGAAAGATTTAAGACGCTGTTTACCGCTTACAAATATCTGCATTGGTTCCAGAGATATTGTAGTTTAAAAAATGACTAAAATGTGCAAACGAGATGACTGATGACGTCATGCACTCAACCAAATAATACATCAAGTATATAAATAGCACTGTCTTCGTCAATTTGCAGCAGAATCTATTGAAACTTGGTGGGCTAATAGTTCTAAATGCAACACAATGACAACCTTAACAATTTCTGTTACCATGGCAGCGTACTCTTTTCCAGTCCCTCCAGCCTGATTTCAATATTTTAGTGGTTCGAAGCTTGGAAGACATTAAACAAGGCCATGAACTCGACCTAACGTATTGAAATGCTTGGTGTATCACGCAGATGACGTACCATTAGCAATAAACAGTATAGAATGCTTCAAGTGGTCAGAAAAGCCTTTTATATCGTGGAGGTCTGGAACCCAATTGCAAGCTCATATTGCAGAGCACCTCTAGTAGAACCTTGCTGTAAAAATCAAACATTTCTGATAAAAATTGACTGAGATATTCTTCTTTATCATATTTGATCAAAATTTGGTTGAGTGTATGACCACATCACTTGGCTAATTTGCATATTTTAAAAACTTGAATATCTCTGGAACAAAAAGAGATATTTGACAACAGTAAACAGCATTTTTATCCTTATGCAGACTACATATTTATGTCTTAAAATCGCTTAGATTTGAAAGATGTAATTTTCGTCATATTAGCACTTTAATAATTCTTTCATGAGCGCGCGTTGGATATGAGATGGTAGATTAACCAATCTCATATCCAACAAGTGCGAATGGACTAATTGTTTCATTAAATTCTCAACCTTCCGTTTTGCTAAATTTTATTTAACTTTTAGAAACTGCCGGAAAGTACTGTGACTTCCAGGCGCCAAAACGACCTGACCTCATGATCACATGATCGTGATAAGTGCACCGCCGTGCGAACAGTTGAATAAAAAATCAAAAGCGAAGCAAATTACGGCTGAACTGAATTTACATGTACAGCAATCCAAACTTCACGGACTGTTTTGTACGGGTAAAAACCTTACTGCAGTGTTCTCAAGTCAAAGGTCAAACTCATCGGGAATAGTAATAATTGTGGACATTTTACACTACAGTTATAAAAATACTGGGGAAAGCTTCTCTGATCGCCATTCTGTGCGAATAAAACGGAGGTTGAACTGGTGGAAAAATTATTTCCCACAAGAACTGCTCTCCCGGGCTCTTGATGGGGAAATTCGTCTGGGGTTGGTCGGCACTGCGGCTGGATTTCGTTTTCTTTCCCCTGCACTGAAGTGGCACTACCAGAAGACGCATTTCCAATGAAATCACTGAGTACGAGTTACATCTTCCGTTGTTGTTCCATCGAGGGCCGCTTGTTGTAGGACTCAACTGCCTGGTCAGACTTTTGCGCTGTTATGGACTTTATGTGCCTCCTCTCGCAATTATGGCTAGAGAGCACTGACAGATTTAGCTCTCAGGCAGTGGTTTGAGAGATGTGGCCCTATACCTGCTCGCTTTGGCATCTTTCTCATCATGTTGTAGAGCGTAGTTGTTCCTAGAGATGCGCTGCAAAACCAGATTTTATCATCTGCGGGATTGAACTTCTTGCTTTAACCATCTCTTGGTCTCTGAAACAGAGCATCTGACGTTGGACTGAGATGGCCCAAGTAGTTCTTGAGCGTTTTTACTGGACATCTTTCAGATCCGGAGGCAAAAATATCTTCAGCATCTGCGAGGCCTCCCTGGTGATTTTTTTGTAGCCGGCAAGAAACCAGGCTGTCTATAGTTCAGTTCGTAGTATTCAACCGCTTGTGGACTTTTTCGTGGAGAAAGCATTGCGGGTGTCAACTGCCGCTGGTTTTCACGTCCCCGTGTTTTAAAAAAGAGGCCGAGGAAGAACCAAGCCATCCTCTGTAACTGGGCAGGATTCAAACTGTCGGCTGGGCCGAGGTCGCCGCTCTTAAAGAGTTTCTTCAACTGCTCTTTCGAGATTACTTTTTTGTGAACGACGCCAGCTATTTTTCCCGTCCTCGTTAGGTCTTTCACGAAAGCGTCTAAGACTTTACTTGCCTCAGTGAAAGCGGGGTCAGATATCATGAAAAACGGCTTGTTGTGTGGCGGCGAGCGAAGAAAGCGGTCAATGGCGGCTCTTATGGGTTTCGTGGATGAACTCTTATAGTTCGTGCCATCTTTCTTCCTCGCAGAAGTGTAAACACTTAAAACAAGCATTCAGCAAGGCTTCTGTAGTGTGGAACTCAATCAATTAGCCATTTTATCACGAAGTTATTTAATTTATCTATTCGCTCAGGGAAATTTCCTCGGATTTGGAAGTGCTCTAAGGTGTCAGCTCTGTTTAAATCAGGCGACCGAACCAATGCAACAAATTACCGCCCAATCTCTATTCTGCCCACTCTCAGCAAGATTTTAGAAAGAGTGGTCTACTCACAGTTGCACGAATATCTGAATTCAACCAATCTGCTTTCAAACGGTATTAAGAATCTTAATTTTAAATGTTAATGCTAATATGAGCTGAATAAAACATTATTATTATTATTATTATTATTATTATTATTATTTAAACAATCAGTTTGGTTATCGCTCGAAACGCTCAACAGCCACTGCATTGTTTAGCTTTGCTGATGAAGTCCTACTTAACATAGAAAAAGGGCACATTTGCGGGGCGGTTTTTTTTAATCTCACTAAGGCGTTTGACACGTTGCATCATGGGATCTTGATGTCCAAGTTGTCATCAGTTGGAGTCTCTGCCAGGGCTTTGGAGTGGATTACATCATACTTGAGTAATCGGAAGCAGCGAACTTCTTGTGAGAATGAATTATCTGACGCTCTACCCGTTACTTTCGGTGTTCCACAAGGAAGCATCTTGGGACTGCTGCTGTTCCTTGTACATATTAACGATCTGCCAGCTGTTATTGAACACTCCGAGGTTTCACGGTATGCTGACGACACCGTTCTCTACTGCTTTTCAATAGAGCTACACCAGCTGGAGAGCAATTTGAATTAGGATCTTTATAAAGTAGCATTGTGGCTAAAGGCGAACAAAGTTACACTAAACCTCCCAAAGACCAAATCTATGTTAATCGGAAGCAACAGAAAATTAGTTAATGTTTCCTCGCTATCTCTATCTATATTTGATTGTGATCTTGATAGTGTAAATAATTTTTAAAGTATTTAGGGATTATGCTGGCCTCAGACTTCACATGGTCTGATCATGTAGAGTATGTAATTTCTAAAATTAGGTCTTTTACGTAGGATTAGACATTTGTTACCTTTCACCGCTCGCCTACTATTGTATAACAGTTTTGTTCTCCCAGTTTTTGATTATGGCGATCTTGTGTGGGGCGATAAGAACAACGTGACTCTTATGAACGACCTACAGGTTTTGCAGAACAAGGCCGCAAAGATTATTCTCGACAGGCCAGTTTATTCGTCAGCTACTGATGCCCTGGTAACTTTAAAGAGGCTGAACCTAGAACAACGTAGATTTTACCATCGTTGCATGTATATATATTTACAAGTGCATAAATGGACTTATGGACCACTCTATGAATTTACTAACAAACAGCGACATTCATAATAATAATACAAGAAACAAAGACATGCTCAGACTACCCCTTGTTACCAGAAATTGGGGAAAGCAGAGAGTCTGCCATCACTTCCTAAAAGACTGAAATACATTAGAGAGAGAGACCAGAAATGCACCGAATATTGCTACTTTTAAGCGAAACGTGTTTGCCAGATTTTTAATTAATTTTTTAATTGTTTTAATCAGTTTTTATCAATTTAATTGTTTTTAACCCCATTGACAATATCTTAGTGTATTACCTTCTAGTTTTAATTGCAGTTTTTATTAGTTTGTAAGTTTGTCTCATATATAGTATTTTTCACCCTTTTGTATATTTAATCTTTATAGGACCTAGAAACCACGTTATGTGATGGACGCCTACTAATAAAAGATTATTACTACTACTACTTCAGCTCATCTTTTGACATCTCATGTATTGGTATCGAAAAAATGGTGCCACCAGCACTAGCAAGCCATTCTGTAACATTAAGGTAAATATTGTTGTTGTTGTCGTAAGTACGTAACCTTCACGAATGCTTAAAATCTCGACGGTCATGTTGACAATTTGCAACTTTCAATTGAAACTTAACTGGTACGTACCGTTAAATAATCTTATTCCGAACTTTGTGGATTTTTTGTTGTGTATGGGAAGGCTTCATCCATAAGTTATAAGTTCTTGGCTTCCCGGGAAAAAGTTTATGCTGAGCGACATTTGCCGTATCCACTTCCATATAAGGTCAAACGCACGTATAATTAACAGCTATTCACCGAAGTGGAGGTGGCTAGTGGTGGATATTTACCGAGCCGCAAAGCGGCGAGGTAAATATCCAACGCTAACCACCGACACTGAGGTGAATAGTTGTTTCAGTATACACTAAAACAGTGAGATAATATACACTACAAAAAATTAATTTGGATGATTCATTCCCATGTAACGGATGCACACTAGGACGCCATTTTTTCCCGAGTTGCTCGGAGGTAAATAGTGCAGGATATTCGGAGTTTGACGAGCCAATCAGTGCGCGTGTTTAACACTATCCACTGTTTTAGTATATACTAACGGCTGATAACCGAGATCAGAAAGCTAGAATTGCATTATCCAAGGTTGAGAATTCAATAATAAGAATTAGTATAATTTCAGAGCTGAACAAAGAGTTTCAAGCAATCTGACTAGTTGAGCGATTCGTACTATGACGTATTATAACCCACCCATTAATTTTCGCGCGATCTCATTGGCTACTTTACGTCACGTGTTGGACAGTTATCACGCAATAACCCCCGTCTGATTTGATATTTGTCCTCCTCCTCTGATTTCCACTG
>Ga0126343_10002007_pt1 | contig 10140 bp, 8 predicted proteins | sample Cyp2metagenome_FD_92531 | JGI IMG/M metagenome (GOLD analysis project Ga0126343, IMG submission 92531) | Coral microbial communities from Lord Howe Island, Old Settlement Bay, Australia - Cyphastrea 2 metagenome | ecosystem: Host-associated > Invertebrates > Cnidaria > Coral ... | reverse complement strand
TGACAGGTACTACCCCCTGGGTTTTGGTTTGGAGTTTTCCATCTCCTAGATGAGCTGCTTCTCATAGCTTAAGAACCCCATCTGTCCTTTGCGATCACCAGCCCACTTCCTGAGCTGGTTACCTTGATGTAGTTCAGCCGGTTGGTCGACACCGTTGCCCGGGGTGTGGCCGTTGCAATGCCTGCAACTTCTTGGAGCCATACATCAGACCTGGGTGTTGCAAGTGGACCAGTGCAGTTCAGCCACCCTATGAAGGGTGCGACCGCCTCCCTGCAAAGGTACTACCACCAGCAGACACCCCATACACCCTGATTACTGCTATAGTATAACAATTATTATTGCATCAGCCCATGACTGCCCTGGTGTGATGCTAAATACCTTAAGCATGAATGGTCTGTACTACTTTCAATGAATCTTTCTGGATTGTTTCTCATGTATTGAGCACCAATACTATGAATATTCATGTAACAGCTAGGTTCATATAATCGATGGGACACCACTCTAAAGAAACAATCGCCACCAACATCTAACATTCTCAAACCGTGTTGTGCTAACTGAAATTGTAACAATTCAATAAGATTGTTTGGATTATTTCCCTGAGCAACCACAGGTTCCCGGTTTAACTCGATATCACTTGAAGTAAATATCTTAATGCCCTTGAAACACAGTACTTGTGATTTGGTTTCTTACACTTCATTGAATAAAAGAGAAACATAATCAATGGCAAAATAAAACCCAAAAGAATCTTTTGTACGAGTGATATTCCAACTAGTTTGTTCTACACATTCTGGTTTTAAGATAGGTAATTATATAATCAAACTGTGAAATCTTTTTCAACACTGATGAATGTTCTCATGTACACTATTCATGATATGAGATCTTGTATACCTCTTACTTGCTTTATTCTTGTTAAATAAGTTCAGAATTTTCGTCCATGTAATCTTGATGGTTCTCTATCACAGTGGGTGCCTTTGCTAACACAAGTGGACTTTGATCTACTTTTTCGTCTCTGTAATTTCATCATTCAGTAAGTCTTCTAACTGTGTTTCGTCTGCTCAAGGGTGTTTCAATTGGATGTTATAAACTGATCACTTTAATTTGCTACTGATGTTTCCAATAGTTTTGTCCAAGCTTTAACCATATACATTGGATTCTTAGTTCTGCTGATATGAGTGCTCACACAGTTCGATCAAAGGTTTGCTCAAAGGTTTACTCAAAGTTTCCCTCATAAGATTCACTCGTAAATTGACAGTACAGTAGGCTCACTATTTTTAAACTCTTGTGAGCTTGGTGGATCGCCAAGTAATCGTCTTGAGTAGTGAAAGACTCTTCACATTCAATGTTCATAGTCACACCTTCATCACAATCTTTCAACCAGTTTTGACTCGAGTATTAATCGAAACTCTCTCCAAAAAAAGTCTAATTAGACATTCCAGCATTGTTTGAGATAATCAATATCAATATTGGTCTGCCGTCAACATATTGATTTGTTTACATCTGAGTGAGTGACACATTTGCATATTCTGCCCTATACTAATAGTCGTTTTTATGTTTCGCATATCCACGACTAAAAATGGGAAAAGAAAATGAAAGAACCTGAACTGGGATGCATGACCAAAAAGTGACTGGGACCACATTAAAGAGGTGGCCCGTTAATGGGAGTTGTATTTACACTATTTTCCCGACAGCAATCAACAATTTTGGGACTTTGATAACTAATTACTTACATGTACTGTAATAAGGGGTGGCTACTTTATAGGTTTGACTGTATTTTGCCATCATTCTATAACTTAAAATCTAACTTTATCGTATGATATAATTCAGTAACTTCTTTTTGACTTACACATGTATATAATAGTCAAGAAATCCACTATGCCTGAAGTTGGTAATGTTTGTGAGTCTGAGGAATTGCTTGGAACATCCAGCTCATCTAGCCCGGATGCTAACATGGACATAAATCAAGAAGCAGAGGAAGTTTTGGTCACAAAAGAAAATGATCATGAGATGGATGAAAGCTCTAGTGGCACAGGTTCAGAGGTATTTTTGACACCCAATCTGTAAAAACGTTGAAATTTAATATTCCACTTTCCAAGGGCAACAAAATTAGAAATTTTAATGAAGTGCGTTCTTGCATACTCTTTACATTGTTAGCAAGAATCTCTGCCCAGGGCTGAGTGTGAGGTATCAGTGTAGCCCAAAAGTGCATGGCAACTTCAAGGAAAGAGATATTTCATTTATTTATCTTCATTGAGACCTTAAGTTAAAAACACAAACACCAGAAACGATTTATTTGAAACAGAGTTATGAGCCAGGAAAATTGATTCTGTTGATTTCCTTAATTACCTCTATTGATAATTGTTGTCAGGTTGTCACTTGGCTGTTCGTGGCATAAATTAAACTTACAAGAAAGGTCACATGACAGATGGAGTGCAGAGTGTTCATTGTTGTGAGATCACAAGTTTCATTAAAACTTTCTGCCCGCAATTCAACCTTTTTCATTGGAGAGTTCATTACTTTAAATCATGTATTAATATAATGATTTGCATATGTAATTACTTATGCAGGAAGATGAAGGTGAAGGAAATCAACCAAAGAATGAGACCAAGAGATCAGGTGTTAAACAAGAAAGTGCTTCCAAGAAAAAAAGAAAAAGGAAAAAAGAGAAGAAGAAAAAGAAGGAAGCTAAACAAAAAGAAGCCATGCAGTATGTCCTTTTCTTAATTCTTTTGACTAGATTAGCTGTTTAATTATGTCAGACGTTTTGCAGGGGAATAAATAGAAGTGAATATATGAAAGATTATGTAATTAATAGCAGAGAGAGATATGAAGACATGAATGATCCCTCCGAGATCTGCAGAATACTTCATATCCTACAAAAGCCGAATCAATATTGCCTTATTATTCATTCAAAATATTTTCTTCGCTCAAACTTGTAAACCTATATACTCACAGCCATTTCTATCTTTGTTGAATAACACAACCTTGTCCCCAGGTTTTCTAGGTCAATGGTTCAATAATCTTTGATGTATGGTTCAATAATCTGCAGCGGGCTGCACTTTTGACGTCATCAGTTCAGTATGACAAAATTCTTGGTCAACAGCAGCTGGCTATGGTGAATTGTGCATGAAATTTAGTCAATCAGAAACGGGGAATATTTTGAATGAATAATAATCACAGTTATATATATACACAGAGCTTAGGCAGTTATGAAATTTAAGTCTGAAAAAAATTCAGGGTGCTTGGGTGATAATGGCACACTCTTGCCCAAAAAAATTAAAAAGTATCCCCCCATCCTTGTCATCCTGACACTGATTATGTTTGTCTGCCTGCTGGATATATTGCTCAGGGACAATGTGCATGACTACACTGTTGCACCTGAACATGGACCTTTATCCATTCCCTCTGGCTTTTTTTTTATCAGAAAAGAAAATCTATTAGTCAATTGACTTTAAAATTCTTAACTGTCATGCAGTTCATCGGTAAGCAAAGAAGGACAGAATGAGTTTATGAAAGAAGTCAATTTCCAAATCAAATAAAGTTGTTCAAATACCTATTCAGGTATGTTGTTTCTTTGAAATCAGTCTGTCCGGACTGTTCAGGAGCACCCTTCGCCACCATCTTTGCTTGACCAACTGTGGTTGAGGTCGTGCGAGTAAAGAGGGTAGCGAGTAACGAAGACAAATATGAACCCTGTAGGTTTCAACTTATCAACCAAACAATGTAAAAATATTACAAAAGGGATCAATAAAAGGCCGAAACTTATAACATGAAAATAGTCAGGCAAGCACAATAGGCAACAATAAAAGGCTAAGAAAAAAGGGCAATAGCGCCACTCAGTGTGAGGGAAGAACTCTGTGAGGACTGAAGACTACCTTGATGACCACAAAGAGCTTTGTGACTACAAAGCACAACCGAAACAAATATTTTCCTTGGGAACCAAGATAAACAGAACCACAAAGTGAGACCGAAGAAAATTGACATTATACTTTTACTGGACTCATTTAATTCAAGCTACTGTAGGTTTAAGTGTACAGTCACAGAAGATAAAAATTATATAATCTATCAGTGAGGTTAAAGTGTACATTCTGAACTAGTGCTGGTACTGAAACTTAACACATTGAGTCTGACAACAATCTTTATTATTTTGTACTCTTTCTTGTCACCAGTTTGTAATGAATACATAGTTGCAAGAAGTAAATTTAAAGTTGATTTAATTTGTAAACCATTTGACAGGCTAAGTTTCCCAGTTGCCAATGGAATTGTTTTGTTGAAGGATTTGATGCATACTGTGACAGTGCCAGCAACAAATTTGGTGATAGAAAGTGTCTATTTTGCTATTTAGCTTGGATTATGCTCCAGCAACTTTTCAATGGCTGATTACTTTAATTTGAGGTGCAATCGAAGCTTATCCAGACTCATTGGGACTAGGCAAAATAGTCTGGATAATCAAGGGTTTGGATAATTGAAAATATGAATATTAAAGAAGAAGAAAACTGTTTAAATACAGCAACATTTAAATTGTGAAACAACACACAAATCGTCTGGTCAACTGTGCGTCTAAACCACTCAACTCTGAGCCAATCAGAACTCATTCAAGCGTTCTTCATTAGTTATGATGCGTGGGAGGGCTGCTATTGCTCTTTAAAAGCAAAACAGACTCGCTTTGTACTGCACTTTTCAGTGCTATAGTTTTAAAAAGAATATTGCTATGAATCTTTATCATGACTAATAAATATTATGACAAAATCAGGGTTAGAGAAAAAGTCTGGATAATCAAGACATCCAGATAATCAAGGTTTGATTGTACACCTGTCATACTGCTGAAATACAGCAATAGAGTCGCAATGTTTAAATGTATCACAAAAATTAAAGAACATTTTTCAGGTGTATTAGTTCCAAATAATGGTCCATTTGTCTTTTTTGGTAGGCAATTAAAAAAGGTACAAGGTGCTCTGAACCGTCAAGGATCTGAGCAACAGAGTGGTGATGATGCTCGAGAGGACCAATGTGACAATGAAGATCATCTGCTTCAGGATAAAGAAAAAAAAGATAAAACTCAAAAATGCCATAGTGAAGAAAAAAATAAAGAGGACAAAGAGGGGTATTTTTGCAAACAGAATGGAAATAAGATGACTATTGTTTTTCATGCTGTCCTTTCACCTCATTTCAAATTTGAAAAGAATCAAGGTGATAGAATCTTCATGAGGTTTGGTGGATTTGCTTTTGGAAATTTCAGTGATGATGTTGTGGAGGTGCATCCAGAAAGGTAAGCTTGCAGTCTGTTTGTTGGTAATTAAATAATGTGGTGATTGGCCAGGTCACCCAGTATGGTCACTTTTATTTGTTAAAATGTGGATGTTTTTTAACATTTTGTTGAGATCAATGGAATTTGATATTTTCAGCTGCAGCACACCCAGACATCTTTTTTATGCCTGGGTGAGTTGCAGCTGAAAAGTATTACATGAGTCAGACAAATTGACCCATGGCTACTTAAGGAAGCAGGAATTTGTAAGACTTGTAGGGAGGCCGCACAACTCAGGTGGTACTGGGGTAGATACCATTAAAATACAAATTTTCCAGGCCTACCTTTAGGAGTGAAGCCAAGAGGTGCCATCCTGGGGCTTCCCGTGGAGGCATTTGAGATCAGGTAATACCAGGGATAGTATGAATATTTTTTATCTGGACATTTCACTAGTAGGCCAGAGCTTACGTGTTGGATAAAATGTACCAAATAGATACACTTCCTTGCTGTGAACCTTTAGCTAATATCAAACTCCATTGCAATAAGGATTGTCCTATTATAATAATAATAATAATAATATTTATTATTTGTATTGCGCCTTTTCTATAAAATATTCAAAAGCGCATCACAATAATAATTAATAACTAAAATTAACAATCTTCCTTATATCCTAAAAAAATATTAACATTCAAATGAGTAACAGATAATTACAAATATGTATAGATAAAAATATACTAAGATAGCTGGAATGATTCCTTAAATAAAAATGTCCATTATGTCTATTAGTGTACTACCTGTGTATAGCAAGCATTTCCAAAAAACACTCGAAGGGATCAAAACTGCGCTCCCTTGGACTCAGCCATATGTATAGTATTTTGATCTTGACGTGTTCCTCTAGATGTCGGATTATGCATGAATGTCAAATGTCTGATGTCATTTTTGATTGATGGGCTACTATCCAATCAAATTGCATTTATTGCTCTTGTTCGTGGACGAAAGAAGTTTAATAAGAATTTTAGGATTGACTGCAGGCAATTCATTTTCTCTTCACCCCCTCTCCCATCTTCCTCATGTAGTAGAATCATGGGACAACAATGGTGCGTGATCATGGAACACATGGAGCGAGTGTTAGTCTTGTGTCATGTCAGCACCTTTGTACTGAGATTACTGTTTATTTACGTATGGAGCCTGCATTGCGCATTCTTGTCTCTTTCTTGTGCTAATTACCTGCAATACAACTCTACACTCACCCTGTCCCCATTTCTCCCCAATTGTTTGCTCACCCCAAGCACAGCACTTGCCGAATTGCTTGCTTTCTTGTAAGATAATACACTGCACATGGAAAATGGAAGGAAACAACTGCTCTGCACACAGGCTATATTAATGTTGCAGTTCCTTATAGTATAGAGAGTCAAGTTTTGCTTACTTATAATAGATGATCATGAATGAAATAACCACACAATATATTGCTTACAGTGGGGGATCCCTGCTCTGCAATTGGGTGTCAGATAAACTTCAATCCATTACTTGACTTGGCTTTTCTCCCCAGCACTTAAACCCGCACTTGATCATACAAGTTGAAACCTCTGGTCAGCATCATGCTAGAGTGTATACTGTTGTGATTTGCTCAAATTTATTATTTCCCCAACACTAAGAGCCGACACCACCACCACCTGCTGGACAAGAATGGGCAAATAAAATGAGCATAAAAAGTACCGCTAATTTACCATACATGTCTGTGTATAAGCTATAAGCAAACAAGGCCAAACAATCAAGGTTTCGAAAAAACAGATGCAGAAGTTGTTGCCATCTTTCACATTTCATTAAGTCAATGAACTACAGCAACACACTTTCAGTTTCTTTTATGTTTATTTCCGGACAACTTTAGAAGTTTTGTGAATATTAGTTAGGTTTTTGAGAAGTCTAAACACAGATGTATCCATGGATAAGCTGCACCCTTGATTTTGGGCTTCAATTTTGGGAACAAAAGTGCGGCTTTATGCATGGACGTTTACAGTAAGCAAAAACAAAGCTACCAGTAAATGGGAAAGTTGCTACAAGACTTTACTGTCTACAGGTTATAACCGTGTCACTAGGGTATCAAAAAGGTAATAATGCTGCGGCAAATTCTGTTGATATCTACATATTTTATGCAGTGATTCATCTACACCTTCATGCATGATGATATGCATCAGTGGTGAGGTGTGGCAAGGGATCGTGACAAAAAAGCACAATTAGATCTGAACTGTGTTTGAACATAAAAGATATACATCAATCTAGCCTTTATCAGACTGTGAAAATTGAAAGATGTGGAAATTGTAGGGGCAAAAAATTTAACTGAAGTGTTTCTAATTGGCATGTTCTGTGGTTTTTGTATGTTCTAATTATTATTCTACAAGCTTTAGGAGTGACTATTTCTCTTCATTTAAGGAATTCGGCCAAGTAGGCAAGATTGCTAAGAAATGACATACTAATTTTTGAAATTAAAATGTCACAATTAATAGTCCATTCTTTCACTAACCCTAACCATACTCAGGAACAATCCCCTTCACATCGTTGTACAAGTAAATCAGAGCAAAACACAATCACTAATCATTCTCACTGGAATCCATGCGAAAAGGCGTCCTCAGGTTAGTTCGTACTGCAATGCACCCTCAAAGTGGTGCAGTGCACTCTGCTGGTTATTAGATGCAATGCATTCTGGTAAACAGTGATGATGAATTCGAGAATTCGTACCCCCTTCTATATATTCTTCTTTAATCCTGTTTATGTTGCTGCAGAGCAAGGGTAGCGAGCGAGCAGCAACAACGGAGACTTAAGTGTGTAGAAACTGCGCACATAAGGATACACATTGTGATATACATGTGATAAGTCTGCCATGAAAGTTGATCAACGTATTTATTTCCTTGCGCCCATGCTACAGCTTGTGATTTCCTCAGCTTCGTGGAATCTTTCTTTCTGAAATTCTCCACAAGAAAACCAACTACCTGTGATTGATGAGAAAAACCACTTTGTGTAAGAGCCCAGCTGGACCTTTTCACTGATTGACCAATCAGTGGAACGAAATTTAAACACTTCTGGAAAGTTCTGGTTTGGTAAGAATAAGTGCCCAAGAGGCTTTTCTGCTCTTGAAGTAAACTTTAACCCGTAAACATATATTGCTTGCCTGAAAATATTGCATCATCCTGACTAGCAGCCCTGAACGATACCCAGAGTGATCGATGAACCAGTGGAGAATGAAATATGTGTAAAATGCTCAGAAACTGGAGTGAAAAACTCACGGCAAAATTTCCCCAAACTACAATATAGCTACTCTGTGGTAGGAGCTTTCCATCTTGACTATACTTTCTCGGAAATTCTTGAACTACAAGCCCAGAAGAAGGTCAACAACTGCTGCAAAAAGATAGAAAAGGAGAAAAAGGAAAGATGAAAAAACATAGCCTTGTGATCGATACCGCTACAGTATATTGGTCACTTTCTTGTCCAATATCAAACTAATTTGTGTGCATGCATGTCCCAAACTGCATATTGCTAGTATAGTGGAAAGAAAGGGATGGTCTTTCAGCTAGATGTTACAAGATTCGTAGCTTCCCAAAGACAAACTAAAGATTTTTGGATACTTATGCCCTAATAACTTTCTTGGCTCAAAGCCTTGGTTGTCACATCCAGTGCATCATGATGGGCCTGAACAAAATTATTACTAGGGCCCATTCTACTAGGTTGGTAGGGGGATGCAAACACAGCAAAAATTAGTCAGTAAGTGGTAAAAGTTTGATGTGCATTAATGAGAGAAATTGTATAATGTTCTCAAGATTTCACTACTTACAGGAAAAAGATACCTAAGGTAAACACAGGTTGGAATTTCGGTGGAATTTGAAGAACATTGATATGCTGTTGTGCAAGGAATTGCGTTTTTAATTTTTGTTACAAATGTCGCCAAATGTTCTAATGAATTGCAACCCGATTTTACGGACAAAGATATGGAAATGCAAAAACATTAATCATAGCTTTTCTAGGAAGGCTATTTCGATTCAATGCAATAGAACATATTTGTATTTCCAGTATTGGAATGGAACTTAAAAAAGCTTGCAACTGAGGCTTAATAGACCATTTTCATGTGATGTTGACATACGTCATCACTTTCTAAAATCAAAAACTAAAGAGCCACCAACGATTTTATCCTCATAAGGCATAAGAGACGGTATATTTATATCTGTTTAATTACAATAATTATTTTACTTAACAAATAAAGAAGCCTAAGCCGTGGATTACACTGTGATAAAACACAACAGGCATTTGAGAACACGAGGGAAATGTGGAAAACATGAGCCGCAGGCGACAGTGTTTTCTACATTTCGTGACTGTTCTCAAATGTCCAGAGTGTTTTATCATAGTGTAATACACGGCTTAGGCTTCTTCATTTGCTTTATGATAGATTTTGTATGCGCAAAACAATAATTATAACACGTTTTTTCTATGTTTTATACTCTGATAAAACATAGGTTTTTGACCAATCAAAACGTGCGCAGTGTCCTATCTATATTTCAGTGTATAAAGCTCAATAGTGTGCTTTGTTTGGAAACCAGAGCATTTTGAAGTTCAGGGTTATGGAGATGCATGACACAATTCTACAACTGAGTTTGTTGAAAAATGTATACTTAGCTCATGATTTTGAGCCTTTTTAGAAGTTAGGGCATTTAAGGAAAAGTGCTTACGTAAATGCTTGTTTGTTTAGTACTGATAATGATGGATGTCAGCGCTCCCAGCTCACTTTTTCAAAACGTTGCCTTGTGGTGACCTTCAACTGTAAAATGGTCGCCATAAATAAAAATTCAGTCGCCAAAAAAAAAAAACTTGACGGGGAGGGCACTTTATGACATATTACACGAAGGGCTAAT
>Ga0126343_10002006_pt1 | contig 10141 bp, 9 predicted proteins | sample Cyp2metagenome_FD_92531 | JGI IMG/M metagenome (GOLD analysis project Ga0126343, IMG submission 92531) | Coral microbial communities from Lord Howe Island, Old Settlement Bay, Australia - Cyphastrea 2 metagenome | ecosystem: Host-associated > Invertebrates > Cnidaria > Coral ... | reverse complement strand
TTTCCTGTGTTTTGTTCGAGTTCTTCTATAGTTTTGAGCCGTTATTTTGATATTTAAGTTAATTCTATGACAATTTTATCAGTGCTGAAATTGCCTAAAATAGCGTGACCTAGCCCCTTTAAGGGAATCATCAGGGAGGGTAGCGAGATAATGATTTCAGGAAAAAGTGCAAAATTTTTTTTCAGTTACCTTGTATTATCGATGTTTGAATCTGTGACTCATTCAGTGCGACATCATAAACTTTCATTTCCGCGATTTTCCCTTTGAAACCTGCATAACCGTTATCTAGACACCCCATTAGAACTCTCTGGGAGGCGGTTGCAATCTCATAACCTCTTCCAATGTTTTGTGAGGCTCTCAAATGTCCATCGATATACAGCGAGTTAATTCCGCTGTTGTAATCGTAACTTGCTGCAGCATGAAACCACTTTCCTGCTGGAAGAACCTCAGTTGCTGTCCGAGTTGACAGTTTTTTAGATGTTCTTTTCCAGATTACATTCCCGAGTTTGCGATTAAAAATCGACATGGAAACTCCGATACCTACGTAGTAGAATAGTATTCCATCTTGGCCTCCGGGTTGAACCCAGCACATCAGTGTGATTGAGAACCGAGTGTCCAGGCCCCCTGTATTCGGAAACTCGATGTAGGCGCCACTAGTACCATAAAACATGTACGCCCCGCCTGGTTCGTTGAAGGGTCCGTTTGTAATCCCAACATCTCCTAGGGTTCCCATTGGTTGCCTGTTCTCTTTTTCCGCGGCTTTATAGCGAGCATTTAAGGGGTAAAAGGCGACAGGTTCTGGAACAGCTAAGAGCGAAAAAAATATTATTTGCATTGTCACAAGTAACATTCAAATACGATACCAGTAGAAACATTTTCTAGGACAGGAATTTCCGAGTTGATTCTCTGTGGTTATCCTAATCTGACTGTTGAAGTCGGCCATTTGTTATCAAATTTACTGTCGTTGACTTAGATTTATGTAGCCTCAAAGATACCTAATGTCTAGCCACAAGGAAAAAGTGAGCTTTCTTTTTCGGAGACCCTATCACTCGACCCAAGGATAATGGGTCTTGTGTCACTAACACCTTTCCATTTAACAATTACATTATTCGCTCTCGATTTCTATTTAAACAATTAGATTATGAGCTTGAGATTTCTATTTCTATTTAATTCATGGGCATAGGATCACTCACTAGCGAATCTGCCACCTATGCGAGCTACCCCATGCAGCTTAAACCTGGTACTTTCACTTAGCAACGAATGGAAGGCCTTTCGAGTTCGCGGAGGGAGACAAAGTTCTTTTTATTTGCTTTTAACTACGTGTCGCAGATAAAAAATCCTTTGGGTATACTCAAATAGTTCATTTGTCTTAAAGAAGGCCATCTCGATGCAAAACTTGAGAATTCAATGCTTGGAAGAGTGTGTTGCAAAATTTCAAATTTGAAACTTTTTAAAGTCATTTAACGTGTGTCTACAAATATCCTGGGATCATTATTTACTGCAATGATTCATTCCGTATATCAACTTCTATCTTTCCCAGCATGCAATCGCTCTTACAGATACACGCCTACTCGTTCTTATCAGTTCTGGTTTTATAATTCCTCAAAAAGTGTCTCTCTTCCGTGCCTTTAGTCTCCTTCGCAGCCGTTTTTAGGCTCGTCACGCAACGCTCCTCCCCACAAACGGCTGCTTTCTTTCGAACCACATTCCCTCCCTTTGTTTGTCGGTACAGGCGATTGACCAATCATATCACAATGATTGTTTGCAATCGAACCAATCAAATTGCAGCAAAAAGACTTTCCCGCGAATTTGCGAATCTGGGATGTTGATTAGCGCAAATCTGTTCGTAGTTTTTAGAGCTCAGTATTTGAGCTGAGACTCACCACCGTTTTCGTTGATACGCGACTTCGGAAAACAAAACATCCGCGGAAACGTTTCCAAAATTTCCGTCAGTCTTGCCCGGACGCACTGGGCAAACTCTTGTTTATTTTGCGAAAAAATCTGTCACCAGTTACCTCAGACAAGTGCGCACGGTGAATATTAGATCTACCAAATTTTGTCAAAGCTTACCAAACTTCAAAGACGCCGTCGTCCTGCCTCGGAGCAGGACATATTTTTGTCAGGCGTGAAATCTGACAGATTTGTTTACTTACACGCCATGATTTGAAGGAAAATGTCAATCACAAAAATTTGATCTCTATTTTTAGTCGGAGTATTGAAGTCCGAAGCCCGCTAAAATCTATTTCTAGAAAAAAAAACGTTGCAGTCGAACGAGGTGAAGCCTCCACTGGCATAGTCGAAGTAGAAACTGCTTCTGTGTTATACGAATTCAAGGAAGACCTAAAAACTAGAACACAAGCAATATAACATATCGAGTCAACATGTTTGATCGAAGCGGTTAAATATGACTCCTGAGATCTCATGTAACCTTTCCTGCGAAGAGTGAGCAAGCGATGGTGTTTAGTGGTTAACAAATATTTTGCTGTGTATCAGTGCGCGCACGCTTGACAAATTGAAAATTTGGCAGAGACAAATTTCGTCGAGAATTTTGGAAAGGCGAAACAAATTTTGCCAGTCCAGTGTCTGTACGTGTTATCGGAACTTATCGACATATCGGATCGAAATCCACCAATCCATGACGTAAGAAGGTCAGAAGGTCACGCTAGTGGCTCTGATTGGTGGATTTCGATCCGATCTGTCAATAACACGTATGACTAGGGAAATTTTGGAAACGTTTCCGCGGGTGTTTTTGTTTACCAAAGTAGCGTATCAACGAAAACGGTGGTAATGGAAACTCTGAAGAAAGTAGTCGAGGCCGATCACTGTCTTATCTGTTCCACAGCTGTAGCAAAGAAAGAGAAGCTGTATATTTTTGAAAAATCATCGATTGACTTTTGCGAGATCATAAAATCCGCACTACTAAAACTTGCTGTGAGAAACTTCTCAGCTAGTGAACAATTATTCATCTGTAGAGCGCAGTGCTATCAGAGATTGATGAAATTTAAGCATGAATTGGACAACCTTAAAAAAGCAAAAAATGAATCGGAGGAGGTTTATAAAGCGACTGTTCACCGTACGAAGAGACTGTGTAAAGATGATGCAGAGGGTGACGTCGCGAAAGGAGTCGACAAACATGTAGATTACACAAGTAAGACACAACTGTGATTGGCCGTTTCCCAATGGCGCGAACAGTTTGTGGATATCAGAACCAAATTCTGATTGGTCAAATAAGGGAAAGGAATGTGGTTCGAAAGAAAGCAGCCGTTAGTGGGGAGGAGCGTTGCGTGACGAGCCTAAAAACGGCTGCGAAGGAGACTACCGTGCCTTAACATGATTTGAATTATTATCTCTATCATAAAAGCATCAAACTCCATATCAATTATCATTTCTTACCGGGTGGCACAACAGCTGTAAACTGCATTAGAAATCCTCTGTTTTGAATACTGCTGTCTGAGTGGAATTTCATCAAGACGTATTCTCCAGATACAAGAACTGTCTTTCCACTCATGTGACCACAGTATTTGCCAAAAACCCGATTCTTTTCATTGGTAATCTGTAAATAAACTCGGCTGCAAAGAAATAAACCATAAACAAGTGACCTTCTGTAACAAGGGCCCAGTGCCCAGATTCTTCGTTCCCCTTGAGCAGCACTTGAGAACCGAGTGACCCTGGCAAGTAGTTACTTGAAATCCGAAAATATCCTGCTTCCAGTTGAATTGCGCATGCCTAGCTGAAAATCATGTGCCTCAATCAGGTCACTGTTGTTTCACTTCTGGTCCCTTTCTTTTTTTTAAGCGATCAAAATCGATCGTGCAACAGAACTCTCGAGAGTCACTCGTTTACGAAGAAGGAACGAAGAATCGAGATACGAGCGTGGAGATCACTGGAAAGTGCATCACGTATGCGCATGTGAGTTTTTTAACAGTAACTTTGAACTTCGAAAGAATGTTTTGAGAGTGTAGCCAGTGATATTTGTTCATTCAGTCTTTCCTTATGACCAGAGTTTGCACTGAAAAATCTTGTAACTTCTTACTTGGCAATGCGTTAAGTTAAAGAATGCGGTAAGTGTAACCGACTGCCATGCGTCGCACTATCTACAATTGAATCTGGACAGGAGCGCAGATTGGTTGACCGAGCAACTTTGCATAATTAGCTCTACAATTATTCAGTGTTGTGATGTCCAAAAAAATCTAATGGTGAAAATTCATCTAGTCCTTCCTTGAAAATTCTTCGACTCTGCGTTCAGTCTGTTTGTCCAATGTTAAATGTTTCATCGTTGTAAAAAAGCCAACTTCAGGCTCTTTATAGTTTTATCTACGGTGAGGAGGTTTTAGTGAATTTGCCGACCGGATAAGGCAACCCCTCCACACTAATGTCCAACTGATACTCAAGGAGATATCAATCGTCAAAACACCTTCACCAATCGTACCATTGGCCGGTAAGCTGATTACCATAAGTCAAAGTAGCCTTGTCGATTGGTGCCATTGGTACCATTGGTACAAATCGATTCCAATGGAAAAGTTGTTAGACTAGTGGATTGGTGTACCATTTGTAAACTGCATATATTAACGACCGAGGGCCGAGCGTAAAGTACCTGTCGATTGGTACCTATGGCCAAGTGGAAAAGTTGAGACAGCCTATCGGTATTCCATTTGTATTTGCATGAAGAGCGCCAAATACATACGATATGTATATTCGTCGTTCTTAAAGCGTGCGAACCCAGACACACTAAATACAAAGCTCCACATACGTACGCTAAATACAACGTATATTCATATTCTCCGTTCGCCTAAAGCGTGCGAACCCAAACACACGCTAAATTTAGTGCTCTATATGCAATACGTGTGTTCTTCGCTCTTAAAGCGTTCGAACCCAAACATACACAATATGAATATTATTCGTTGTTAAAGCGTGCGAACCCAAACACTCGCTAAACACAATGCTCTACATACAATTATTATGTATTAAGGTGGCTCATAATAGTTTCTAGTACTTTCCAAGACGTAAATTGTGATGGTTCCTTATTACCAGTCTTTATCGTTTGATGCTACAATCATGGTATCAAAAAACTGCCCAATCACTGGTGAACATGTTGGTATCAATTTCGTGACGCAATAGGTTACCATAGCAACACTATGACCTGCTAAAAACACCCTTAATTTTTCAGCTTATTTTTCAAAAGCGGCAAGGTGAAATTTTTTTATATTACTAACATTTAATAAGCATGACAAGACGCAACTTTTGGCAAAGTTTAAAAAAATTCTGTACATGGGGTTCAGAGCCACGTTAAATTTTCGAAAATTTAACGTGGCTCTGAACCACATGTACAGAATTTTTTTAAACTTTGCCAAAAGTTGCATCGTATCCTGCTCATCAAAATTCGATGTTAAGAAAAAATTTCACCGTGCCGTTTTTGAAATATAAGCGATTAAAGCTGAAATTAAGGGTGTTTTTAGCAGGTCATAATGTTGCTATGGTAACCTATTGTGTCACGAAAATGATACCAACGTGTTCATCGGGGATTGGGTAGTTTTTTGATGCCATGATTGTAGCATCAAGTGATAACGAGTGGTAATAATGACACATCAAAATCTACGTCTTGGAAAGTACTTGAAAATGTTTTGAGCCACCTTAAGCGTGTGTTTTGTGTTTCGCGCGCTTTAACAACGAAGAATAGACATTGCAATTAGCGTGTGTTTGGATTCACACGCTGTAAGAACGAAGAATATAAATTGTATGTAGCGTATGTTTGGGTTCGCACGCTTAAAGATAGAAGAATTTTCACATTGTATTTATTTAGCGCTTTTAGGCTTCCACGCTATCGGCGATTCATCAGTCCGGTTTTAGCGCTTTATATGCATGGCCATTTGAAGAAACTACCTTCTTTTGAAGTTAAAGCTTAATTCTTTTGCGGGTCCATAGCAAGATCCAAACATTTTGCGGAGCATTGAGCGAGGGAACGTGACATTTGTTTACCTTTCTTCGGAGTCTGAACTTACGATGGAAAGGTGGCGAAATACCCTCGAAAGCAAAACTTATCAGGAGATTTTGATCAGCGTTGCTGTGGATAAAGTCCATTGTGTTACGGAAAGGGGCTGTTCAAGCAATAACAAGAATCGTTCAGCTTTTCAGGCTTTTCTTGTGTGGCATTTTCGTGACTCTCGGAATTCTAATTACGCCGGGAGATTTACGTCATCAGTATGGAATTTCTGGCCGCGAATCGCAGACGTCTCTCGTCGCTTTTCGTACGTCTGTAGTAGCTGGAGCGAATGAGAGGCGGCTTTATTCGCAGGCTACTTCACAAGTGGGCTAAACTTCAGAATACCCCGCAACTCACGCCCTCCTTAAATCTACTGCTACCGCAGTCCCGCAGTCGACATTATTTACTCAATAAACTATATATAAAAACCACGAATATACCTCGTTCTTTCATCCACTGCGGGACTGCGGACCGCGGTAGCACTTTAGTTCAACTCTTAGTTAAATATTTATTCATCGACTGCGGGACTGCGGACCGCGGTAGCACTTCAGTTTAACACTTAGTTTAATACTTATTCATCAACTACGGGACTGCGGACCGCGGTAGCACTTCAGTTTAACACTTAGTTTAATTCTTATTCATCGACTAAGGGACTGCGGACCGCGGTAACACTTCAGTTTAACACTTAGTACACATAGCCGACTGCGGACCGCGGACCACGGTAGCAGTAGATTCATGGAGGGCGTGAGTTGCGGGGTATTCTGAAGTTGCTCCTTCTTGTGTTAGTATAGAGCCCATGTTGCAGAGACAGTAAGCAAGCTGGTGCACACCAAGAGGATACTGGGCTCATTCTCGGTGTAAAAACTTGCGACACTCACCAGTGACTCAAAACAAAGAAAACAAAGAAGTCAACATAACCCTAACAATAGCTACAAAACAAAGAAAAATTTTCACAGGTTTTTACACCGAGGGAAACCCGGATACATCGGAATTGAAAGACAAAAGAAACTTTAAAAATTTGCAATTTTGACCCGAAAGCCTCGGAACCACGTTACAGTATCGAACGTGGCCTATTACAACTGGCGTCATTATGACCCTTCGTGACCGACGAATTTTAGAGCAAATTTTAGCGTTGTGCCCACAACATAAATGAATAAATAACTTGAATTCCATTACAATATAAAAAAAGCAAAACAGCCCACGTGGGTCCTCTATCCTGGTCGAATTGGAATTTAGAGTGTTGGTTTTTGTGGAGGAAGGAAAGCGAAGAACCCGAATAAAAACCCCCGGATTAAGTCGAGAACCAACATCAAACTCAACGTACATACGGCACCGGGCCGGAATCGAACGCCAGCCACATTGGTATGAGGCGAGCACTCTCACACTGCACCATCCCTTCTCCCTTTTCCGTGCTAGCAAAACTTTCACACAAGGAAAATGTCGCTCCAACATTTGCAGGGTGTGCAACATGTGTGGCTTCATAGCTCAGTTGGAAGAGCATCGCACCGGTATCGCCGAGGTCACGGGTTCGAATCCCGTTGAAGCCCTGATTTTTTTTTTTCAGGCTTCTTCTTTCCAGCTGCTTAAGTTGAAAAATTTACTGCGCTGATCATCTCTTTTATCTACAACCGCAGTACACATATGATATTATTTCATATACACTTCACATCATTTCACTCCTCATGGGAAGATATGAACTCACTCAAGTGACCTCGCTCCCAATGTGTGGTTTCATGGCTCAGTTGATAGAGCATCGCACCGGTATCGCGGAGGTCACGGGTTCGAATCCCGTTGAAGCACTGATTTTTTTTCAGGCTTCTTCTTTCCAGCTACTTAAGTTGGAAAATTTACTGCGATGATCATCTCTTTCATCATGTTCCCTACTGTGTGCCAATCTAGACGAGTATCTTTCCCTCAGGGTTTCTGTCAAGATCGACTTGATCATTCAAAAATTAATTATGACGGTGAAAATGAAATATATAGAGGATATTATATGCCTGCGCGTGGATATGAATTTTATCGTCAAGTGTTCAACTCGATATCTCACGAGTGAGCGCAGGGAACGAGTGAGATATCGAGTTGAATACGAGAAGATAAAATTTACTTCCACGTGCAGGCATACAATAGTCTGTTTATTATATAAACGTTTTTGACGACTTTCCGAAGATTTCCGACCACTTTCCAAAGATTTCCGAAGATTTTCCAAAATTGTTCCGAAGACTTGACGAACGTCTCCGGACATTTTTCGAACATTTTCCGAAGAATGCCGAAGATTTCCGAAGATAGCCAAAGATTTCCGAGGTACCGATGATGTTCGATTGTATAACACCACCTCTGAGTACTTTTTAAGCGATTATGTAGCTATAGCAATGGCAATCTTAGACTTGTCACAACAACTTGTTATTTTCACGTGTGAAGATATATATGTTATTGGCCGGCTGGAAGGTCCGTGTAGGGAAAAAATGTGACCGAGGTCTTGAAAATGCTGCCTGAGGCCGCAGGCCGAGGGCAGCATTTTTAAGCCCTAGGTCACAGTTTTTCCCTATACGGACTGACCCTAAGCCGGACAGTAACATGTTTGCCTTTTTTTCTTGCGATAAACTGGCTTACAAGTGGGTTTGTTTACGCAACGCGCCGTCTACAAACCATTCGCAAAAAAAGAGAGCGATCGAGCGAGTATTTACTAGACAAAGAAAGATGTATTAAAGAACAGATTTATTTCGAACTACTTGATGTGAGTTGCATTTAGTTCACCAGTTAAGTTCTCCGAAAGTGTCTTTTCCGGTGTGAAATTTCGTGCAAAGTTTGAAGTTGTACTGTCTGTCACTGCGAATCACTCGAAATCAGACTTACCGTAAAATGAGACGCAGATAGCGAGGAAACTCCCTCAAATAAAGGAACGATCAGAGAGGGAAACTCGACAGCAACTGACTTTTTTTTTTACTTAAAAGTGAACAGAGAGTGACACGCAGGATTACGCGCCATAACAGCGCCGAACTACAAACAGCCAAACAAACTCTCACAACTTCAAAAAATTCAATTGAATTTATTCACAGCGACTTTCCTTGCCATTTAAAGCTGAATAGAGACAAACTTACCTTGATTAGTCGTCTATGGAAGTGTGAAAACGGCGAAAGATTAGGGATTACCGCCAATTCGTTCACGAAAATAGTTGACTATGGATCAACTGGACGGATTCCGCCGATGTGGCAGTCCGGTGAGAAAATTCCGCCCGCTCCAGGAACCTATCAGATTGCAGGATTTGTTCAATTCCGCCCACTCACGAGCTCAAAAAAAGATAAATCATGTTATCTTACGTGTGAGATATCATGTTTACGCGCGAAAGCTCAACCGGTATTTCACCGGTGTTTATATAATAAATATACATATCAAAGGACTCTGGTCAGCCTCTGCCATTTTTGAAGCCATCGAAATTATTGAAATTGGAAGGTGAAGCGAAAACTCTTTGCTTTGCTGTAAGTTGTGTTGCTGAAAGTATGTTTAATTATCTTTAGCTGTTTTATGGTGATTTCCTTCATTTCGACATTGTGCGAATAAAATATAATTGCCAAACCCTCGAATGTAATGAAAAACAAAGGTGTGGCTCGCCAGGACCCCTTAACTTAAAGCTATAATTTACTTTCAGAATTTTTCGTCCTTGTTACTAAAATGTTACTCAAATTGGAAAGCATTCAATTATTACGTGGTGATAAAACGAAGAAAATTAGGCCTAACGCCACTTTAGGAAGTCTAAGTTGTTGAAGGAACTGAGGGCATGCTCAAGAGTTTCCTCCTACAACTTGCGATCAAATGATCAGATTAATACAAATGTGACTTTCCTTGAAAAACGGAGGAGACTTTCGCCCTTTCAGGCATTTCATATGCATAGTAATAATAATAATAATCGACTTTGTTTCATAATAATAATCGACTTTGTTTAACGAGGGTAGCACATAACAGTACAAATAACTGACAAACCCGTGGCCCTCGAATTCCCGATCGAATTGGAATTTAGAAATGTTGATTTTTGAGGAGGGGGGAAAACCGGAGAACCCGGAGAAAAACCCTCGGAGCAAAGGCGAGAACCAACAACAAACTCAACCCACATATGACGCCGGGTCCGGGAATCGAACCCGGGACACATTGGTGGGAGGCGAGCGC
>Ga0126343_10002005_pt1 | contig 10144 bp, 7 predicted proteins | sample Cyp2metagenome_FD_92531 | JGI IMG/M metagenome (GOLD analysis project Ga0126343, IMG submission 92531) | Coral microbial communities from Lord Howe Island, Old Settlement Bay, Australia - Cyphastrea 2 metagenome | ecosystem: Host-associated > Invertebrates > Cnidaria > Coral ... | reverse complement strand
TAAAGGGGGCTGAAAAAAACCTTGAATTTGGTGAAAAAAAGAACCTTATACCAGGGGGTACTCCCATAAAAAAAAAAAAAACGGGGGTGCTCATCTTACCTCTAGGGACGGACCATTAAAAAAGTGTTGGGGGTGGGTTGGAACTTTTCAGCTAGCTTACAGGAATTTTTTTCACGATCACCGCCTCTACAGAATTTTTTTTTCGAGCTTAAGTTCCCTGCTCGAGCTTTCTTTTTGTGGGTGGGGGGACAGGGAGGCGGGTGTTTTGGGGGGTTAAAGGGGGACTGTGCTGTTGCAATCTTAATCTTGACACTCACCACAATCTGATTGCCTGGAACAGGCTTCAAACAAATATTGTTTTTTCGCTTCACACAGTTGTTTTGCTTTACTGTCAAAATCATACTCCAAGGGAAACATAACCAAGTATCAGACACATTCCGGTGCTATTGCCTAACTGGTGGGGCTGCATTGCATTTTTTGTTTGATTTTTATGGGTCTAGGATTCTGCGAGTGGCCGTTCAGTGTCAAATAAGGAGTCAAAGAGCCTATCCCACTAGGGGGATCTGCGGTCATTTCTCCTCCAGAAAATTTTGCAAAACTGAGGCACTTTTGGCACATTTCCCACGATTTGCAGCCGATAAGTTTTACGCATCGATTAGATTTGAATAAAAAGGCGTCGTCTACTTTTTGAAAACCTAAAATAGGTTCAAACTATCCATAATAAACGTATCAATATTTTCATCAATTTCCCCAACGATTGTCTTTGATCATTGATATGACGTTCGTCCAACGAATTAGCGGCAATCTTGGGGGAAGATTGTTACGGTCTCGCCATGGGTGTGCAAATCTACATCCACAATTGTCATTTATATATATCAGTTTTAAAAGCACTCCAAATAATTTGTCGAGGCTTCCAAAACATGGTATGTGCTTGATTAATTGAAAATGAACCTAGCAGGGTATCTGTTTATAGCACATGCATGTTTTTTTTATCACTTTTTAGCAATGGTTATCCATTAAGCCTGGTTTTCATTTGTCAGGAAAATCCTAGATGATCGGGGATTTTATTTTTTTGCCGACCATCCCAAATTTTGCCGATATATCGGATATTCGCCAGAGGGCTGTCCCAGATTTGCGTGAAATGCTACGTTTATTTGTTTAAGCCTGGTTTTCATATGTCGGGAAAATCCCAGACGGTCTAGGATTTAACTGTTTCCCGACCGTCCCAGATTTTGCCGACTAATGAAAACTCGAAATCGTAGATATCCCCGAACGTCTGGGATGAACGGGGCAAATCTGGAGAATCGGGAGCGTTTCTATTTCCCCGACGCGTCCCAGATTTCTGCGATGGTGGGCGATCATTCCCGACAATGAAAACTCAAATTCGTACTGTAGGGGACGTCGGAGTCCTTCAGCGATGGATTTCGCTCATTACCAATCCCCTACATTGCTGGGCTCCAATCCCCCTATCACAAATACACATATCGTTTCTCGAAAATCTGGGACAGACCTCTGGCGAATATCCGACATATCGGCAAAATCTGGGATGGTCGGCAAAGAGTAAAATCCCCGATCGTCTGCGATTTTCCCGACATATGAAAACCAGGCTTTATAGGGAAATTGGCAATGAGCAAAATCCATCGCCGACGGACGCCGACATCCTTGACGTTAAGAATTTTGAATTTTGAATTTTTCGGGAATGATCGCCGACCATCGCAGGAATCTGAGACGCGTCGGGAAGTAGAAACGCTCTCGATTCTCGAGATTTGTCCCCGTTCATCCCAGACGATCGGGGATATCTACGATTTCAAGTTTTTATTAGTCGGCAAAATCTGGGACGGTCGGGAAACAGTAAAATCCCTTCCGTCTGGGACTTTCCCGACATATGAAAACCAGGCTTTAGAGTTTTTTTTCAAGGGCTTTTAGCTAAAATTGTCCATGACGAGGCGTATGCGCACATTGTGTATTAGCCTTGAAAGGGAAAAATGTCCGTTTTCCTAATTCCAGAAAAAACCAGGTGAATGGGATCCACCAGGACCAAGAAATTAAACTGCAGTATAAAGAGGCTGCCATGTTGCCTCTCAAGCGAGTGCTGTTTGTAAGCGCGACAGTGCAGTTTACTTTGCAAGACGTCTTTTCATTCACTTCTTCTTTGCATGATGTGTTTTTCAGTCACCCTCTCTTGCATGATTTTGTTTTTGCTTTTTCCCCGCCCTCCCCCATCACTTTTTCTAATGGGCCGTCTTAGGGTGTTCAGCCTTGAAAGGTCCACAGTGGGAGCTTTCGTGGCATCTTTTAGAGTATTGCATGAGGCGACAAAAATATGACACAGCCGAACGTACTATTTGACAATCAACTGATTTTCTTTTGTTTTGTTGCATACGCTGTTAATTCGTTGTATTCGTCGGTTAAGTTGTTTTTTTTTTTAAAATTGGTATCTCTTAGGGGTGCAAAAACATTTCAGGAGCTCGCCCACAAAACAGGATCTTGCATGTTGAGACAGCAGCAAGCAAATCGTGATGTTTAAGAAGATTACGACAGCGTTTAATTTATAAAACAGGTTTCGAAGATGTTTGTAACATCGAAACATGTTTTATAAATCAAAAATGTCATAATCTTCTTTAAGATCTCGCAGGCATCTTTTGAGGGTTCTTTTCAGAATTTATCTGGAATATGGGAGTCACTGCCCGCCGCCCCAGCCCCCTCCCCCTAGAGCAAGGTATTAACATGCCAGGGATATTAAATCGTACGGAACAAGTTTAGAAACCGACCGATCCCAAGAAAACAAGAAAGCTTTGAATTGCCTGATCGGTTCGAGTAAAATGGAACCCACTGCCTCATTCCTGTGCATGTTAAAGTTTGTGCTTGAAAAGTTTTGTGACTAACTGAGCGTAACGCCATATCAGAGGGTCTGAATAGGGGACCTACATGTCGGTTGTCGGTTAAAATTTCATTATTTTGTCGGTTGTCGTTTAAACTTTTCGAGCTTCGTCGGTTGTCAATAACTCATAGTTAATTTTTTGGTCGCTAGGTCGGTAAATGTTTCATCGTTTTGCAGTAGTATTAGTCAGTAATATTTTTTAACCCTTTGTCGCCAGTCGGCAAACCCTCATATCACACAGCAGGGGTGTCGATTAACGCTCGTTCGAGCTTTTCGACTAATCGGAAGTCAGATGTGGAGTTAGATGGATAGAGTTGTACCAAGCACCCAGAGTAATCTTGAGGGATTGGTTTCAGTACAGATACTGTAGACTGCGTCCTCGTTTTATTCCTCAGTCCGTAGTCGGTAATACCGCGGTTCTAATTTTATACTGACTCGACTGGGTAATAGTTTCAAATAAAATGGCGCCGGTGCAGTTGCTCTTCGTTTATCAAGATGATTGCATATTTCAGCCTTACGAATTATTTTTGGACGTTGAGCCTACTTGTCATGCAGAAATGAAACCAGTGGCCTGGTGGTTTGTTTTTTTCTCCGGATCGATTTGTTTGTGATTGCAGCCGGTCTATGGTGCATGGCGTCTTCGGTGTGGCTTGGTTAGCTGTCTTCTCCGTGGCGCTGAAGTCGTTAAAGCGAACGCACTTTATAACAAGGTCTCTGATTAACATTAACAGCTATTGCGGAAGGTAAAGGTCAACATGGATTGGAATCTGGTGCTTACTCAACCGACCTATCCATTATACTATGACACTTGTAATTTTTCGTTTTCCTGCTCGGAAATGTCGCATATTGTTGTCCATCAAAATCTCATGAAGGATTTAAAATTTACAGACTTTTTATTGCTTTTATGTGTCAACCGATAAAGGCTTCAAGAAACTGTAGGCAAAGAAACATTTGAAACAACACCGCATCGGCGATTTTCGAACTTATTTTTACCCTCAAATGTTTTCCGCCCGACACTTCTTTTACGGCATTATTTTTAAACTGCGCGTGTTACTAAACCACCAAGTCATTTGAAATATCAATGGTATCATTACAATCTCATTACATGATATTGATTAAACCAGCGTTTTAAACTGGAAATATTTCATGCTCTTAGAAATATTTTGGTTGGAAAATGAGTCAAAATTTGGGCAATTTTTGACCAGAAGCCGAACGTGAACACGTTGACCGCAATATCTCTTAGACTTTTAAGTATATGTTGTGATAATATTCTTTCCACCTCATTACCACCTAACAATGTAACCCGACAAAGAATCTGAACAAAATTTGAGAAGGTCGATGTAGACCCATATTTTAATACTGCATGGTTCTCAGATAGATGCTCACGTAAAAGAAACGCCCAATTTCTGATTTCAGGCTTGATTTCTGCCGATCTCTCGATTACGCGAGTCGAGTCTAGATGTGTCCACAGGATCTTCTCTTGAACAATAGCTAGTAATCGAACCTATACCGTTTTAAGTGGCATCTTTTAAAGGTATAATGAAGCTCAGGCAACGTCCACATAAGTCTCTCATAGGATTTAAATTCCAATTTTCCCACGGGCATTCCATGCCTTTTCACATTGAGAGTCCCCCCCCCTCCCGGGTTTCCAAATGTCTAACAGGAAGTGAAGGAGTAAAGAAGTGAAATCGGCCCTCCACTACAAGTTGGAAAATAATAAATATTTTCCAAGTTAATAAATGAATCATCAAGCTTTGGAATGTGCACTGCGCTCGTCAGAAACCTTTTTTCACCACAAACTCATCTCGGAACGTATGTAAATTTGATTCTCTCGAAAGGTCAATGTCATGACTTTTTCCGCTTAACCCACGCTTTGCAAAGAATGCAGTCAGAGACGCTGACTGAGAATCGATATATCAATTTGGCGTTAATAGCTACTACACATCGGCAGAAATAAAATCTGTTCCTTTCCAATGCAGCTTCGTCATTTTCTTAAAAGCGCCGTTATAAGATCAACGGATCTTCTTGTTTTTTTTTTGTTGGTCACGACCCAAATTCAGCCAAATGTTCGATCACGCAACCTGTAATGTTTATTCGCCAAAAGCTTTGAAAACATGGATACACGGAAAGTGTTACGGATATTGTCTTCTTCATTTTGTGTAAAATATATTTTGTTTTGGTTTTATGGAAGCTTTCGATTCGAAGGGAATAAAAAATACGCTGAAAAGGTATTACGTCAGCCATAGAATGCGTTGACGCTGCAACTTTCACTTTCGCTACGTGACAGATAAGATCTTGTTTACTTTGCAACTTAATTTCGCTAAGAGCCTGTCTCTTTGCTTTTTTGTTGGAGCAAGTTTAGAGATCGGTAGGAAAATGAATTAATTGCAAGCCAGGCAAAGAACATGTCACAGCGTGCAAGGATTAAGTCATTGGTAGGCAATTGGGAAATAACCACCATACTAAAGATAGCCGTGGATAAGGACACTTTTTCCTGCGGGTTTATAAAAGGCACTTTTTCCTGCGGGTTTATAAAAGGCACTTTTTTCTGCGGGTTTATAAAATTAAAGTGAATTCTTTGGCTGTTTGATCAAAGCGAGCTAAGAGATTTGAAGGAAAATTAAATATTTTTTGAGAGAAATTGTGCAATAAGTGATGTGGTGTGTGCAGTAAACATATATAAAAGAAATTAATTTGCATTCGCCTGAAAGGTTAGTGAAATGACCTTTTCCGGGTATCACGCTAAACCCACACTATGCAAAAAATGTAATCAGAAACGCTGACTGCAAAGCGATGAATCACTTCCACGTTAATACTGCTACCACACAGCGGCAGAAATGAAATCTATTCTTTACCAATCCAGCCTCATCCGTTTTTATAAGCGCGGTTATAAGATCGAAAGATATTCTTATTCTTTTATTTATTCACCACAAACTCATCTCGGAACATATATAAATTTATATTCGTCCGAGAGGTCAATGAAATGACTGTTCCCGCTAAACCCACCCACTGCAAAGCATGTAATCAGAAACGCTGACTGGGAAGCAATAAATCACTTTCGCGTTAATAGCTACCACACATCGGCAGAGATAAGATCCCTTCCTTTCCAATCCAGCCTTGTCATGTTTTTAAAAGCGCAGTTTTAACTTTGACAAATCTTCTTGTTAACCGCGCGGACATGGGCTTAGCGTTGTTCTAGGTTTACACGGACTTTTTTTTTTAACCGCGCGGCCATGGGCCAAGCGCGGTTCGCGTGGTTCATAATCTACCCGTGGTTTATTAACCGCGCCGCCATGGGCCGAGCGCGGTTCATAATCTACCTTTGGTTTCTTTTTCTTCGTTGTCGCGTCGAGAGGCGCACACCTCGGCTCGGCCGTATTCACTCGGCCGTACTAAAGATAGGCGTAAATCACGCAACCTGTTATGTTTATTCGGCAAAACCTGTTGAGACATATATACACGGACAATGTTATGGACATGTAAAAATATTTTTTTCTCGTTTTATTAACCGCGCGGCCATGGGTGTGTTTACTCGCCAAACGTTGTTGAAACATAAATATGAGGACAATGTCAAGGGTCTTGTGTTCTTTCTGTGGAATTGGTTTTAGCGTTGGATTCGATGGGAATAATAAATAAGCTAATAAGGTATTACGTCGCCGTGGAATGCGCTGACCTTGTAGCTTTCACTTTAGCTACGTGACAAATAAGATCTTGTTTACTTTAGGAGTTAATTTGGCCAGAAGCGACCGTCATGACTTTATTTGCAATTTTGCGAGTATCTCGTGAATTATTTGGCTGTTTCATCGCAGCGAGTTCAGAGATTGTAAAGAAGCTCAAATATTTGCAAGCCAAGCAAAGAATGTGTCGGGAATGCAAGGATTACGTCATTGGTAGGGAAATTGAAAATAACTGAAAATAACAGAACTGAAATTAACTGTGGATAGCGCAATTCTTGAATTATGTGACACGTGTGACTCTTTTGCTAGCCCTTTGATCAAGTGATATGCAGTGGTGTCTACAGTAATCAATGAATCATCAAGGACCGCTTTGGAATGTGCATTGCGCTCGTCAAAAACACTTTCTTTCGGCACAAACTCATCTCGGAACATACATAAAGTTATATTCCTCCGAAAGGTCAATGACACGACCTTCTCCGCTGAACCCACGCTTTGCAAAGAATGTAATTAGAAACGCACACTGAGAAGCGATATATCACTTTCTCGCTACCACACATCGGCAGAAATAAAATCTATTCCTTTCTAATCCAGCCTCGTTATTTTTTGTAAAAGCGCAGTTATAAGATCGAAAGAGCTTCTTGTTTTTTGTGTCGGTCGAGAGCCACAGACTCCCCTCGGCCACAATTGCAGCTTTGAATCACGCAATCTGTAATGTTTACTCCAAAGATCTCCAAACGTTGTTGAAACATAAATACACGGACAATGTTACAGATATTGACTTTATTCTGTAGAATATATATTTTCTTTCGGGTTTACATGTAGCGTTGGATTCGAGGGAAATAAGAAGTACGCTAAAAAGGTATTACGTCGCCATGGAACGGGCTGATGTTGTAGCTTTCACTTTCCCTACGTGACAAATAAGATAATGTTTACTTTGCTAGTTGATTTGGCCAGAAGCGACCGTCATGACTTCATTTGCAATTTTGCGAATATCTCTCGTGGGTTAAGGCAAATGAAGTGAATTATTTGGCTGTTTCATCGCAGCAAGTTCAGAGATCGGAAAGATTATTAAATATTTGCAAGCCAACCAAAGAATGTGTCGGGATTGCTAGGATTACGTCATTGGTAGGGAAATAAATAGCCGTGGATAACGCAATTCTTGAATTATGTGACTCGTTTGACTTCTTTGCTAGCCCTTTGATCAAGTGATGTGGTGTCTACAGTAATCACTGAATCATCAAGCACTGCTTTGGAATGTGCACTGCGCTCGTCAAAAACCCTTTTTTCCAACGCAAGCTCATCTCAAGACAAATGTAAATAAATATTCGTCCGAAAGGTCAATGAAATGACCTTTGCAGCTAAACCCACGCTATGCAAAGAATGTAATCAGAAATACTGACTGGGAAGCAGTATATCACTTTCGCATCGGCAGAAATAAAACCTATTATATCCTTTTCCAATCTAGCCTCGTCATGTTTTTAAAAGCCCAGTTTTAAGATCGACAGACCTTCTTGTTTAGTTTTTGTGTCACCAGAGGCAGACCTCACTCGGCCAACTTTGAATCAAGCAATCTTTAATGTTTTACTCGCCAAATGATGTTGAAACCCAAACGCAGGGACGATGTTGAGGATATTGTTTTCTTTAGTGTTTGTAAAATGTACTTTCCTTTGGTTTTGTCGAAGCGCTCGACCCGAAGGGATTAATAAATACGCTAAAAAAGTATTACGTTAGCCATGGAATGCGCTGACCTTGCAACTTTCACTTTCGCTCCGTGCCAGATAAGATCTTGTTTACTTTCCGAGTTAATTTCGCTAGGAGCACGTCTTTTAGTTTTCCGAGTATTTTTCGTATTTTCAGTCGAAGAAGTGAATCGTCGAGCTCTTTTATTGAAGCGAGTTCAGAGATCGGAAATAAAATGAAATATATGCAAGCCAAGCAAAGAGCGCGTGAAAGCATGTAAGGATTACGTCATTGGTAGGGAAATAACCTTGCAGCTTTCACTTTCGCTGCGTGAAAATAAGCCAGAAGCGCCGTTGTTTTAGTTTATTTGCAATTTTGCGTGGAATTCTTACGGATTCATGCGATTGAAGTGCAGGTTTTGGCTGTTTGCTCGAAGCGAGTTAAGAGATTCAAAGGAAAATTGATTATTTGCTGAGGTAAACAAGAGCTTGCCAGAACTTGCAGCGTTTATATCAATGCTCAATACAACCATTCTAAATTTACCGCGGTAGCGTAAACCGCTGATTGTGTGACTGGCGTGACTACTACTTTTTTTTGTCCTTCACTCATAGCAAATAAAATAAAATTTTATCTTTTGCAATGTAAGAAAGAAAGCTGTATTATTTAGAGCGGTGCATTTCCTAAGCGAACTTCCGGTCCAGATTAAAACCAATACGCCATCAGAGATTTCACCAATGTAAGGAAGAAAGCTGTTTATTGATAGTGGTATTGATAGCGTGATACTTTTTTTTTTTTTGTATCATTCATTTGCATTTCCCGAGCGAACTTCCGATTAAGACCAATACGTCATCAGAGATTTCACAACGGCTGAGAGCTATGGTGTAATAAGTGATGTGGTGTGTACAGTAATCCATGAATCATCAAGGAATGCGTTGGAATGTGCACTGCGTTGCGAATGTAGAGCTAAGAAAACGGTTAAATCTCTATAAGCGCGGTTTTAAGATCTATGATCTTGTTTAGTCATTAGAGGCAGACCTCACTCGGCTAACTTTGAATTACGCAATCAGCTTTAATGTTTACTTGCCAAATGTTGTTGAGACGTAAACACACGGACAATGTTAAGGATGTTGCTTTTTTATTGTGTCATGTATTTCGATTTTTTTTTCGAAGCGTTTGACTCCAAGGGATGAACAAATACGCTAAAAAAGTTGTAACGTCATCCATGGAATGTGTTGACCTTGCAACTTTCACTTTCACTACGTGACAGATAAGATCTTGGTTACTTTGCAAGTTATTTCGCTAGGAGCAATTCTTTTTAGTTTTCCGACTATTTTTGGTATTTTTATCCAAAAGAAGTGAATCGTCCATCTCTTTTATTGAAGCGAGTTCAGAGATTAGAAGGACAATGAAATATTTGCCAGCCAAGCAAAGAATGCGTCAAAACATGCAAGGATTACGTCATTGGTAGGAAAATAACAAATATACTAAGCGAGGTTTTCCGCTGGCTTAGAAACGAAAGAAGCGGAAAACGTTTTTCTCACACAAGGCTGGGAATCTGGGTACAGGTTTGCGGAGGGTTTCAGGTCACATGGCTTGTAAGGTTTCAGTTTTTGTTTTGCCATCCGCCATTGCCTGACATGCCCCGCCCACCCGCACCCACCCGTGAAGTACTCGTAGAATGTGTGGAAATTTTTCTCAAGCCATTTTTTTGTATCATTGTTATACAATTGTATTGTTATGTTAATAAAGGTCAGGCTATGTGGCTCGGCTTGGCATGGCTCCTAGCGGTGTGAGAAAGATAGTCGTGAATAATGACATTGCAGCTTTCACTTTCGCTGCGTGATAGATAACATTGTGTTTACTACGCCAGAAGCGCCAGTTTTTAGTTTATTTGCAATTTTGCTTG
>Ga0126343_10002004_pt1 | contig 10145 bp, 6 predicted proteins | sample Cyp2metagenome_FD_92531 | JGI IMG/M metagenome (GOLD analysis project Ga0126343, IMG submission 92531) | Coral microbial communities from Lord Howe Island, Old Settlement Bay, Australia - Cyphastrea 2 metagenome | ecosystem: Host-associated > Invertebrates > Cnidaria > Coral ... | reverse complement strand
GACGGACGGACGGACGGACGGACGGACGGACGGACGGACGGACCGACTGACTGACTGACTGACGAATGCACGGACGGACAGACAGAGGGACTGATTGATTGATTTACTGATTGACAAATTGAGTGATTGAGTGATCGTATGCTTGATTAAACACACCCTTTCCAAGAGGATCCAAAAGATTCCAAGCCTTTGCCAATTCTGCTCTTTCTCTGGAACGTTCTTTCTTGACATGCTTCTTAGAATAAACCCTAAGAAATTCCAAAAGAAGTAAAGACAAAATTTGTAAAACTCCCTTACCTACACAGCTTATTTTCATTTAAATTTTAACTGTATGTGTCTAATAAATAGTCGAAGGCATTTTATGTTACAACAAGATCGCACATGAGGTATCTCCAATTTCTAATCTGATGACTTCTGCTGACGACAAAATTTAGCTTATTACAGCATAACCTAAGACAGGATATTTAATCCAACTTATTTTTAGCTCGTAAATGCTTAAAGGGGTGTTCGCGCGAAAATATTCTGCTCGATAGATTTTCTACATACTGTGGACAGATAATAAAAAACTTGTTTGAAAAAAATGGGGGTCACAGACTTCGTTTCAGAAACAAAGTGTGTGGAAAACTAGTCTGGGTTTGATGCGCATAAATCAGATAAACGAAGAGCTAGAAAGAGCGGAATGCGTTGGTGTATGTTGCAAAAAATTCAAAGTTCCAATCAATAGATTTTCTGTCTTCTTTCGCTTAACGTAGAAAATCGATGGAGAAAATGATCCATTGAAAGAAAAATAGAGGTCACTGCACGTCCAGGTTAATCCAGGCAAAGCTGTAGCAATGGCCATCTGCCCTATCATTGTTCATTGTGTTACTTAGCGCATCCTTGATGCAGAAGATGGGTCTTCAAAGACTTGTGCCTGATCTGCCAAACTTACCAGTAGCTATCCACCACAATGGCTAACAGGATTGCAGTTAAAAAGAACACTCCAACAAATACGAACAATCCTGGAAAATGAATTAAGAATAATGACATTACGAGAATAATATTAATGCATCTTACCCTTCATGAACTAAAAACACCTGTGACTGAAATAACTGTTGCATAAGAAAACTGTTCATGTATCTTTACCAAAATAAATAAAATATGCTGGATCCACCCTCAATGCTGGAAGCATCACTTCCTATGAAAGCAGAGACAAAAGAGAAAAAAGAAAACGAAACAAAAGTAAATGGAATTAAAAACCTCTAGCAGTAGCTTGGCAATATCTTTGGGTGGTCAACTAAGGAGATGCCATATGGAAAGTAAAAAATTTGGAACATTACATTGAAGAAATACAAACAAGAACTCTATGCCTTTCATCCATTTTGACAGAAAGACCAATGCTGTTTGTTTTACAACTATTTTGAGTTTTCAAATACAAACTTTCACAAGCGTTTTTATAACTCCGGATGTACGAGGAAAAGAAAGAAAACTACTCAGGTATTTACTAAAATGTGAACATAAAACTGTAAAACTTTGCTCTCACAGCCACTATGACTTGTCAATAACACATGCTTGTTCTGTTCTGTTGCAGGATTATACAATATGCCTTTTAGTAGATCCAGTCCTACAGACTGTCTTCTAATGTATTATAAAGTTGTAGAAGCATGTTTTACTGACCGGAAAATTTTCAGTTGACAGCAAGACAAACAATCTCAGCATTCCAATTGCAACATTATCAAAAGCCCTAAAGAGGAAAAATATCAAACAAAACACCTTCAGTGCCTTAGACACTTTGGTATGAAACTGTTGCGTAACAATGTTTAAGTTACAGTTATATAAAGTGTTACTTAGTGGTCGATTAGAGCTAGTTTATGCATACCCCTGGTATACTTTTTCTTCAGGCACAATGTAACATGGAACTGTTTTGCTGGCAATGGAAGAAAACCAGGAAGAAAATATCAATGGTTGTCATTGATAGTATCCAAGTTTGAAGTTAATGGGCATTTTGCCTGGATGCTACAACAGAGTTTTTGCTTACAACAAGGATAATGAGTCTATGACTTTAAAAAGGCCAGAAATGGAAAGAGCATGTCGCAAATATCAAAATGGCCCAGTTTGAGGGTCCCATCATTAAAGAATGAGATTTTATGACTGTGCAGTGCAGTCTGAATTTTAAGAAGAATCAGAAGATTTGTTAGCGAAAAAGTTTCTGGAGAGCAAGACCTTGCTCCCATACAAATCCCCTAAATTTTTCCACAAGTTCAAACTGTCGCATTAACTTACTCTTTAATTCCAAGGGTCTCAACCATGGCCATTTTGGTATTTTTGATGCACTCTTTTAATTTCTGCCACTCTTTAAGCCCATGATATAAAAATTTTCTAAGAAAAAGTTTGGTCACCTGACCCAAGCGGCAAAGGGTCTATTTAAGATTAACACTGGTTTCCCCCTTAATTCCCAGCAGAAATTCCAGTCAACCTCAGTGGGTCGATTGGTGCAGATGTATTCCCTATAAGGGGAGGCTCCGCCCGAAAGGGGCACCTTTTTCAGGCTTCAGGTATATGTAAAAGGGTGGGGATTTCACAAGTTATTTAGGTATTAAAAGGGCCTTTAATTACAATATTTTGCATAGACACACCTTATGGCTGTATCAGTTTATTTATTAAGCACTACATGAAAATGGCAACCAATAGGTATGTGAAAGGGGTATATACCTTTTCTGCCAAAATGGTGTACAAAAGGGTTACAGGTTGGACCTAGGGGCAGAGCTTCCCTGTATCAAACTTTGTTAAGTACCCCGGGCCCCCCACCCCCTGGCCCCTGGTGTTTAAGTTTCTGTTATTTACCTGTAACAGTAAATTTTGATTTGTTGCATACTTTCTGTGTTTTTTTCTTAAATTAACTCAGTGAGCATATATCAAAATATAATTTCCCAACTTGATTACAGTTTTTAAAAGGCTAAAATCTTAAAACATACCCATGATGAACAGTTGATGAAGATGAATTTCCTAATGGTCCTCTACATTGATAAGCATCCATAAGTATGTGAACCCCAATGGAGGCACACAATAGGACAAATACAAAGATTATGAAAAATAACTAAAAACAAAGATAAAAAAATAACAAATGTTACTAAGGTTAAACATAAACCCTTAGCAAATGTGGTATAACAGTGAAATGACCAAAATTGGTCAGAGTATGCTCAATTGTGGCACCTTGGATGGTGCGAAGCACCACCAATAAAAAATAGAATAAATAACCTTTATTTACCCTTGGCAGCTAGTGTTTATAGCACAAAGGCTAGTATGGCTGAGAAAAAAAGCTGAAACAAATAATTCAAATTCAAAATAACATTGTTGCGAATCTCAACTGGCTGGAGGCAGACCGGTTGGCTATTTACAAGCATCGCTCGGGAACTTGGGACTACCATAAAACACATCCAGATAGTGGTCAAAGCCGAACTCTAACTCCCGCCCACTGGATTGTGAGTCCATTATGTGCTGACCACTCGGCCATGCTACCTCCACAGATTGGAATGGTACAGTTCTGCCAAAATGCCTTTTAGCTTAATCCAGCATAAACCTTACAGGTAACATAAAGTCTGCATATATACAAGCCAAGTTGTTCATCAGGCTGGAGCTCATACCAGTCTCTGTAGCATTAAGCTAGTCAGAATATCTCAACTCTCCCCTGAATGGTATGCTATACTAGTCCATCGAGAAGTTACCCCAGCAGTAAATGCGCCAGTACACCTGGGTGGGGAGGGGTCCTGTGAGAGTCAAGTGTCTTGCCTAAGAGAGCAACACAATGTTGCTGGCCAGCGTTTGAGTCTAGAATGCTTCATCTGGAGACAAATGCACTAACCAAAAGGCCATGATGTCTCCACACACAAAACTAAATTCAAACAAGCTTGCAATTTGAGAAATAAAAGAAAGGGAAGCCTAGTGTATCAGTGTCATTGCAGATGACCCCTGCTGGATGTGGCTTGAGCTAACATCAACCTCTTCAGTTGAAGAAACAACACAAAACAAATGTTAACTGTACCTTGGAAAGTTTAAATCCAATTGTCATCAATACCTGGAAAATAAAATTTATTACAGCAAATTGTCAAATAGTTACTTACACGTATAACTCTGAACAGCTACTGCATGTTAGCTCTGAATTCCATTCTGTTCTTAATAATATTTAAAAAGCCATTGACCAAGAGATTACTTACATTAAAAATATGCTGGATATTCTTGACTTTGCACAATATAAGAGCTAATCTGAGGGACCTAAAAACCTGTGGGATATACTGGAGAAAACAATAGGAAATATGAACACTGCAAATGTAAAATTGATTTTGTGATGATACTATAAAAGCAATAAAATTAAATACCAGAGGCCAATCAAAAATCTTAGATGTGAATTTCATAGCCTGGGTCTCATGTATAGTGCGGTAATATGTTTTTATGGTACTCATTTCATTTCAACCTACCTTTCCTAAAGCCCTGGATATAACCAGCAACATAAAATCCACAGCAAAACAGCAAACAAGGACAAATTCCACCCTAAAACAAGTAAATGTTTCTTAGACTCAAGACTTAATATCAGCACACTAAGTCTAAATTTACAACAGTAAATAACCCAGACTCTGTCAGTGTCTGCACAATTGGCTGACCATCTCCAGATTTAGTTGACTGTTCCAGAAAAGGCCAGACATATAATTTGATCTGCATTCTCAAGATTGGATTGGAGCGTTGTAGCTTGCAACTGAAGCTAATGCGGGGAGTCTTTACAAATGCAAGTGACATCTCTTTTTAATTATATTCCTCCTCACAAGTCCCCATTCCAAGCAAGGTCCAATACAATACCAAGAGTACACATATGGCTTACATGTTGGTCTTTGTGTAGTGATCTTTGTGTGATTTCATCCTTGCATTATAAAACATTAAATATTTAATGCAGTTTTTCTATCAATGTCTACAGTGTGGTACATCACTAAAGACAATTTCTTATATCTTTGTTACATAATATTATTTGTTTTGGAAATGTTAGACATTTATTGTATCATGTGTATGTGTTGTTATCGAGCTGACAATGTGTGGACTGCACAGGATCGATTATGTAGGGGTTTAATTAATAACGGTTTGTTACAGTGAGTCGGCTAGTGTCTACTGAAATGCTATATGTGAAGTCTAGTCTCTTATAATACTAGCTGGGTTGCATAGTTCTTAAGTGGATTAAGGGCTAATCCCACAGTGTACTAAAGTCATCCTGTAGTTGAGGGTCAATAATTATTGATACCCTCAGTTGATACCCTTGATGGACATCTCAATCAGTACTTGACTGACCCCCAATCAATACTCTATCAACACTCCACCAACATCTCGCTCAACAGTCAACTAATTTTTTATCAAGGCAAACATGAGTTGGTCGACACCAGGCTGACTATGGACTGACTGTTGATCAAGTATCAATCAACTTTCACGTGTTGACCAAGAAAAAAATCAAAATGTTGATTGAGTACTGATTGAGATGTCCATCGTGGGAATTAATTCACACTCCACCACTTGATCCCATCTATCAGCTTCATAGTTTAAGTTATTTACCCATTCCACTGTCCTCCCTCGGCACTTCTGGACCAGAACACGGGCCATGTCAGGAAAATGATGTGCACCACAAGATCAAAGATGAACAGCAAGATACAGAAGAGATTCAATACATATACCAATGGATGAACACTAGAGAAAAAGAAGGACATTTTCTCTAAACACATTTGGATTCAAAGCTCGATTTTTTTTACTGGATCTCTTAAATTAAGTGACAATCTCTTCCAATCCTGCTCATATAAAGTAACAGCTCATTAAACATGTAGTTTCACTTTGACTACCAAATTCACATGCCCCTGCTAAAGGCTAATAAAGACCTTATTGTACATTGAATTGCAATTTTTGATAACTTACTTTAATACTTGAATAGTTGGAGGTTCAAAAAAGATAAGGAAAGAATGAAGCAGCGAGTTGCAGATGATGAGACGACGAAACCAAGGGTTGTCCAAAATATCAAAGCACCTAGTAAATAATCATCAAAGAAGTCATCATTGCACAATTAATCATAAGAGTTTTTATTCACTAATATAATAAGTCTAATGTCTTAAAAGAAATGCAAACTTTGATAAATGTTTGTACAAATGAAGAAGAATGGCCAGTCACATTCAAGTATGGTATATGTACCTTTGGGCAAGCTTAGGTTTAAAGTACGAACGAGCTTTTCCAAAGCTCCCTCTATGAGAAAAATTAAAAAACATAGAATGTTAATAAACATATAAAATGGATGGGTGTAGTACACAGCTTTTCACTCCTACTGATAATGATGACGACACTTATGCTGATGATGATGACGATGATGATGATGATGACGATGATGATGATGACAATGACGACATTAATGACAATGGCGGGATAATGAAGAGGATGATCATAATGACAACATCTATAATAATTATGATAGTAAGAGAAGATCGTGGGGGGGATGAAGATCGATAATGATGATGATAAGGAGAAGATCAAGGAGCGCGAGGAAGTGGAGTATCAGGGTAACTGCAAGGAGATTCTACTAGGAAGGCCCGAGGGAGTGGAAGCGGGACTCCTGTAACTGGGACAACCATCATGACATTCCTGCTGTACATAAAGCAAACCTCCTCTTTCTTTAGTCATGCATTCAGGGCCAAAATGATTGTTAGGCTGGTACTATGGCAAATATAGGGCAAAATTTATAGGTACATATTTCAACCAGCAAAGTTATAGTCTAATCTTCAGGACAAATACTATGATGTAAGAAAAATATATATCACAGTCATGATTGGTAAATTTTTTAATATTTTCATTACATTATTAGTAGTACTCTCCCACATTCCTCATAATAAAATGCACAGCCACTTGTTTCAAGATTCATTGCAACCTGTTCTGGGTACCAGCTTACCTTCCTTTAAGTGCATCATCAATGTGTGCTGAGGCTAACTTGAGTTCTCTGTGAGTACCTTGTAGATCACCAAACTGCTGCGTCAGAGCGTCGGCCTAAAAACAGTTTTAATCATACTACTCATCTTTCAAAGATATGTAAACAAAGACATCGCACAATAAAAATAGCAACTGGCAAAATTATTCAAGCATCTTCTTTGATCGATTGTCAGGAAATTATCAAATATGATTTAAAATTGGTACAATCTAGTCAGCTAAATTTTACATTTAATCAATTAAAAATTGGTCACTTTTTAGCTGTTAAATTTGCATTGTTATATATCATTTTAACAATTCAAAATACTCTGAGTGGAATTAATATTAGTTAATCTTGTTTTATTTAATACTGTACTGTTTCTACCATTATATGATGGGATAGTGAGGTAATACTAGGAAATAAATCATATGTTAACTGGAAGGGAAAATAGAAAATTAAAACGGAAGATACACCTCATTCACCTACATTATGTAGTTCACTACATTATGTTAACTGCCAGACAGCAGACAAAGATTAAAAAAAGACATTTCCAGGTTTTAATACAATAAAGTACATTAATACTTACTGTTGAAGTTTCCATGTTAAGAAAATCTTGTCTGAGTATTAAGACGAGTCAGATCAGAACCTTTAAATATCTACTAAATCTTGAAATCATTAACTTCAGACTGGATTTTAAAAAAAGTTTAAAATTTATAATTAAGTTTACTTTAAAGAAACAATTAGAAATTATTACTTAACACTCACTTGTCAACAATACACTACCTGTTGTTAAGGTGCGAATTCACAGTTTACACATTTCAGAAAATAAAAAATGAAATTAATTAAACTGAAAGCTAAAGAAATCCATGAATAAGTTACTGAATAAATATTAAGTCAAATGATATCAATAAATAACAGAGTTAAATAAGAAATTTATAGATTTCTAAAAAGCAACTCAAAATATTAAATAATAGTTCAAGCACAACTCTTAGGAAAACAAAAAAATTCATTTAATGATTAGCATTACAATCAAGATCATAAATCGATAAACTGCCAGTTTTTGTCGTCCAAGTAATTTAATATTATAGTTTTATTGAATTTGAGACCTGATTTCTCAGTGGTCAAGCTGAATTTAACTTTGCTTGTTAATAAATAAAAGTTCTTTAAAAAAAGAGCTTGGGTAACCATAACAAAATAAACAAACTGTACATGCAATGTAAATTCACTTGGAGGTAGCCTGAAAACTATGTCAGATGGATGTCCTGACAGCCTAATCACTGGGCAAGAGCTTTTTGCCCGTGGATTAGGCTGAGGGCAGGAGATTTAGGGCTAACAAGGGGAAATTGCCTGTGAAATGAAAGTAGCGAGTTTGTTTGCTCTTCTGACTCAACTTGCTGCCCACAGTCTGTCTGGGAGAACGAAACAGATCTTGAGGGAGCAAACTTCAGTGCTTCCCCTTACGTCAATCATTAAGCGTTTACTGTTACTGTCACCTCTAAAGGTGTGACCAGCATGACCAGGGGTAATCAATAGCAAAGAGATGTCAAGATATTCCTTGTCCGACTAACTGATTTCAGACTTAAAGACAGAACAAAACACAAAAACGAGTCCTCACTCTTCATTTAATGAATTTCTTAAGCAATTTTTCCCCTAACACATTTAAGACCAGTATTAACTATCATGTTTTTCGCACATTTAGTATTTTTTTACAAGGTTTATTTTCTTTTCCAATTCTTTCAAGACAGTGCACAAAGATTCCTGGCCAAAACTGAGTCTTTTAACTTTCCATGGCCCTAACTTACTGCCTCTGTACACATAAAAAAAAATTTTGAGATACTGAGATGGTGCAGAGGAGGCAGCATGGCCTAGAGGTCAGCGTGTCGGACTTGCAATCCAGCGCATCCCGGGTTCGAGTCCCGCTCTGACCACTACCTGGATTTGTTTCTTAGTAGCCTTGAGTTCAAATCCTCAGCCATGCTTGTAAATAGCCAACTGGTTTGCCTCCGGCCAGTTGGGATTTATAACAATGTTATGTTCAATTTAAAATATTTGTTTCAGTTGTTTGCTCGGCCCCACTAGCACTCGAGCTATAGACACTGCCGAGGGTAAATAAAGGTTAATTTTAATATCGTTGTTATTATTATTATTATTATTATCATTATTACTATTATTAGTATTATTATTATTATTATTATTATTATTATTATTATTATTACATACACCACCATCCCCTCTCCACCCCTGCAAGACTTGCAACGCATTGTAGCTGCGAGGGGGGGGGGGGGTACTCCCTTATATGAGCTATGTCTGTCTGTCTATAGGTATGTGTGGCCCCATAGGGAGAGGGGAGGGGTACTCCCTTATATGAGCTATATACTTATGTGTGGCCCCATAGGGAGGGGGGGAGGGGTACTCCTTTATATGAGCTATATAGTTATGTGTGGCCCCATAGGGAGGGGGGAGGGGTACTCCCTTATATGGGCTATATAGGTATGTCCAGCCCCAAAGGGTGTGGTTTTTCAGCCATTGTGCTCATAAATAGGGAATCGATTTTAGCTGATTTCGGCCATTTTAGTCTCTAGCCTTGCACTCTAGCCTTGATATTTTTAATAAGAAGCCACCTTTTCATCATTATCGAAACGAAAATCAACAAAGGCCCTTCACAAATTTTGTGTACAGTAATTTAACATTGGTCTGAACTAGAGAACTATTATAACACACGACTGAAACAGGTCATAAATAGGGTCTCAAATTGGTCAGGTCATAAATAGGGTAGGGAATATCACATTCTCGTCCCCAGAGCCCAAGATCCCTCTGACCCGCGGCAGGGATCGAGAGCTCTGGTTTTGTCCAACACCGGAAGTCCGCGCTTCACGGACTTCCCATCAAATCTGGCAAATCTGATTGGCTGAGAATACGAAACGAAAACTCTGCGCATGCTCAGAAAATCGGGTCCGGCCAGAGCTCTCGATCCCTGCCACAGGTCAGAATGGTTGTGGACTCTCGGGACGCGAATGGGAATATCACAGATTCTGGTCATAAATAGGGTACAGGTTTTGGGAAGAGGGCCACACACTTCTATCCAATTTTTCAGGGAATACCCCCCCCCCCCCGCCTTCCAAAACCTCCCCCCCTCCCCCCCACCAAATCCAACATCACCGCTCCTAGAGTATGGGGGGGTCTAAATCGG
>Ga0126343_10002003_pt1 | contig 10146 bp, 9 predicted proteins | sample Cyp2metagenome_FD_92531 | JGI IMG/M metagenome (GOLD analysis project Ga0126343, IMG submission 92531) | Coral microbial communities from Lord Howe Island, Old Settlement Bay, Australia - Cyphastrea 2 metagenome | ecosystem: Host-associated > Invertebrates > Cnidaria > Coral ... | reverse complement strand
TACCAAAACATCAACTTATATTTAACACAAGAGCATATAGCTACAGTTCACTAAGATACAACATGGCCGACCACGAGGTACGTTTTGCCCAGGGTGCCTTGCGGCCACATGAAGCTCGATACTACTTTGACAATGTTATGACAAAATTCATGCTCAATAACAGGACAGACGCATAAAAAACTGACGTTAATTTGTGATGTGATGTTGCACCAAGTTTTTCTTGTGATTTGCAGCTCTGTACACATTACTGAAAGACAAAGCAAAGTTGCACATTATTTCTTGAACAATGTCTCATATCTATTAAGGAAAGCTACAGTGTATGATCTTGTGTGTACAGTATGTTGGAAAAAAAATCCCTAAATCTGTTCTTATGCTTTCTAAATAATCAGAAAAGTTACACATACAGTACATGTTCAGTAATTATGTAACTTTGGTACCTGTATTTGTAGAATATACATTTAAGAAGTGGTCCATGAAGTACTAACAGATTTGCCTAATGTCGCTTCACTCCAATACTTATTTTGATTGTAGGTTGAGAGGCATTCCAGTTGTGCCGAACTGTGCCTTGACTATGCTCTTGGGGATTGTCAGTCACAACATGATCACCTTTCACCAGCATTATAAAAGTTCCATGAGTTGAGGCAACTAGTCACCGAGGGAGTGGAGAGGATTAATGATCAGCAGAACAGGGACATACTTTTGAAGAACTGGAAGGAGGTCTCAACAAATCACAAAGAGTACCTTGCACATTTGATTCGCACCAAACATCAAGGGGGATACTACCAATAGATCCTTGAAAACCTTGCACCAGGAGAAATTGTGGTCATAATCGATTACAAAATGAAAGTTGAACTTGGAATGAGAGTAAGAGAGAATCAGCGAGAATGGTACGGTGAAAGAGGAATCTCCCTTCATGGATTCTTTGTCATTGCTCAGGTAAACAATTTATCCATACCCATTTTGTTTCTTGATTCATTTATAAGCCATAACATTTTAGCATTGATTATTATTAGAAACAAATAGATTAGGTATTGGTCTGTAGAGACTTTAGTAAGCTAAATGACTACATGTACTTTCTGGACAGATGTGACAACACAGAGTACTTTGACTCTACATTGGATAGTTTGATAGGCTCACTTTATTCATGATTAGGGACCATTGGCTGTACTTTGTTTATTTTCTTCATGACGAGACCTGTCAAATTATGTACAGGCTCTGTCAGTAGGTAGTAACCTAATTTGTGCATGTCAACTTGTTCAAGGATTGATACTGTTAATTTTAGTATACCAGTATTCCTCAAATGCGGTGTCGGGTTTATTGCTGGACTCATTTTGAGTGAATAACTGTAAGTAAGCATTAGTCATTCTTCTTTTCCACACATGTGCATGTAGGTAGGAGAGGGTCTGCGAAATATTGAGGTTATTGACTTGTGGTCTGATGACACCAAACAAGATGCTTGGTTCACACAAAGTGCCCTGGACATTGGTTTCAAGTGGCTGGAATCAGTTTATCCAGGCTTTTCTGTATACTTGTTTTCAGGTAAGGGAAATAAAGTTTATTTTGTGTGGAAATTAGCTTCCAATGTGTTTTCTTGCCAGGAAAACGTGTCGTACACTTTTCATTTGTGAAGTTAAAATTGTCTAAAGTGGCATCATTCTTAAAATTGATCATAGAAATGATCCATTCCAGTCAAAAAGTTTCAACTTACATTTATGTACTTTGCTTTTGTTTTAGACAATGGTCCCCATTACCATAACAGTGGAGTTCTGTGCTACCTTGCTGAAGTCAACAGTGTTTTCAATTTTACACTCAAGGAGTACAAAAATTTTGAGGCAGGAGAGGGCAAGTCTAGGCTGGATTCCCATTTTGCCCACATCAGCCATAAAATTGTATGATGGGTGCGTTTAGGAAATGATTTGGAAAGTGGGGAACAAGTTGCAGATTTGATTAAGGTAATTGTTTGAATCTCAGTGAATTAAAGGAATGGGGAAAAGGCTACAAGTAACTTTTATCTAATTGGATTTTGTAAAAACATAAAATAAATGGATCACATGGTTGTTCAAAGGCACCTTTAACAGGTGATGTTTATAACAAACTTTCCATTGTCAGAAATATGAAATGCATTTATCAAAAACTATGAAATGCAATTACGGTAACAATGTTTTAGATTTTTCTGTATGTTGTGCAAGTGTATATAACCTCTTGCAAGTCTGTAAGATGTTTAGTATGAAGCCTTTTTATACTTGTAATCTATGTACTTTTTACACTTGAAATCTACGTAGTCTTAAATGCATTTTAGAGTAGACCTTTTAAAAATTTATTTGAATATTTATTGAAAATTTACTGAATCAGTAGCCATTAAATTTTATCTTTATAACATTTGTAAGTTTTTAGTCAGGGAAGTTTTTAGTCAGGGAAGTTGTTTTTTACACTTGAAATCTACGTAGTCTTAAATGCATTTTAGAGTAGACTTTTTAAAAATTTATTTGAATATTTATTGAAAATTTACTGAATCAGTAGCCATTAAATTTTATCTTTATAACATTTGTAAGTTTTTAGTCAGGGTTAACCACATGATTCCCTTCTTCAGAGTGTTTTTGTATTTGTGTTGTAACTTCCTGAATAAATTGTTATCATAATGATACATTATGTTATGCTATGTTATGTTATGTTATGCTATGTTATGCTATGTTATGTTATGCTATGTTATGCTATGTTATGCTATGTTATGCTATGTTATGTTAGGTTATGGTAGGTTAGGTTAGGTTAGGTTAGGTTAGGTTAAGTTCGATTAGGTTAGGTTAGGTTAGGTTAGGTTAGGTGTTTAGAGTATTTTTATACTCTCACAATATCCTAAATATCCTTGAGAAAATAAACTTCATTATAATTTTTTTCTTGCAGAGGATGAAGAATGCATCCTGTAAGAAGTTGACGATTGATAGGTCTAAGGCTAAGAAAGTTGGGACACTGAAAGACATTTCCCTGTTTGGCAATTTCACATTTCCGGTCGAAGGTTCATTAAGTGGTGGTATAATCTTAAGATCCTTGGCTGGCATGGGGCAGACAATAAGCAAGACAAAGGTTCAGCTTTCGCAAATCTCTGGACGTCAAGTTCCAATTGCAGGTGCAACTGGAGCCACAGTGGCAGATGATCACCCAGCACCTGAACCAAACTGTCCATCTCCTTTCTCAGGCTCCAGTCAAGAGACCTATGCTGTACGATTCATACAACATGCAGTGGAACCACCGGCAGCTGCTACTCTAATTCTATTGGAGGTTGACCAGTACTCCTCGCAGCGACCAGAAATGGGGTATGCCTTAAAGCATAGTACAGGAAAAAGAACCACATTGAGCCAAGCCCAGAAAGATATAATGATTGAATTTTATAATAGACAAGCAGTAAACTGCATTAGAGCTGAACCAAAAGATGTGATAAAAGCAATGGAAGAAGCAGGCTTAAAAGTTCTCTCTGCCACCCAGATCAAGTCATGGTGGAGCAGCTACCACCGCAAGAACAAACAAACCATTGCTCAGGCTGGATTACTCTCTTCTGCTGCAACACCAAGTGTTCCAACTGCTGCGCAATCAAGTATGGCTAGTGTTAGGACACCAGCTAGAGTGTCACCTGTTACAGTAACATTACCCACAGCGTCGCCTAATGTACAACTAGTCACATCATTTTCCAATGTAGCACATGCTACTCCATCAGCCAGTGTACCAAGTGCCACACAATCAGCTAGTGTATCTAGTGCAGCACAATCAGTGAGTGTATCAAGTGCCATGCAATCTGCGTGTGTATCGAGTTCCACACAATCGGCTAGTGTATCCAGTACCATGCTCAGGTAGTCTACCAAGTGCCACGCAGTCAGCTACTGCTAGTGTATCAAGTGCCACACAATCAGCTAGTGTACCAAGTGCCATGTGATCGTATGGTGTACAAAGTGCCACACAATCGGCTAGTGTACCAAGTGCCACACAATCAGCTTGTGTACCAAGTGCCACACAATCAGCTAGTGTACCAAGTGCCACACAATCAGCTAGTGTACCAAGTGCCACACAATCTGCCAGTGTGCTACCATCCACTTCCCTGGCCAGTGTACCACCTACTATACAGCCTGCCAGTATTTGTGGTCATCTCTCAGAATTCAACAAAGTGGTGACAGAGTGGTCATTTCCTGAAGACTTCAGCCAGTCAACAATTGGTGGCAGGAATGGGAGTAATGCCTGTGCATTCATTTGTTTGTATTTTGGCCAAGTGGCATCAAAAGGTCTTCTGGTCCCAAAGCAAGGTTTGACATTGTCCAATGTTTGGAGAGAGGTCTTTGAGTGGGCAATAACATCTGGCAATGAATTACATGATGAGTTGTTTGACCATGAAGGCATAAATGTGAATGTAGACGAGGCTGTGGAAATTGCGGGAGAAGAATGTGGTGTGGCATACTTGGGACAACAAAAAGATTTCTTTGGTTCGCCAAAGGAATTACTTGCCGAACACTTAAATTCATTAGCACTTGGAGCTCAGAGAAGTTGCCATTTATTTTTCTCTTCTGAAAGGACAATGTTCCTTATGTGTGACAGTGGAACCTTGTACTTTGTGGACTCCCATTCCCATAAAGACAGTGGAGCCTTGATTGCAAGTGTGCCGCCTGGAAATGGAGAGGCATTTGCAGAGTGGATTGACAAGATGATGAATTTTCATTGGCACTGCCCTCTCACCATTGGCTCAATGACCGAGGTTATCTACAACTGATGAAGCTACTGCCATGCAATAAGATATATCTTAGTTGTATTTATGCCTAGCGTGATTGCCTGAGGTGGGAAAAAAGGGGGAGGTAGAAAATTATGCATTGTAAACAAAACATGCAACTGCTAGATTCACTTGCATTATTATTTTTGACTTGCAACCATAATATTTGTCAGTATTGAAATACTTGAAATAGTTTGGTAAATTTTGTACAGTTCAGTATTTATGCATAGTTAATGAATCATGCAAAGTGACTGAAATCATTTTTCTGATTTATTTTTTATTGCTTGAACTCTGAACAAAGGATATTTATTTTCACATTAGTAATAATTCTTTTTTTTTTTAACTTAAAGGGCCCTAGTCCGCCGCAACTTTGTTTCTGTTTACATGTGAGAGTTTGGCTAGTACATTTTTTTCAGAGGATGTCAAAACAAAGGAAACTACTGTGGAACTTCAACAGATAATCAAACAGACTTTCTGGAAAACAACTTACAGTAAAGCAATAAGAATTCGCTTGACCGTGCAAGATCAATAATTTCGATGGCGTCGAAAATGGAGGAGGCTGACTGGGGTCCTGTAACTGCCATGGAATAGTTTAGTTTTTGTTATGAAATGCTTGAATATGGGTGTAAATACATAATTTTTTTAGAATTTACAAAGTTGTTGGAAAAGGCAACAATTTCTTCAAACAATTTTGTCACCTTGGAGATGAAATCCCTCAGTCTTGGAATGTTGTAATTTTCTTCGTCAATCAAAGGTGAAACGTTTCGTACAGTTAACTGCATCTTACATGAAATTGATATTGCGATTTTCAGAGAAAAACATCAGTACATTATGTTGAACATAGCATGACTGCAGCCTTTCTTTTTTATCCTAACCACCTCAGTAATCTCCCCTACCTTCCTACCAAATGACACTAGAGTTGTTCCATGGTCAAAGATCCCTGCCCCGCCCCCAACCCCACCCCCCTTCCCGTAGTTTCATATCACTAAAAAGTGGTGTGCAGTTTTGGAACAATTTTATTTTCGTCTTGCCTAGAAATAATCCGCTATAAAGACAACATAATCATTTTCATTAAAAACGGAACTTAACAGTCTGGAATATAAAATATTACAAACAGAATACTGACTCCACTGGTCTGACTAATATCATTTTACATGAATTACAACATCTCTGATCATACATGCCAGAACAAAATGAATTTGGTTGTAAGAGACTTCAGGGACAGCTTCCTTAACTTCATTCAGGCGGTCTTTCAAAGATAACAATTGATGAAGTTGTGAAAATGACTCCTCGGTAATTTCAAGAAGCTCTGCCAAGCGGTCTGTGTCGATATCTTTACCGGCGGCGAATGCATCGATGGTATAAACCTCGGCGGTAGCCCTTTGTACCCTCAGTTCGCGGGAGATTTCGTGAAAATCTTTACCCTTTGAAAAGGCGTCCAAGGCTCTTAACTTGTCATTGGACAAGTTGATCTTTCCATACAGCTTCAGGAAACGAGTTTTCTATGTAGGAAAAAATGGATGGATGTTCAATCACTAAATCGTGATCAAATAGTGGAGAATAATTATATGGTGCTGCGTGAAACACATCCACAACTTGATTGCAAGCAAATTGAACCAAAATAAGCATTTACAGAAGAAGCACTTTTCTTTGCCGATGACCCGGCCTCGGAGTTCTGGTCTAAAAACTTTCGTTTTCCTGATGAAGCCATGCTACAAAGGTAAGCAGATGACACAGTGCGGCAAAATATCACGTCCGCGTGGTTTGCGACTTAAGTCTGCAATGCGAGTAGTCTGTGTTCAATCAGAAATATGACAGCCCGAGCGGTATCTTTTTGATCGCATATCGCTGTCGGACGCTGTACTGCACGCATTGAGCTATAATCTTAGTTTTACGGCAAATGGCGCATAGAATCTTAACGATATTAACATATATAGTTTTTGAAGGCATAATGATTTATTCTACGAAACAGAATCTATTTTTTTTAGACGGGAAGTCGATTACATTTTTCATTGAAATTCAAATTTTGCGCTTTTAGCTGCTTACACCAATGAGAACAGCTGAACTTAATTTGATTAAAAATGTGGCACATTTTAACTAACCAACGCTATTGCCGCGGGCTATTGTTTTTCTGCCTGCTTCTTAGCCGGACCATTACTTAAAGCCAAACTGATATTTCAAAAGTAGCTTATTGTTGAGATGGGAGCATCAGTGAACAATAATTTTGAAACTCTTTTCTCTGGATGTAACTCTACACTTTTCCTGGAAAACAAAAGAACGTTTTCAGGCTTTAAGAAAGTAGTGGCCACTGTTCGTGGAAATTATGTTAACTTGTTAACTTACATCCACTTGAAGAAGTGTGGAGCTGTGGATAAATCAATACAACTAACATTAATGATAGCCATGGTGACAACTTTAATGTACAGAATAATTTCTAGAGGGTTCGTTTCGAGGGAGTTAAGAAATATATCTATAAGGTCAGTAATTCTGAGTGAGAGGTGGCATCAGTCAACACTGAATTTTTTTCTTTGAATGTAACTTTTCACCATTCTTGTGAAGAGAAAAGAACATGTTAAGGCTTTAAGAAAATAGTAGACACACTATCTACATGTATGGAATGTTAACTTGCCCATAGTTGGCTTGTGGGTATTACAGCAGGACAATTTTTAAGTAAAGAATACGATTTTCTTTTAGTGTTCAGTATATTTAAATTACTATGAAATATTAGGCATTTTATTTTCTGTTTCTTTTGTTTTAGTCGCACATGGTATTTTATGATTTCACCAAGGTGTAACATGTAAATATAATTGTAAAATTAATTGATAATTTATGTGTTATGACCAATCCACAGGTAGTATTTGAGTCACATGCACACTTCTGTAAACCCCAATACAAATCATTAACTTTTGATACAGACTCCTGCTCAGCAAATTAGTATGCATTAACTTTTGATACAGACCTCTACTGATTAACATGACAAACAATCCATTGTTCCACTTCCAAGCAGGATAAAATATTCGCGTGAGATCTGCATGGGCGTTTACAATGGCTTGCCTATCGGCTCACCATTGTAAACGCCCATACAGATTTCCCACTCATATTTTATATACTACATAATCCACGACAATTAGCCAATCAGAGCAAGCATTGTATTGGCTTAAAACACAAGCCTTCTGATATAATAAATGTATGTAGATGATATTTTTTATGACAGAGAACGGCAGGGCAAGATTTTTCTTCTTTTATAAATATATTTATTTTTCTTAACCCAGCTTTCAAAAATGATGTCTGGGGACCTTCTTTTCTGCAACCTAGAGTCCAATATTTTCTACCATACCTAACACAGAAGCTCACCAAATCCTACATAATATAAAGATTTAGCCAGGCCTAAATGCGGAACTCTCTCTAATTTTTGGAATGTTATTGCTAATGAAGATAATCCACCATCTATGGGAGGTTCAGCTCAAACTAAGTGTACATCAGCAGATCAGATGTAAAATATCAAATATCAAATATCAAATATCAAAATATGAACGTTTTTTGCCATGTGTTTCCATACATTTCACTGTTTTCTTATTTATTTTTAATTATGTTATTAGGAGCAGTAAATATTATTAAGCAATGTCCTGAAATCTATGAGCAGTATTCTGGAATTGAGACATTACCTGGATTGTCATCTCATCAATTGTATTATAGATATTGTACACTTTGAATAGTAGTTATGTCCCTACCTAACTGTTTTATTGCTGGGGAAGATTAAAAACTGTCCCAAAGGATCAAGCACATGAGGATTCTCGCAGTGGAGGTGAAGACACAATCTCATCACCCTGCAATAATACAGAATAATAAAAAATAATGTACATTTTTCAACTGTGTATGCTGAGGAAATCTGCATTTAGGTCCCATTTGTTACTTATGGAAGTGGAGCAAGCAGGAGTGGGGGAGGTGACATACATTTCTCGTCAAGTGCTCCCATTTTGTCATCCATCTCCCTCCCATAATGAACAGCCCCTCTGATATTCTTGTACTGTAAAACACAAGTAGATCAAGCATAAAAACTGAACACTAACTTGGGATGCCAGCGATAGGCATTTTTTTTCCTTGACAGAAGCAATTGTTGCTGATCCCACAGACCTGCCATTTGCTCTGAGATATTGTGGGCACTTTAGAACATTATTGTGACGTCTGCATTGTCGTCTTCCGTCATTTGCAAGCATTCTCTCTCAAACTTTTCCCTCCAGTATTTTGCACGTTTCATGGCATTTATTCTTGCTTGCTTTTCCACTTGCAGTTGCTTTGCATAATCATCCTTAGACATGAAGCATTTGTTTGTTTTGGGGTGTACCATTCCTCCAACTTCCATTTTTTTTTTTATTTCTCTCATTGCTATTACATTTGACCTTTTGGCACTGGTTGCAACATTCCTTTCCTGCCCTGCAATGTAGGGAGCACTTGTTGGAAAAAAGCTCTTTTTTCTTCAACCAACTCATTGTTGTAGAGTCCACTTAGATGGGGGATTACACTATTCAAGACCTTGCCATCCTTAACTTGGACACCCTTACAGACTGTTAAATTGTTAAGAATTTGGAAAATCTTTTCCACTCTTTCCATAAGCGAGTATTGTTCTAGGTCTTTGTCTATTTTGTCTGTGATATCAATAACACATCCACAAGATGTGATGTGGTATCGACTTGCATTCTCCCCATCTTTCTCAATCCTTAATTCCATACTGCCTCTTTGATTTTTAAATAACCAAGGGAAAAAAATGATGAAATGAAGTTTTTGTTCCTTGGTCTTCTACCAGATGCCAACATCCGTTTTGAGAAGTTGAATTAGTGCAGCTCGCTGACTTCACAGCAACATCAACCGATGTAGGTTAAGGTAGAAATTCTGCCTTTGATTCTTCAAGCCTCTTTTCACCAACCAGACCTTGCCTCCCCTTAGTTGTTTTATCAATTCTCTGATTGTAGAGGAACTGACGGAGCCGTGAATATTTTCTTTGTCATTTCGAGTATCACTAAGAATTTGTCTTACCATTGTTAGGCTACCCTCGCAGTGTTCAAATTTCGATAACAAGCTATAACTAAAACACAAACTACAAAATGTACACAATGAATATTACTTACCGTATTTTCCATTTAAAATTCGAAGATATCTTTCAGAGCACAGTTAGCTAAAACTTTGACAGATACCGTAAATGTCTGTGTATAAGCCGCATCCTTACATAAGCCGCACCCCCAATTTGGAATCACAGATTTTGGAAAAAATAAAAACAATAGAGTTGTATTGCTGGAAACAAACAAGGACAAACAATCGCGGTTTCTATACACACACATAGAAGTTGTTGCCATCTTTCACATTTATCAAGTCTAAAGAAAGCGAAATTGTACCTTCTTTTT
>Ga0126343_10002002_pt1 | contig 10146 bp, 8 predicted proteins | sample Cyp2metagenome_FD_92531 | JGI IMG/M metagenome (GOLD analysis project Ga0126343, IMG submission 92531) | Coral microbial communities from Lord Howe Island, Old Settlement Bay, Australia - Cyphastrea 2 metagenome | ecosystem: Host-associated > Invertebrates > Cnidaria > Coral ... | reverse complement strand
TTTGATAGTGAAATTAAGGTTAATGTCAAGTCTTGCAACGCGCAGATAGATGAATCACTGCTTTGAAATATGTCACTATCAACAGAATGTGCCGCAGCATTACTATCTTTTAGATACGCTAGTTAACAAATCGTTAAACTTGCACCTTCACTGGACTTATGGACTTTCGGGCGAAAATTTTCCAACATCGATTTTTTTTCTGAGACTTTCACCACTTAAAGTTGATAAGTTACTTATGTCAGAAATGTAAAAAAAATGGGGAGTCACCGACTTCGTTTAGGAGAGAACAAGCCTGAAAGATCACCCTAAATCTGAAAAGTCGAGATTCGTTAGCGAATAAGGCCACAATGTCAGTAAGCCCAAAAACAATGCAATTGGACCTTTGAAGTGAAATGTTCTCTGCCAAATATTGTCCAAGTAGACCTACTAAGTGAAATTAGTCAACTGGTGGGGTTCCTTAAAGAGCAAGTTGGTATTTAGCGACCATAGTTTCACGCGCCTTGCAGCTGCAAGATGGCAGGATTCGATGTCCTGTGGACAGAAATCTTGAATTTTTTTTAACTTCCCACATTGATTTTTTGTTCATTTTTGGACAGTGTGGAGATAATTTTGAATAACATTTGTTTCTGGAAAGAAAGGTAGGGGTCACCGAACGTCCAAGATCGTTAAATCCAGGCAAAGCGCAGCAATGGCCACTTTCCCTATCATTGTTTATTTTAATACTAAGCGCGCGCGCGCTCATCGATGACGTGCGCGCGCAGTAAAGATGCGTAGAAGCAATCTAACGCGAACGTCCTTAATGATGTCCTCGGGCAGACTTCCTTTAGACAGCAGATACAAAACACTAATCGGTCGGCTCCTTGTCAGAGTCAACAACTGAATTCAGTCAAGTGCAGCCTGGCCTTAACTTAAGGCGGGACTTAACCTAAAATTCTGAACGAAATTCGAAGTTTTGTTTTTCAAGGAACTCGAACCTAAGGTATTGAAGTTTTCTTTTGAAAAGTACTGTTACTGTAACTTGAAAGCTCGTTTTCCCAAAACGAGTTGTTTTCGCCCTCTAGAAAAGATATCTTGAGAAGTCGGGAATTATTCAATTTAGCTACAATTTTGAGTATTTGTTGTTCTTAGTACGTTCTGTGGGATAACCATAGACCTTTTCTATGCACTGCAGTCTGTCGAAGTTATCTATTGAAACGTATGCTAGATTTTCTGAAACAGATTTAACTGGTCATCATGTCATGTGTTTTCAATTTTTCAAAAGTCTCTCTGCTTATCAAAACAAGCTATTTGTCCTCTTTTATAGAATGTAAATGTTATTCTTTCTCATCAGTTCTTGTGGGAGTTATCTTTTCTCAAGTGAGCCCCGGCATTCCCCAGCAGGTGGCAGATTTAATCCTCCGGTGTCAAATTACAATGCAGTTATAGGGTACACAAGTATTTTTACATAATCTTCGCTCTTTGAACTTTTTAAAAATGTACACATTGTCATGGTTTGGGGTCAAATCTCAAGTTAGCGCGAAGAAATGTTTTCAACTATGTTGTGCTTTTAGGTTTAGTCCCACCTTAGGGAGAGCAGTATAGGTCACATGACCAGAACTCACGGCGCCATGGAGTGAAATCTAGGGGTTTACTTAACCCACAGCAGTGTCTTGATTAGGGTTGCAGGGGTTAAGCTTTTGGGGTAAGGTTGGGGTTGAGTTCTTGGGATTAGGGTTAGATTTAACATTAGGGTTGTTTGGGTCTGAGTGAGTCACGTGACAAGCACTCCTGCCAAACTAAACTACCTTAAATGAAGTAAACGTAGACTTGCGAATCCAATGAGCCTAAGTAAAGTTTATGTTCAAGCTACAATTTCAAATTAATTACTCCTCTTGCTTCAAATGTATGCTGTAGACTGATAATAAAGGTTTGAGAGCTAGTGACATCCACCCTCCCCCTCACTTCTTACCCTTTGCTCAAGTTTGACATTAACATTCGCAGAAGGACTAGTATCGATGAGCCTTGTAGGTTCAAGGTATTTCCGAATTCAAAGATGAATTGACTGAACGATAGTATTTTTAATTTAAGAACGGTGCCTACTAAATTCAAAGGTTTTTGCGCCAGGGTAGGACCACATGAAAAAAGTATATCTTTGAAAGGGCTATTGGAATCCTCAAGGAAAAACTAGGGTAGCCACGCCTTTTTCGAGATAAGTAGCCTTGAATCTCAACAAAATGCTGACATCACCATTTTTCGGAAAATAGAAAGAAAGGATATTTCTTCACAGATTTCCATAGAATTCGCCTTTGAATACAGAAAACGATCTTAAAACTTCATGGTAAATGGTAAAAAGAAAACCATTTTGGCGTGTTAATAATAACAAAATAGTTGCTACAGCGCTTTTCGCGTCTCTGACAGCCTTCCTCTGTTTCATCTAAACTACAGTCTAAACAGCTTTTGCTCACAACCAGAAACTAATAACGTATTGAATACTGAGGCTTGCCACTTCCATTTCATAACATAAAATCTTTAGGAGTAACCACTCGTTTTTTAAGTGCTCATGAAGTAAAAAAAAATGCTGCCTATTTGAAAGGATTTTCAGAGTAAAGTAGAATGGCGTTTTCCTTTTTGGCGTGTCCTTTTCGTTTTGGAGATATTCACGTTTTTGTATTATGCAAAGGAGGGAAAGTGATGTCGTCATACCTTGCATACGGCGGATGCGCCGCAATACGAGTGGCAGTCAAAACTGAGCAGTCCTACCGAAACGACACGATAATAGCCATTTTATACGCAGTGATCAAAAATAAAGACTATGCTCAAGTTGCTTTAGCCTCTTCTGATAGTTAACCTTAGAATTCCTGTGATTATGTGTTATTATGTTTCTTTTGTCATGTACATTGCTGGTGCCAAGTTTGAAGAACACTGAATGTTGTGCTGTTTTAGTGGAACCACCTATAACATCATCAGTTTCCTCACTTGCATAATACAAAAACTTGAATATCTCTGAAACGAAAAAAAGATATTCCAAAAAGGAAAACGTCATTCTCCTTCCTTTGAAAAGCCTTTAAATAGCTATAGGCAGCAACTACTTTTTTACTTCACAGGCACTTTGCAAATTATTAATCTTTTTAGAAAGATTTTGCAGTGCCAATTACATACTTTTCCTGTCACCTCCCCAGTTAGTAAATACTTGTTTATTCGAGCTTGTTTTGTGGGTGCACTACACCATCTCCAGGCACATGTTTAGAGTTGGATTTCAGTGTAATTATCGACGAACAAACAGTTAGTTTTTCACCTGGAAAAAGTTAACAGTTATTGCTTAGTGATACACTACTGTTATGGTGTTCCTGGTTTAAGTACGGGCTCATTAAACTTGATTTGGTCGCAATAAGAAAATTTTGCTTTCTTTAGTAGCGTAGTTGATTGCGTCAGTGTCAACCCCAGCGAGCGCTTAAATCATGCCGTCTTGCGTGATGTGCAGAAAGTGTGCGCACTAACAATAGTAGGCACCGTCCTTAATATATACAAATTGAAAATGGGGGGGTGGGGGGATGGATAATTAAAAAAGATAAATGAAACATACGGCAAGAAGTTTTCTCACATTTCACGCCAGGTAACAATTGCAAGTTTCTGTCATAGCGAAGGCAAAAAAATAAATAAATAAAAGAAATCAGCAATTAAAAAAAAAACCCGTGATTCAGTTTTTAACTCGGTTTTCAAAAAACCAGACATATATTTTAAGGGAACAAAACTGCATGACCCAGAAAGGTTCAAAAACGAGCATTTCTAATTTCTGTCCATCTTTCTGAGGCATTTGGAGTCAAAATCAGGCCATGCCCTGTTCAGTTCCGCACATTCTGTGCCATTATTTGTCTAGATTTATGAAAACCGTTTTAAAACTGTACCAAAATAGTAGGCATGTTTTTGGAAAATAGGTCGGAAATATATAATAACTATTATTTTCCAATGCCAATCAAAATTATACATGTAACTAATATATTCTATTTACAAATTTATAAGCAATCTGTATAAACAGCCGGAAATTTGATTTTGTTTACTAGCCTTAAGTTATGCTGCCAGTGGTTTCATTAATGTTCTCAGCAGGAGGGCAACCGGTTTTCACAGAGTGGCAAAACTGTTTAAACTGAACTATTCTTATCCTGGATATGGTCAGAACATAGGAGCAGAATCTTCCTTACAGCAGGTCGATTTGCCCAGTGTCACGCCCTTTATCAAACCCCTAACAGGCCCAACACTGCGTATGAATCATTGAAGCTTTCAAAAAGGCTTTCAGAAAGTCATATTATTTCAAAAATTATCAACCATAAACTTGTTAAAAGCTCTTGCTAAAGCATTTGGTTATAAAAACGAGCGATAAAAAATAAGAACGACGTTTCGACCGCTCCACGGTCATTTTCAAGTTCAAGTTCATAGATAAAAATTCCGCATGTATACAATTTCTGCGACACGAAAAAAATAAGAGTCGGGATAAGTCTCAAAGAAGCGCTATTGTTTCCGCTGTTGTTTACAGTTAAATAAAGAACTGCATGCATAATAAATGTCGGGGTTAGACGGAAATCTTGTCTCCAAATTTCCACCTTCAGTTCACTGACGCTCCACAATCGATTGATTTTTATTGTTATCGAATGGCATCCAGTGTTGACCGCTACCGGCAATTTTTTCGAGCGTAATCATTCAAATCCCGTAATATTCAAGGCAACTTCCAGGTCTTTCGCCTCACAGGGATGCTATAATTTCCGAGAAAACGACCTTAAGTGACCTCATAACAAGGAGATCGCCACCATGTTTTGACTGAAATATTTATCTCTGCTATTAAACAAAACATGTCCTGAAACGGCGATACCATCCACGTCAGTTGATGTTTGCCCTTCTTCATGGCAAACCAACTTATTGCAAATGGCGCTTTACAATAATGGATAGATAGGTATATTTGCAATTACAATAACATGTAGGCTCCTACGTAGACATTCGTACAAATTTCTTATGACTGGTCAAGCAATCCATGACATACAACTAATTAAGTGAAGAGAAAGTAAGACGAAGCATATGAATGACTGCGAAGGTGGCTTCAAAACTATTGCCTTGTTCTGTCACGGCTAAATTAATTCTTTCTTGGGGCTAATGCACTAGTTATCGTGTTGGGTACAGCTTATCATTTACCTTATCGTGTAATGTTGCTTGATGATATAGAGGGTCATCGCCATTCCAGTGAATGGATGTATGAGAAAAGCACTGTTTCATTCAACGTTACTTTCACAAAACAAGTAGCAAAGTGTTTAAGAGTACTATCAGGTTTGAACTGGCTTTAGTATCTTGGAGCCAGGTGGAGTATTTATGATAGTACCGTAACGAAATCGTAACATTGATCGATAACAAGAGCTGCGAGTATTTGCACGGAAGTACGTGTACCTAAATCCGTTTCGTGGATCTCGCATTGTGCCCGCTTGAAAATTTTTGTCGGAATCTGAAAACCTGAAATTAGCTCGTGCTTTCTCGGCTACAGTTTTTAGAATATTGGCTAGTCACAGTCCTGTATGGTGCAATTACAAAAATATTTTTAAAAGATGGTTAAATATCAACAATTCTCTCGTTGCCATGTACCACGCAGACCGAGATCGATCTCTAAATAACTTAACGATTTTTTTGACATCTTACTACTTTCGTCAATTCAGTATGCGTCGTTGGGTAAGCCTTATTCTTTTAACCGTACAATATGGTAAACAGTGTAAACCATGGCTTGCACTTTAGAGTATACAATATGGTAACATATTGTTGATTGGTCATTTGAGACACCATTGTATGAGCGCCATAGCTATCCCTTTTTCAACGCAACTGAACTGCCCTTGCTACGTAAGATCAATTCATACAATTGATACAAATTAAAATGCCCCCAATCTTACCAGTTTCGATGCTCCTTGCAAATATCAGGTTTTAAAGAACGAAGCTGGAAATTAATTTGATATACGATACATCTGGTTTACGAGCTGAAATTCTGAGAAAACGCTGATAAAATACACCAATGCTACGCATGTCCTCGTGACGTATCTTTCTCGTTCCCAGACCTTTGGCACACGAAAGCAAACAAAATATTTAAGACATGCCACGGGAAAACATCACAGAATCAACACCGTCAATAGTACCTACACTACGACTTAGCGTATGGACATTGATGGGCTTTTTTAGTTTTTTTCCAGCTGCTAAAATGTCTTTTCTATATAACCAATCGATTATGAGCTCGAGAATTCTATCACGCATAGAGATCGAGAGCGAATAATCTAATTGTTTTCGTATAAGTCGTTCAAAATTTTAAAAAAAAGGTAGACGCATGACTGCGTATACTCGGGCTGCTCTTTTTCCGGCTGCAACTTGCAATGATTTTTATGTTTAAATATAAATTAACTACAAGACCGCGATAACTCGAGCTCTGTGTCACCTTCTGTACAGCTATGAAGGTGTTTTATACCTGTGTGACAAGATCGAATGGACGTCTGTGAATTTGCATATTTATAATAGTTGCCATATCATTTCTAGTTCGTTACATGCAGAGCTAGTTTGAGCCTCTGACTTTCACTGACTTGGATTGAATAGACAATAAAATGTATTCTTTGATTGTCCACCGCGGCAAAGTTAAAACTTTGCACTTTATAATTTGAAACTCACGTATTTCAACTTTTGTTTATTGACATGTACACAGATCTAATTTGCAAACAAAAGTTAACAAAACATAACATTTTAATGATCTGAAACATCAGCGTCATCTGACAGCAAAGTCCACGGGAAATAGTCTGACTGTAAACATGTTTCAGTGACCAACTTAAACAAATAAACAAAAGGCAGGGATGAAACAATTAGAAAAATACAGAACAATACACAGTGAATACAGTTACCGTTGTAACGAGAAGAGAGTGGATTCGTGTGTTGAACAGTTTAAAAAGAAAATAATGGAAGGACCATATTTGTATATGTTGTGTATGTAATAGAGCACTTTATAAAAAATCGGTCTTAGAATTGAACACAAGTAGCTACCCCTGTCAAGATATTTTTAAAATACAATCATCATATGATGGAAAAGAATATATCTGCAAGAACTGTCACTCAAAAACCATACAAGGACGAAATTCCATGTCAGGCAATTGCCAACAATTTAAATAGTAATGTTTCACCTACTGAGCTTGGAAATCGGCAACTCAGACAATGCACTGGGCATAGCGGTGTTATTACTGGAAGTGGTTCTGGTATCTTCTGGGGGAGAAAGACGTCGAGAAACCTCGTCCGCCACCCGAGCTACCAACTGACCTAATAATCCCGGAGGGAGAAAGAGGGGTTGTGGCTTACTTAGAGAAAGATTTAAAAGTGTAGGAGACCGGTCAGTACTGATGCCAGAAGACCAGCCTTGGTTGCCAGAGGTTGGCTGTAAACCAGCCCGCCTGGACTTTCGTCGGGGAGGTTCACCTCCAGCCGCTATCGTAACCCCTGTTTTACATTCCAAACCGTTGGAGCGGACGCGGGTGACAGCAAAACGACGAAAACCTTTACTCTCCTTTAAAGGCCTTCATTAACAGGGTGCTTTATCAGAGCTCGGTGACCCCCATTTTTTATTATCGAATTGTAATCAGCATGATAAGATGCAACTTTCTGCAAAGTTTAAAAAAATTCTGCGACGGGGGTTCAGAGACAACTTAAATTTCCAAAAATTTAAGGTGGCTCTGAGCCCCTTTCGCAGAATTTTTTTAAACTTTGCAAAAGGTTGCATCTTATCATGCTGATTACAATTCGATAATAAAAAATGGGGGTCACCGAGCTCGTTTTTGAGTTATAAGCGCTCAAAGCTAAAATTAAGGGTGCTTTTAGCAGGTCGTATTGTTGCTATGGTAACCTATTGTGTGACGAAATTAACAGCAACTTATTCTCCGATGATTGTACAGTTTGTTGATACCATGATGTTCGTGTCAACAAGTATAGAGTGGTCATAATGACCCATCAAACTCTAAGTCTTGAAAAATACTGGAAACTGTTTCCAGCCACCTTAAGCCGTAAATAATTGTAGCTCCTTTCAAATTCAGCTCGGCATGTCGCATTTTCATTCGCAAACTTTGATTTCCTCGTTTCGTAATTTCCGCTTGACAAGTGTATGTTTTCATGGGCCAGAATACGGCCGGATTCCTCTGGACTATAAACCTTTACCTGCCTTTAGATCCGTATTTAGAAGGTAACTAAAAAGCGAACGTTGAGGCATCATTCATCTCGCGAAAGACGTTCTAACTACTCGAAACTGAAAGCTTTGCTGAAGTCCAGTCTGTGGTTGACAGCTGTTGACAGCTGTCGCTTCGTTAGCCAATCAAATTATTTGAACAATTCTAGCAATGATTGTGATTGGCTTATTTAGCGTGCTTTGTCAGAGAACAGTACACGGCTGACGCCACTTTTACTAGCTTGGAAAACAAAGTTTGGTTTGAAAATTCAGCCAAATGCGTAGGGAAATTATCGGATTCTTTATCATAAAACAAATAAAGAAGCCTCGACTGTGCTCTGTTCTGTTGTGAAGCACTTAGGAAGCGGTAGAGCACTCAAGAAGTCGGGAAAAACACTCGACTTCGTCTCGTGTTTTCCCTTACACTTCTTTCGTGCTCTACCGCTTCCTTCGTGCTTTACAACAGAACAGAGCACAGTCGAGGCTTCTTTATTTGTTAATTAGTATAAATCTGTTAGCGTTCTATCACGTATGCTGTTCTCTGATTGGCTACGCTACTCACTATCTATTCGGTGATAGATAGTGAGTAGCGTAGTCGTGTGCGCTTTTTAACAAAATCACGGCCACTTATTGGTATTTTCGACCTGTCTTTGAAGAGGATTTCGATAAAGTTTAGAACGACTAGTAGATTCATACTAAAACAATTAGAGTATTCGCTCTCGATTTCTATTTAACAAATAGATTCCATGTTGCCGTGCATCTGTCCTGTAATAGATCACAGATGACGTCAAAATGTGGTAAGAACAAAAAAGTGGTACACGAGGGGATAGCCGAGTTTGTCACTGATGTTCTTATCACATTTTGACGTCTTCTGTGATCTATTACTGGACAGATGCACGGCAACATGGAATCTATTTGTTTTATATGATAAAGAATTAAACTTTGTAGGTATAAAAGCTGCTTTGTTTCACGTAAGGCGCGCGGAAGTGGGGCCTTCCCCATTTTGACAAACACGAAAAAAGCCATTTGACGCCATCTATGATCTACACAAAATGAAGCAATCCCATTGGTTGCTATGCGTTGGCAAAGAATTGTGAACGCTCGGAAAACTTGCTCTTGCGGTCAACATGGAGGCCATTCGATTCGGGTTTTGAACGGAAAGAAGCGTTAGTGACGGTGGAAATTTGTGTCCTCTGTGGTCGGTGATTCTCAAATCAGTTTGAAATAGTGTCGGAGACACCTTTAAGCTGCGATACAGTTGGCCGTGAGCTGTTGTGAGCTGTACTTTGCTCGCTGATGTGCCGTGAAACAAACTGGAACATTCGCATCGGAAAGCAAGGTTATGTGTTTATCTTATAAAATTATCTGATTTTAAGAAGTGATGTTTTGATGTTTCGCATTCCTAACATCAATCAGTGTGTCAAAAACTTTTTGCGACTGAGAAAAGTTGAATGTATTAATTGAATCAATCTCATAAACGTTTTGTTTATTGAACCAGTGTTAAGCAATGGTTCTCGACTTACCAAGACCAATTTTGTGTTTGATTTAGTCTCGCTCGACTGCGGACTGCTCGAGAATTGTATCTGAGCCATTTTCTAAGCAAGAAATATATGTTATTGGCCGGCTGGGAGGTCCGTATAGGAAAAAACTGTGACCGAGGTCTTGAAAATGCTGCCCAAGGCCGCAGGCCGAGGGCAGCATTTTCAAGCCCGAGGTCACAGTTTTTCCCTATACGGACCCACCCTAAGCCGGACAACAACATTTCCATCTTTTTTTCTTGCTGTAAACTGGCTTTCAAGTGGGTTTGTTTACGCAACTCTGTCATTGAATTAGCTTTCCGCGCCATTACAAACCATTCGCAAAAAACAAAACAACAACGAGCGAACGATAGAGTATTTACTAGACAAAGAAAGAAAATATATTAAAGAATAGATTTACTTCGAACTACTTGATGT
>Ga0126343_10002001_pt1 | contig 10151 bp, 4 predicted proteins | sample Cyp2metagenome_FD_92531 | JGI IMG/M metagenome (GOLD analysis project Ga0126343, IMG submission 92531) | Coral microbial communities from Lord Howe Island, Old Settlement Bay, Australia - Cyphastrea 2 metagenome | ecosystem: Host-associated > Invertebrates > Cnidaria > Coral ... | reverse complement strand
TGTTTTGTTACATTAAGCACAGAAATTCGTAAATGGCCGCCCAAAACAGGCCGTCGAAAATCTCCCATTTCTGAGAACTGGCCGTCCTTTGGACGGCTGGACGGCCGCCTGGCTAAAAGCCTGTTTGGATGACTTAGTGCAACACAATGTGGTTGTCTTTGCTAGTGTATTACAAAATTTCTGATAAAACCCTGTTAGTACAGTATAAGAAGGCTACTTTTGATTGCAATTTTTGGTGTACTTCAATAATATGCTGTTTTCCCTGTCAGTGAAGGCATACATTGTACATGTACATTTTCGTAAAAGGCTGATTCCTTTAAAGTGCTACTACGATCAAATTTTTGATACCCATTTTTTTACATTTTTGTACACAATAGGTCTTTCTAAATTACCTTGCCAAATTTCAATCTATTATGAACAGTATAACCCATGTGTTTTGGACCTTTCTTTCCGAGAATTTATGGCCGCCATTAATTTTGGTTGTTCCAAGTCTGGGTTGAGAAATTTGGAGAAAATGACGTCATTTTCTCAAAAATACCACACGGGTTGAAATTATAATAACAATTAGCATGGCAGTTCGCATAAAGAATAACAAAAGCTTTCGCTCATAAATTCGTGCAATTTTCTACATTAATTGTCATTGTAATTTCAACCCGTGCTGTATTTTTGAGAAAATGACGTCATTTTCTCCAATTCTCAACCCAGACTTGGAACAAGGAAAATTAATGGCAGCCTTAAATTCTCGGAAAGAAATGTTCAAAAAACGTTAGTTCTGTTGTTAGTAACAGATTGAAATTTGGCAAGATATCTTGGACACACCTATTGTGTTCGAAAATGTAAAAACATGGATATCGAGAATTTGATCATAGTAGCACTTTAAGGAATCAACTGTTCAGTAGTTTGCAGTGCTCCAGTGGTTGAATAACAGATAGTTGGAGAATGGACTGCCTTTACTCCATGTGAGAGGGTAGTAGTCATATCCTGAACATTACATAATTATTTGTGTACATACATGTGTATAACATGCCTGTACATGTGAGATTGTTGTAATAAAATGTCATAATACATGTATTTTGCTCCTCATTTTTTGACAACTTAAATACAAAACTTTCATTTCTTGCAGGTGAATCACCCACACCAAAGTGCAGGAGCAAGTCAAGTAATGTTATAGTTGAATTCTAAATTACATTGTTTTTAATTGGTTTTTTCATAACTCCTTGGATAATATTTAAGAACTAGAAAACATGTAGCATGTTTCTATCAAGTTATACAAACATGAGTGGAAGTTTGGGAGAACAAGAAATGCTGTGGGAACATGAGCTGCAGTTAAGAGTTTCCACAACTTTTTTCAAGCTCTCCCAAATTTTCACGAGTGTTTCTATAAACAATTACATTATGAGCTTGAGATTTCTATCATGTTATGGTTGATGAGGACGCAGCGCAAGTCACCTACATGTATCACACATAGAAATCAGGAGCAAGTAATCTAATTGTTTTAGTATAAATCTACTACCGGTAGTCATTCAAAACTTTCATCTAAATCCTCTTCACAGACACTTCCAGAACACAAAAAAGTGGCCTATTGTGACAAAATAAAACAGAAATTAAACAACTTGTTAACTTTGATGATCAAAATGTAAATGCTCTTCATTCATGCCAATAGTTATGTCAACAGCATGTGCTAGTTCTGTGTTTCTATCGAGTTATACATGTAGAAACACGATTTTAAACCAATCAGCAAGCGTAATTTCTTAGGACTGTTTTCTTAAAATTGATGGAAGATGTACTGTTCTAAGAGCGAGGAGTTTCAACTCCCAAAAGCCTCTCAACTGAGAGGACTGAGATTACGCCAGACATCTTGGTGACATTTTCACAAAGTCTAATGGTATTTTCACATATTGAATAGCAGCTTGGTTAGCCCATACAAGGTCCAGTTAGCTTTCACACCAGCTTACATGTAATAGCATTCACTCTGGTTTTCTTGATGTTAAACTTTCACTCTAGCTTACTTGCAGTTTCTGTGCTTTTCACTCCAGCTTGCTTGCAGTTTCTGTGCCTTTCACTCCAGCTCGCTTGTAGTTTCTGTTTCTGTGTCACCGAGAATGTCATCTGATGACAATCATAGAGAAGCCCACAGGAAACCTACAGCTCGTAACATTTGTACATTTGCCATTCTTACAACCTATTATTTTAGTGTCATATTATTGCTGCATAAGAGCATTATGAAATTATTCTGTCAGCACTCCAAGCTGTGACCACTTTGGTTGCCATTGCAAGTGGAAAAAATAATTGGTGACTAAAATTCTGGCAAAAGTCGCCAATTGGTGACCTACAGATTAAAAGAGAAACTCCCTTGAAAAATTATCAATTTTAATTATCAATTATCATTTATGGTGACCATTTCACAATTGAAGGTTGCTAAAAGGCGACTTTTTGAAAAAGTGAGCTTGGAGTGCTGGCTGTGCTCTAAGGAAGAGTTTGCCTTGTAAGAAGGAGAGAGCCATTCAACTATTGAGTAGCATTTTAAAGGTCACATGTAGGTCTAAATGGTTTCCACTGTTAAGTTGACACCCCTGTAATTTTCCATATATGTATGTTTGGCTACAGTCAAACATGTATATAAGAGTCTTTAGAAAACAGTCCTAGGAAAGCACGCGTGCTGATTGGTTATAAATTGTGTTTATATCACTCGATGGAGACACAAAACTAGCACGCGCTGTTGACGTTGTGATGGCGTGAGCAAAGAGAATTTACATTTTGATAATTTAAGTTAACAAGTTGTTTTCCTTTTTCTCGTCACGGTGTTATCTAAAAGAAATAGAAAACATGTACTGCGTGTTTCTATTGAGTTATACAAACACTCGTGAAAGTTTGGGAGAACTCAAAAAAGCTGTGGAAACGCTCGCCTGCAGCTCGTGTTCCCACAGCATTGCTCGTTCTCCCAAACTTCCACTCGTGTTTGTACAACTCGATAGAAACATGGTACATGTTTTCTATTTCTTGAATATAAAGGCCCTGTATTGAGCAGCCACCCACTACTAAGCAGCCAGTTTTCAAAGTCCAGATTACCTGTTCATGACAAAAGTATACAGAGCTCAAATCTAGTCTAAGCAATATTGTGTTTGGAAAATTTATGTTACTGTTGTGTAACGCAAAAACTAGTGGCAAGGAAAGGACAGCACTGCTGCAGTTATCTTTACTTGCTGGTCGCTAGGGTTGTGCTTGACAGTGATGTGGACTGTTCTGTGTTGCATTGTATTATGGCACTCCCTATCTGTAAATCTCTTGAAATTATTGCCTTTAAATGACTGAGCATTGCGAGCAAGGTTATTTATGGTTTGTTCTTTTCCAATAACATGCATGTAGCTGTAACAAGGTGACAGTACTTGTGCTAACCTGCAATCAGGTGTTCTTTTTTCACCTGCAACTGAGGAACACCTGATACAATTACTTGACTATCCAAATGTTGTTAGTCCAGAATCTGGACTGTTCTCTGATTGGTTAAGAAACAAAAGGTACTCAGAACTAAGCCATGTCGTGATTGGTTACTTGTGTGACGGAATGACTTCCGGACAAAGAAATCCCTCGAGCTGAGGAACATTCCATCATGGCATCTGACAAGGCCAGCGAATTGCAAAAAAATCATTTTTTTCCTGAGCTGAACATCTCATATGGTATTAATAAGTTACATTGTTATGATATATAAATTATTGTATGCAAGAGTTGACTACCACAAACAATGAAGACAGATGGAAAGACAAAAGTTATCTTAAGAATATGTTTAAAATATTAGCGACTTAAGACCGCCAAAATACCCTTGCTGAGCCTAACTAAAAACAGTAAGGAATAAAAAAGATCTTATGTAGAACCTACCTTGACAACTGCCATAGCCTGCGAATACAGCAGCCTCTCATTCGCTCCCACTACTACGTGTGAAACGTGAAGGCTGTCTTCGCGTTTTGCATGTAGTAGCGGGAGCGTATGAGAGGCGGCTGTATTCGCAGGCTGCAACTGCCGAAGAATGATCATCATTTGTATCAGGCTTTTCAACAGGTAGACCAAATCTGCAACCGAATCTTCTACGTTTTCTCATGTTGACCAGGCAGAGTTCAATTCAAGTCTTTTGTGTCCTGTTTTTTATTTGAATTGTCCTTTAGAACATTGAGTTAATCCGTGGTTCATTCTTTGTCTGATTGCATTACCAACATTCTCCCAGACAGATATTTAAATTAGGGGGCAGCAGACGAATAGTCAAGTAATTGTATCAGGCGTTGCTCCCCGCCGCGAAAAAAAGGGGAGATGCCAGATCGCAGGTTATACTTGTACATGCATATGTCTGTGACAGCATTTCACTTGTGTTCTAGGTGGAAGAAGTAAAGGAGGCGGCAGAAGAAAACAAAAAGATGCTGAGGAGTCAGCAAGAAAAAAGAAAAAGTAAGTGTGCCAGGTCACTGGGATTAAATTTAAATACAAGTGACGAAGTATTAGTATAGTGACATTTAGTATTGCTGTAAACAATTGAATCACATTAATGAGAATTTAAACTCTACTAAACTTTAAGATTAAAGGCAAATGATTTAAAAGTTGTTGATACGGACACTGGCCTATCTGCGTAGTGTCATGTAGGTGATTTTTCTTTCTTCGCTATTATAAATTCAATTATTTATGTTATTTCTGTTATATATCAAGACGTGTAATAATTAACAATCATTCACTGAAGTGGAGGTAAATATCCATCACTTTCACCGACACTGAGTGAGGTGAATAATCGTTTTAGTATATACAACACAAGCTGAATAATTAGCAGACGAAAACGTTATTTTATGTGTGACAAGTGGTCAGAAATTAAAAATCTCTTGCGCCAGTTGCTCAGAGGTGAATAGTACTGGCTAATCACCTCCGAGTTAGCCAATCAGAGCAGGCGAAAAGCACTATTCACTTGTGTAGTATGTACTAAAATGAAATATTTCTGCAGTTAAAGGCAATTCCATAAAATATACAGACTACTTAAAAAGATTGTCGCATTGGAATGCTTATTTTAGTGGGAAGAATTTGATTATTTGAACAGGCATAAGGTTTCTTTATTTTATATATTATTTTCCAAGTTGCAGTGGTGTGGCAATTTCAGTCCATCACTCCTTTACAGAGCCAGTTCTTGTTAGACATTTGGAACCCAAGAGGAAACTCCCATATGAAAAGGGCCAGGAATGCTCGTCAGAAAATTTGAATTTAAATCGTTAAGGAGCCTAATATGGACGTTTCTCGATCCTCATTAGACCTCTAAAAGATACCATTAGCAACAGAATACAGTCGAATCTCCGGCTGCAACGACCTCTCGTAAGCTACTACCTCTCCTCAGCGACCAGTTTTCCAAAACACCAAAAGTTTCCAAGTCCAATCACTATTTTTAAAACCTCTAGTAAGCGACCACCTCTCGTGAGCAACTGCAACCGCTTTCACAGCCTAAAGTTTAAAATTTTGTTTTGTTTTTAACCTCCCGTCAGCGACCACTTGGCAGATAATAGAGCAGAAATTGGATAATAAAGTGTTGTAACATTATCATTATCACATTCCTCAATAGTACAAGAGACAGAAATTCTCAATGAGAAGTGCTCAAGTTTTGTTCGAAATTGACTTTTCATGTGAATAAAACATGTAGCGATAATACATGGTAAGTCTGCCATTACCATACGCCAATGAGGCAAAATTTTTGCCTGATATGGTTCAAACGCCGTAAGCGACCATCTAGTCTTGACATTTTGGATGGTCATTTACAGAGGCTCGACTGCAGGTTAAATTATTAGTCACTGTTCAGGAAAGGCTCCCACATGCACTTGTAGACCCAACTTGCACACTCAAGGGATCCGCAGAAAATCAAGCGTAAAAACAGAAGTTAAATGTGTCGCACTGTCGCATCTTATTTTGTATGCGTGCCTACCAAAAATATTTTAAGAATGCTTATAGCACATGAATTCTATCAATGTAACAAGTGCGCATGTACATGACATTTTGCTTTTGAATAAGTACTTTTGAACTTGACTGTCCTGAATTAGAATCTAAGTTAGTTCGCAAAGCTTTTGAAGGAAAAGGGTTTTGTAAATGTTCAGAGAATTTCGAAGCAACGTAGGTTGAGATGCTGTAATCCATATGACGCTGTGAAACTCTGAAGCGAAGGGAACATTAAAATGCAGAGTTTGCAAAATGAGAGTGTTTCGTCGTCAACACCCTCAGTGGGATTAGAATCCTTGATCTGTACCCAAGACGATGAGCATCCTTGACATTTTCATATAGGTTTTCTCCGCTAATGGGCTTTGAACTTCCACTGTCTAAGGCCGTTTTACAGTTGCTTGCACTGTGTCAAGTTTGTTATTCTTTGCAGAAATGAGCTACATGGAATAGATTTTCACAGAAAAGTTTTTTATATACACTGTAGAAGCTAATAAAATATAAACAGCTCATTTCTCAAAGGTGTCTGCTTAATACAGGTAGCCATACTCTATTGCCAAAAAAAGAAAATTATTTAAAATCACAAAATTGATGAGCTGGAAGAATTTTCAAATGATTCAAGCTGTCATGAAAAATTTTGACCATCAACAGACAAGTTTGGCCTTTATTCATACGGTATTGTAAATGAATGCACATAAGTACCGGGTACTGTTGTCTTTTCATGGGAGTTGTTATGACCTCGTTCAATGAGCTAGTTCCAGGATCAAGCAATCGTGGTGGGAGTCCTGGCTGGGGATATTGTGTTGTGTTCTTAAGGAAGACCCTTGATTCTCTCAGTTCCTGACTCCACATGGGTGCACAAATAGGTGCTGATAAATTCAATGCTGGGAAGAAATCCTGCATTGGGCTAGCATCCCATTCAGGGAAGAGTTGAAATACTATTCTGTGCTTCATGTGACAGCAAATTAGTGTGTGACATTTGTTTCCAGAGCCCAGTTAATACAGACATCTGAATAACACAAGTGCTTTTGTATTTCCTCTTGGTGTCCGTTTAAATGATGGGTGTTGACGGTATCTAACTCTTTGCAAAACGCATTTTTATAGATTTTTAAATTTGTGCAATTGTATTCTATAAGTTGTTCAGTGCTTTCAATAAGCACCGACGGCCAATGAAAAGCATTGGCTACTTCACTCAAGGAAGTCGGCCACTTTTTCCTCTAAAGTTAAGTCATTAAAGAAAGATTCCTGACGGCCCCTTGTTCATAGAGTCGGTTGTTCTTCTCTATCCAGCTGCCTACTTCACATTTTATTGAAACCCCTGTTGTTTATAATTTGTGTTTTAGAGTTGAGTCTGAAGGTCCCAAATCACTTGCTATTGCTGTTTCTCTTCTGGCACCTGAGGTTCAAGTGCTTGATATGCCAGTTGATCCCAATGAACCAACATACTGCTTGTGTCATCAGGTAAGTGATGTGATCAAAATGACTCAATTAAGTGCCTTCCATCCAACAGCCACCCACTTAGTTCAAATGACCTTCGAAATATTGACACAGAATAGACTGATTAGCGTTGATTAACAGAACTGTATAAATTTCAGATGTACATGTATACACTGAGAATGAAGTAAACACCCTGTCCCTAATAAGCACCATCCCTTGAGCTACCCAAAGTAAATTAGCACTCCATGTGTTAAATTAAATCAATTCCGTACTCAAAAGGCTGGAAAGTCATCTTGTGTGTGAGCAACCTCCTACCCAGACATTCTTATGACTCGTCACACAGTCCTTTATTTTCGCTAACCACAGTACAATGGGTTCTGGGTTAATAGCACTTAAGCCGAATTTTAAGATGTTATAAACTGGTGAAAAATACTTCGTTATTTTGATACCATTTATTCTTCATTATTTTGATACCATTGTTGCAGCATCAGCTTGGTTTTAGTATTGATGCGTCAAAGTATATTAGCAGAAAACAGGGTTCGAACGGGTCTTGCAAAACCTGGAAAGTCCTAGAAAAAGGCTAGTGGTCCTGGAAAGTTCTGGAAATCTGTTTAATGCAAGTAAAAATATGAAATGTGTGGCAGACAGTAAGGAGAATAAACATGGAGAATTTGGGAGTGAAAGGATTTAATGTGATTCCTAGAGTCTTGGAAAAGTGCTGGAAAATTGTTTGTGAAAAAGGGTATGAACCCTGAGAAAAATGCTAGAGACCATTACTGACAGTCATAGTCTGATGTTTGTTTGATTTTCATTCAGGTATCATATGGTGAAATGATTGGCTGTGATAACACAGAGGTAGGCGTGTAATGTTATCTTTTTTACACTCGCTCTTATAAACCTCACAATACAGACAGATGGTATGTTAAATAAGGAGCTATAAGAGCTTGGTATTTATTCAAGAGGGTATGCGTTGGCAGAAAGCGTCGTAATTTTGCGCTTAATCCTGCAGTTCTGCTTACTGTAATGGTTGTATGGTCAATATGGTCAGATTTCCAAGACAAATTTTAGGTGATGTAGAAGCTCTCGTAGTGTGTCACATCATTGAATGGCTTGATACCCTTTGAGAGGACGAAAAAACAAACAACAGTAACAATGCATCTAGCCCTAAAACAATAACAGCTCCTAAAAATGAAGAGATTACAAGCTTGCAAGAGCCGCTACACTACTGCAAATTTTTATCAGTCAAGATAAACATCATGTACTCCAGTGTGCTCCCGTTTGTCATTTCTTATCTGGCAGTCACCAGGGCCTTATTTCAAGGCTGGAGATCCTTTGTGCAACACATACATGTACTGAAATTCTGTAATTGTTTGTAGACAGACATACTGGAGCTGTACATTATGTCATAATTCTGCTGCATTTGTTTCAAATAATTTCGTGTGTGACTCTTGGTACAGACGTCAATGGCATTAACGTGGTGTTTTACTTGTAGTGTCCTATTGAATGGTTTCACTTCCCATGCGTTGGACTGACATCAAAGCCAAAGGGAAAATGGTAAGTTCAGATTTTCTTTTGTTGTTGGGGTACCACTTGGGTGGTTATGTGTTTAAGTGGTAGCTTTCTTGAATACCTAACTGATCCTTTAGTTTTCAGAGGAGATTAAAATACATGTAGAACACACAACTCTTATTCCAGATCTTGTGTGCAAAGATGTAAATTTGCCTAGCGGACCTTGTCACCTCTAGTATCAACTTGTTCCGTATGCATTAGGTTATGTGGGTCAGTACTGCGTGATCACACGCAGGTAAACTTCCCACATGATACTTTGCCAAGCTACTTAAGGTGGCTCAAAACAGTTTCCAAAACTTTGATTTTGATGGGTTGTTATAACCACTCTTTATTACTTGATGCTACAATTATGGTATCAAAAAAATGTCCAGTCATAGCAACAGTGTGGCCTTCGAAAATTTAAGGTGGCTCTGGACCCTACCTGCGTGATTTTTTTTTTACACCTTTGCCAAAGTTTTCTTCATCGTAGCGTTTTTGAATTTTAAGGCCCAATAGCTGTAATTAAGGGTGTTTTAGGAAATCGCACTGTTGCTATGGTACCCACTTTTGCGTTACGAAAATGATAACACCGTGTTCATCAATGGTTGGCATGTTTTTGATACCATGATTAAAAGCATCAAGTGATAGAGTGGTTATGACGACCCATCAAAATGTAAGTGTCGGAGCCACCTTGAGTTTTGCATTGTGGAAAATTGCCAATAATATTGACAGTCTACTGGAAAGTGTACAATTATAGCATTCTTAATTAAACAAATAGACTGTCTACCAGACTGATGAACAATAGTGAGAGATGTGTAGCGCCGTCAGGTACTCTGGCCTCAATCCTTCATGTATTCACCTTAAAATAAAAGGAAGGATGATTTGTTATATTTAATGTGGTAAGTATCCAAGGTAGTACGTACATTTGTTGGTCACAAACAAACAACCTCGTTCCCAGGGTCTCTCTTTTCTGCCTCCCTTGGTCGTTGGAAGAAAGACCCTGGTTGCGGCTGGTCACATGACAACCTGTGACACAAACTATTCCACCGGGGTAGAGTCAAACAATAATTTTTGTCGATCTCAACCAGCTGAAGCGAAAAGAAAGGTCATCGAATTAACTACACCTTTGACATTTTCCAGTCCTGTTGTAAGCTTCACACAGGTCAGGCGAAATATATTTATATATATCTAGAGTATTGAAGTATCACTCTGCTTTCAAT
>Ga0126343_10002000_pt1 | contig 10151 bp, 5 predicted proteins | sample Cyp2metagenome_FD_92531 | JGI IMG/M metagenome (GOLD analysis project Ga0126343, IMG submission 92531) | Coral microbial communities from Lord Howe Island, Old Settlement Bay, Australia - Cyphastrea 2 metagenome | ecosystem: Host-associated > Invertebrates > Cnidaria > Coral ... | reverse complement strand
GACGGAAATTTTTGAAGTCGGTTAAAAATAACCATTACGGCCTGAAGTTTAAATTTACACTGGCAGCACATGGAATATTGCTTAGCATTAGTAAGTGATTGTTTCCTTTACGTCCAATATATTTATAGCGCCTTATTTATGGGCGCGCGCGTGCGTGAAAGCTCTTGAGAGGATAAACTGGATTGTAAGCTGTGCGCCCTATATTTGCTCTAGGTACGACAGTTGGGCAACCTTGGAATATAATTTGGCCTTATCAACATTGCAAATATTTATCTTAATGTTAGAACTGACAGTATTTGGCCTATTAAACAAAACACATCTACCCCTACAACCTATCGTAATGTAGTTCTTCCTCATTAATCTGTGCGAACGAACTGCTAGTAACAAGAAATTAGATATTTGAGGAATTAATGCATTCCTGCAAGTTTCGTTTGAAGACTACCGCAAAACACAAAGAGTTGCACAAAACTGTGCACAGACAAGCTTCACTTTTGGGGAAAAATCCCCTAGCCTTTCCTTCCTTGTGAAATTGTATATCGCTGACAGCAACTTGCCTTGTAAACCATACTTTGGTCTCGAGAAATGAAATACACATATAAAAAGGGTCAGAGTATTTTTAGTGACTCCTTGGCCTGTTCCGGTGAACAAAATCCACGTTCCTGAAATTCTTTTTTGAGTTCTGAAGAAACCAGATCTAAATGATTACATTGCAGCACCAGAAGTATTAATGATCAGGGAAGATCTTTGAGCAGTCCGCCTTAACAAAAGTTAACAAACTTTGTTTTGGTGCTAGTGAGATTGAAGTGTTCTAGTATTTGCTCTGTGAAAAGTCCCAGGCTATTTTAATGCATTGCTTTGTAGGCTTTTGATCGATACTACAGTGACCTCTTCCTCAAGTACGTGCTATGCTAGCAGAGCAAAAATGAACCGCTCCATTTCCTTTCGTTCAAAGATTATCTACAGTAAGAAACCCCGCTGGATAATCATCAGACCACCCATGATGAAACCGACGTGTGTAAAATCATGTGTGGCAAACGTAAGCTCGGTAACGCTGGTCTCCTGAGTTACGCCCCGTCCAATCTATTTCCCAGTATGGACCCCTTTCAGTTAGAACCGAGTTAGAATTCCCTGGGATATAAGTTATAAAGCTCCCTGTACTCCCTATATAGCCCCTACCACTGTCACGCAATGATCGTTTGTAATTTACATCATGGGCGAAAGGAAAGAAAAGCAAAAGGTTCATTACAACAGCGAGCTTGTTACGTTTCAGATCATTTCATTTGTGCTGTCTTGTGTCGCTTTAAGATTGTACATTATCATGTTTTGATCGAGCTTGCCTCAGTAATAAATCTGGTTCCATCTATCTGGCTTTGGGCAAGTTCCCCATATTTTCCTTTTCCTCTAAGATCCCAATAGCGACGGTTGACAAAAACCCCATACTGCTTGTATTTGTATAAATAAACCCAGAAAGCTTTTGTAGTACTAAAAGTACTTCAAATGCATGCGCCATTACCTTAAAACATTAAGAACGACGTCGAAGTTTTCAACAACATACGCAACTCTCAATCGGATTGTAAAAGACATAACTGATTTTCTACGGGTCGATCGAGAAAGAGTCACGTACCCAGAAATGAGCTATTTAAATTATCCAGCTTAAATGTCGTAATCTGCTTAGTAGGTTGTTTTTCTAACGAATCAAAACTCGCATCAAATGCAGAAAATTCTTTGTTCATTGTTAAAGAAACATGCTGACGCAAAATTACTCCTGGTCAATTTGTCAAGATTTACTGATTTCACTTTGAGGTCAGCCTTATTTGTTTTCGCGTTTGCTTCTCATTACTCCAGGTTCTTAAGGCAATAAACTGATTTACAGCTTGGAATTGTTTCATTTCGTCTGAAGCCTTATTCAGTTACAAATAGTCAAAAGGTCACCATTGCCTTCTGAAGCACTTTCGTCTAGAGCGACTAACTAAAGAACGTTAAGTTTGTCTGGCGCGCGCTTTGTCGTGTGGCAATCTTGATACCTAAAACGACCTTAGCGCAGATGTACAAGACGACCCTGTTGTTTCAGTACAAATTGGTTTGCATTGGGCGGAACCGAATGATGAGCCTTTTAAAAAACACGCACTGTGGAGATCGCAAGGATTGCAAATCGAAACGAAAAGCAACGCAAAATCCCTGTCACTCCGGCTACTTTAGGAATGCGATCAGAACTGGTTTGTAAGAGACGGAGGAAAAGCTATTTAACGAAACAGGAGGTGATGAGATATTTCCTCACTACAAAACTAAGACTGCTCGTGTGGTCGAACAAAAACTGATAGTTGTAGATATATCGATATCTAGTGATCTTACAATTGACCTCGATATCAAGCAGAATAGTGGTGGCTCCAAGATGTCCGTATGTTGAGCTTAGTATCAATAGACAGGCCAACCTAAATGACCTTACAGCAACAGACAGGAGTTACGTGCGAGACATTGCAACTGTAGAATCTCCTAGATGCAAATGGGCCATTTACTCGAAACGTTAAAAGCTTCAACTTGACTTCTTCATTCTCAATGATCATGATTTGGTGAAACGCAGATTATGTAGTACTCATGATAGTGTGCTAAGAAGTCACCCTAAATTTTATGCCGGATTATATCTTAATTAGCGAAGAAAAAACCCCCACTATAACCACTTACAACTTCGAACAAATTAAATTAAATAATCAGTCTCGTCGGTCATGAGTTAGGGCATGATATCTTCCTGGAGTAGTTTGAAGCTTTATTTACCTTCTCTCTCCAAACTGACTTAAAGCTTCTCTAATAGCAGCATCGCTTCCCGCTTAGCACTCGTACAAAAGATTTAATTGGTTTTTGTTTAGCAAGACATCATGGGTTGCCTCTAAAGTCGACGCGAATGCCAAACATACTGACATGGATCCTTCAGTTTCGGTTTCAATTGTATGGGTGAAAAAATAAGTTCACCATTTAATCCCAGATTCCAAAGGCAACGAAATGCAGTAATGTGGCCAGACATGACTTCTTTCATGTGTCGAAGTTTTTACGAAAAGAATTTTCCGCGCAATTTTGTTATTCTGAACTTGCCAGCATTAGTAGTAAAAAGGTTCTAGGTCCCCTTCTACTGGCATAAATACCTCGATAAATACAGACGAAGACAATGAGAGAAACAACATACTATGATGAATACGAGGAATGGCGTGGGACACCAGAAATTTGTCTGACAATGCAAGCCGGATGTACTTTTATGAGAAAAAGACCAGAGTAAGCACAAAAGTTTGTACTAAACTTGTTAAACTTGTTCAGAATTTTGCCGTGTTTGCTGCTGTTGGACAGAAGAAGGAAAGCCAACGAATATAGTTTACTTTGTTTGCAGACGGTTTGGAAATACAATTTCTCAAAACCATAGGTGACAGAATATTATTGCACCTTGATCAGAGGAAGAGAAGTGGTGTATTATCGAGCGAGGGTGGAATGAAAAAACAAGTTAGTCTGACTCGTGTCTCTCACATAGTCTGGGAAGATCGCATACGGATCTTAAATGACCTAAAGAGGTGATAAAGTAGATGTTTATGCAGTAAAACCGTGTGATTTGAGGAATTCAATTGACTGTCAACAATTTAGGAAATTGCCACACACACGGAGCCCCTTCCTGACGTTAAAACATGGCCATTCATCAGCGGACGTTGAATTACGACCCTGCTATTTTCCAGCTAAGTACAATGGAATAATAACTTGGAACAGTGATGACATGTCAGCAGGCACGCTGTGCGACTGAACACTAGATTTTAATTTTTGTGATTAGCTCAACCGGTGAAAATTAGATTTTAATATTTTGAACAAATCCTTTCTAATCCCATGTTCCCACAAAGAGGATTAAAGATATTATCGGAAATATCAGGAAACAATTGACAAAATACATTTTTCAAAGATGTAAAACAGCGCATCATAAAGAGAGAGCTAGAACATTCTCGGCCATATTTGTGCACGAGGACAGAACCTTACAGAGTAAGTCTATACGGTAGACCAGCCGGGTAGGGGTTTCCGAGATCGTTATGTTAATGACCTCTTCCATATCAGCCATCTTGGTGCCTGAACCAACTCGGCTAAAGTTTTATACGAGTTAATTTTGAATGAGCTTTTGTCAAGTGCAACCCTCTACCCTCAGTAAATCATGCTCGTGAAATACCAGTGCGACCTACTTCAACTAACGAACGCTGAAGAGAATTCTTGTAGCAACGGCTTCGCTCCCTCGACCCGAACTCTCATCGACTGCTTCGGTCTCCTGTTAGGTTCGGCATTTCGTTTGCCAGCCAAATCATTCGGACACTGGGTTGGCAATAAGCAGCTTAGCTATCAGACCAGGTCTGTCCCCGTCTGCTAATCGTGTCGATATTGTATTTTATATGATTTTGGAATCCCACGATCAAGGAATCGAGGATCAATTACCACTTTTCGAATTGACTCGGCAATGATGTTATTTCCGTCAGATTTCTTAACACCACGAAACGTCTGGTAGACGTGTGAATCACTGATTCATCGGTGTACTTAAATACTTTAATTAAGTTCAATGTTAAAGAATAATACGCCAGTTATCAAGCTGTTCAACAAGTTATCATTAGTATGTTTGCTATCGGTTGAAAATGTTGTACAAGGGAAATGATTTGGACAGAGGTAATCAAAATGTAGTTGAAAACGGAACGAAATTAATCTTGCTTTGAAAGAAAGAATTGGAACTCAGGGAGATGGCATTCAGACAGCTGGCATAGTTTTGACTGCCCTTGAGTTTAAAAATAATTCCTGAACCCCTTGTCAAAATTTTACACAGATACGAGTAGGTTCTCTTGCATAGTTGCCCATCCGGCATCAACCGACACGGGGCGTATTACTACAATGAACCTTGGATCATGCTATTCCACGGCCGGTGAACTCGAAATGATTCAGATTCACGGCAGTGGCCCAACAATTAGCATCAGTAGCTATTAGACCGACACAACAGAGACATCGTAAGGGTGTAAAAGTGTTTCACTTGCCCAATAACTCAGTACTGAACTGTATGAGAAATTGTCCTTGGCTATGAATAGTTGTGTCGAACGCACAGCATGCCCACTTGCCACTCAGGTCAAGATACTGATGTTCAGTAACCAGGGCTAGTTTGTTCTGCTCTAAAAGTAAGAACTTTGGATAACACTAAACACTGTACTTAAACAAAAATAGCCTTAGCCAAAAGACGAGAAGGTTATCATGTATTTCTAGTGGACTAGGCGTTGTCTTAATGGTGCAAGAATGGAATGACCAGTGACATACTGGCAATGACTACTGGAGCACTTGGAGAGAGAGAACTTAGGGGGAAATAATCCGCACTTAGTGCTAACACTCATTGAAACAAACAAACAGAGACCAAACAATAGACTTTTGCTGTTTTTCTATTTTTTTGTGGTTAGATGTCTCTCCAAGATCGAACAACTCTCTTCTCTCTGTAGCCAAACAAAGATCAATGATAGTGACCAGAGGATAGGCACATTTCATTTCTGGCAGTTAAATGTCTCTCTCTGTTCAAAGAATTTAATGCCCTCTACTAGTCAAAAATAGATTATGAATGATAGCGGTCAAACGATAGGTATTTATTGTTTTTCTCATTAAATTTCTTGTAGTTTAATGTTTCGATCAACTCAAAGAATTGACTTCTCTCAGGCGTACATCAGTCAAAAATAGATCATTATATTTTTTAACGCATAGCAGTGATCAGAGGTTACGTAATTGTTGTTTTTCGGTTTCGGTGTGATTAAATGCCTCTCTCTGCTCAATTCAAAGAATTCACTTCTCCCTATAGTGAATCAAAAATAGATCATTACCGGAAACATAAAGGAACAACAAGATTAGGGGCGAAAATATCAGCTAAGGAAATGGTTTTTCATTAGAAGAGCATAAACTGGTTTTACAATAAAATTAAAGGATTAGGGTTTTTAGAGAAAATGCATTCAGGAAAAGAAATCCCTTTTTGAGTCTTAAAAAAGGAAACACTTAAACTGATGGCGATAGAGCTTCAGCCGTAAGGTATAAATATACGGGAAATATTTCCCAGCAAGAACAATTAAAACTTAAAATTCCTACTCACCACGAAACTGTCAAAACTTGTTTGAAATTTGTCCCATTTTGAAAGGCATTTGTCAGCTCTGTCAATCATTTCCTTAGGGATTTGTCAAGATTTGTCTAAGTTTTAGGCTGATTCACGCGTTCTCTTCCATGCCCATGTGAAGGAATTGTGTTTGTACGCCCAGAATCACGACCAGTGCTGTGGCGCACAAGCTACCTTATGTTGCAATCTGGTTTGCGTGTAAAGCATCAAATGCAGGATCGAGTCGAAGCCTGTTCTTTCCTTCGCTAACAAAACTGAGAGTGACGACAGCTCAGTGAATTGCATGCAATAATATTTCAATTAAAGACTAAAATGTATCTCAAGCAGGTCGCCTACAAGGCGCCCTGCGAATAATGCTGTAGAGTGACATCTAAGAGCTTTGCTTGAAGATTTTGGCAACCTCTGTGTGTCTAATTGGAGCTTCCACCTTGGCACATACTGAGAAACTCCAAGCGATAACAATCGAAGCTATTCATTTCTTTAGAAAAACATTTTTTCGCTAATATGTTTCCAATGAGAGATGTGCTGTCTACTTGCTTATAGAGCGTTTGCCGGTTTCCCACGAGGAACAGTGACCTTGCATGACACTTTGTATTCATGAATGTAACATTCTTTAATCCCCCCTAACCGTAAATCCCTGCGTAGCCTGGGAAGTGTTAGACGCAGTCTCGCGGTGGTTCAGTTTTTCCCACACTTTGCAATTAATGTAATGAGAATATACACTAGATTTTTGTTAAGATAAGCTCTAATTGACGAGATCAAAAGATAAGGCCGTTGTGGCGTTAATTGCGGGTCTGGACTCTCACGATGGGTTTTTGTGTCGACGCGTTTCTCACGGAAAAAGGCTCTCATTGAAAACTCATGCGGTCAAATGTTATCTGCACTAGCCTCATTGCCAGCTTTGAGACCTTGCCAGTATGCAAAAATCTTGTTACGTTCGTAACTTCCTCTGACGTGAAATGATTCCCAAAACAGATGCTAGGGGTTGTCGGAAGTCATCTAGTGGAGTATATATACTAAAACAATACTAACAAAAACGCGTGTCCAAGAGTTTATGTCAAATCAAGAGACAGCAAAATAAACTAACAATTTTCAGACCGAGTTACCCTAAAATTTGGTATTCATAAAGGTGCAGTTAACGTGATAATTTTGTCTACAATCTAAAACGCAGACTGAGGTTGTGGTCATTATCAGTTCTTAAAACCGCATGTATAGAAAGTCAATATTTTGCTACGGAAAACTTCGAATAGGACATCGTAATGATCGTGTTAGACCAATTTGCCACACAGACACGATATAATAACGCTGTAGATATGGCTCGTCTCGACCGCTTGACACCAAGCTGTTTTTTTCAATTGCGTTTTAGTTTTCTGTCTTCCCAGTCGATCATTTCAAGTTGATTAATCCAACGGGGGTGTGTCATTAAAACGCCTGTCACCTCCTTGTGTGGTCTACCACGCATAGGTAAACACGATCTCTCAATTGATCAGGCCACATTCGCCAGGTGGCATTCAGCTAAAGCAGATCAGAGCTACAGTATCTCAACCGTCCTGACGGCATATCGGAGTTCATTTGTTCGCGCGCACCCTCTCAGAGTGCACGATTGCACCTCGTTTCACATTTTAAGTCAATACAATTTATTTCTTAGAACTGAGAAGTGAGAACGGATCCTCAAAGCATCATGAAGGCAGAGCGGATTCTTCGCCAAATGTGCCTATTGGTTGTCTTCTTGATGCTCAACGCCGAGGGCGTTTTGAGACTTACGGAAGGCAAGACTTTGCCAAAGGTAAGCGTTTTTTCCTTTTCTGAGAGACTAAAGAGAGTTTCAGTGTGTAGCGTTTTTATTAAAAAGACTTCAAAAGCACGTTTATCGCAAGGAAACCCTCAGGATTACCAACGATGCAAAGGAAACATACCTTCGCCTCTATTCGCACGCAAACACTTATCAACGAAGGGAGTAAAATATCTCCCTTTGCTCTGAAATCTGCCAAGTAAAAATCATTTTCAAGAGGCGCTAACTCAATTAAAATAATTATAAAGATTCTGACGGACGGCCTCAAGAATTACTTGGCATTTGCTGGGATAATCGCCGTAGATCTCTTGCATTCGTCACGTGCTTAATTGAAGCGGAGACTCTGGCAATCCACATTCCACTTACCGTAACTTTTCAAGTGTTGCTAAAAGTGCTTTGGCAAACTGACCTTTCACGTCTTTTAACCAACGACAGTAAAGCGATTTCAATATTATCTCCTTTTATTTATTATTAAAAGGAATGAGAAAACCTCGATCAGCTTTCGAGTTGTGAACCTCTGGGTGATCCATCTAAACAACTCTCGCAAAACAAAAGTTTTTTTTTGGTAGCAAATTGAAATTTACTTCTCGTTTATTTTGTAATCAATCTATTGAACCCTGTTCTTTTGAGAAGAAATACATTCTCTGAGATTTTAACAAGAGATTAGCGATTCCTCCTTTTCTGGAGCAAAAAAGACCCTCATTTAGATGGAATGCAATCTCTTGGACCATTCAATTAAGGTCTCTGTTAGATTTGCTCCTTAGATTTCATTTTACAGAAAACAATTTTCCCTGTATGACGTAGAATAAGGAAATAGAACAATACAATTGCAATGTTTACGAAGGGACTTTGCGAAATCCTCTTTGGCGTGAAAATACTCGCATTGTTTTCAAATTGCTGAGTACATTAATAGCAGATTTTACTACAATGATCGCAATTTTGTACGGAACTCAGCACATTATCGCAGATGTCTCTAAAACTGGTATTTTAGTTCGTGGTAGGGAGTGTTTTAGCGACACATGCTCAACAAAACGAACATTTTAACGTTTAATGGAAACCATATGTGTGAATCATATTGGGAAATACAAATTACTTTATCGTACCTCAATCATACAGGCGTGACCCAATGTTTGACTTACGGTAGAGCGATGCTATTTTCTTCTCTATAACAGCACTGACCAATGTTTATAATTGAGGCTTTGAACTGCTAAAATAACTCGTACAAGAGAGTAAGGAGTGAAGAATTGTTTATAAAATGAAGAGCCTGTTCATCATTTGCTCCTTCCGCTAACAAAAGATAACAAGATGTCTAACCATGCCAGTCCATACGAACAGAACACGTATCAAATAGCCTCTGGGCCCCGCAGCGGAGTGCTTCATTTTTCATCTCCCCGTTTCACATGTCAAACCATTCTTGTCACTGTAAGCTGAAATAATGGCTTGCCTGGCATGGGTTTGTGTTATTTTGGTCTTATTGTCTAGATCGTACGCTCTGATAGGATGATAGGATACTCCTCTCCCATCGCGGAAACAATTCATGCTTTCTCTCCGGGCTTTCTTTATTGCACAGGGCCAGGGGCCCGTTTCTCGAAAGCCCCGGAAACTTTTCGGGCCCGTAAAGCCAATTTTCGTTCATCTGAATGTAAAAACGGAGAAGTGTATACGTCTGAAGTGAACCTTTTTTAATAATAAGAATGTGTGAATAAAACAGCTCTGCAATCGTAAGGTTCGAGATTTTACTTTGGCTTTACGGGCCCGAAAAGTTTCCGGGCTTTCGAGAAACGGGCCCCAGGAGCCTTGTTCTGTCCATGAGCTATTGCGAATGATGTCAAGTTCTTTCAAAGGAAACACAAGCTTATGATACGATGGTTATGGCATCTAAATTGATTGACACTGGGGTATATACATTGTATGTGAGGGTCACCCAATCCTGGATTCATTTTTTTAGTCTACTTGACACAGAGCTGATATCGCTTGGGACCTCAACACCAGAAAACTTTGCATCTAACTTGTAAAGCACGTTTAAGAAAATCTATGGCGGCTCAGCTGACGAGTAAAACAGGGAGATTTTAACTGAGGATCTAAAACAGCTCAGCTGAAATATTATGTCGATATCAACCAAGCTATAAGAAAATATGGCAAGTTATTAGGTCAGCGACAGAGGTCGCTCTCTTGTTATTTCTGTCACTACTGATTCGATCTGGAATAATCTTCTGCCCG
>Ga0126343_10001999_pt1 | contig 10155 bp, 7 predicted proteins | sample Cyp2metagenome_FD_92531 | JGI IMG/M metagenome (GOLD analysis project Ga0126343, IMG submission 92531) | Coral microbial communities from Lord Howe Island, Old Settlement Bay, Australia - Cyphastrea 2 metagenome | ecosystem: Host-associated > Invertebrates > Cnidaria > Coral ... | reverse complement strand
TGCCACCGAAGAAGAAGCTACCAGTACGCTGAACAAGTAGCTGTAGAGGAAGAAAAAGAGTCTGAGGACATGCTTCTAAGTCGATTTGCTGACGAAACAGATCTACCAGACTGGTATTTTATTTGGTTTCTTCGTTTCGATTCTTTCTGCTTTTGACTGCGTGTATTTTTGTAAGCAGTGCTTAAGTCTCAAGCAGTTTGTCTCGAAGGAAGTTATGTTGGATTCAATATGTTTCACCGTTTTTGAAAATGTCTGTTTCGTAGATAATGCACGATTAAAATTTATGTTATTTTATTTCTGCGGTATTTCAAGTTTATTTACTAATAGATATATTTTTTTGGTGTCAACTGTAATGTTATTTTGAATTTAAGGCGCCACACATGTAAGATTATGTTTATAGGTGCAAGTGTATAAATTGTTCGTTGGAGTTCGTTGTTCAGAGTGAAGAATGTAGATGTTGCATGGAGGTTAATAGATGTCATGAAAGAATGACAGAAGTTGAAAAATATGACTAGTATGTCACTTTTGCATCCAGGTTTTGAAAGTGTCTGAGTAGTTCGGTTTTGGCCACTGCAGCAATAGGGTTTAAAACTAAAGAAAAAAAAAGAGTTTACCACATTGACCACATTGTTTGCTGAAGGCAACACCACAGACACCTGAGACAGTGGGAAACCCCAAATATTGGAATTTGAGAGGGGCACACACTGATGATCAGAATTTTACAACTAGTCACCAGTGGGGGGGAGTAATACATGTATGCCACTGCCATATATTTATCTCATTCCCAAATTAATGTTAAGTTTCAGACCCCTTCTGCCAATAGCAGATTTTTTATCTTGACTCCATTACCATAAAGAGGAAAACTGTTGGTGACCGCACATCACTAGCTTGTGATGGAAATGTTTCATTACCTTGAAAGTTGTAGCCAAAGTCAAAAAAGTTAATTTTAGTTGCTAAACAGCTCAAAATACATGGTGCAGAATATGTAGGGGGTGCTTGCTTACAGCTGTTAGTAGTAATATTCTTCCTTAAAGATCAGCAATGAAATTGACTTCTATGTCTAGCAATGAAAAAATCCTATCAGAACTTCCAACTGGCTAAAGTGCCAGGAATTAAACGTATTCCTTGGGGAGTGTACTGCATGCTAATCGGGGTCTCCACGGTACACCACAGCAACTCAATAATGTTGACATTGACTGTGTGATTGATTGTATATCGAAATATCCAACTCATTTTGATAAAAATGAGATAATGTCACAGTATTCTCTCTTTTCTGTTTACTCCTGTTTAAAAATACATCTAATCATAGTTAACTATGATCTAATTGCAATATCAACAAGGCCTGGATGAATTTAAAGAGAAAAAAAGGGAATTAGGAATTAACAACACTGATCAGGGTTTGCATGGGTAATGAAAAACATGGGAAGTCCTGGAATTATAGATCTTCTTTTTCCAGGCCTTGTAAGTCAAATCTTTAGGTAATACAGTGAGGGGCTATTTTAAAGGTACTGCTACCCCTTATTTCTTGAATGTTGCAATTAAGTGTATAGTTTTGATTAAAACTGCATTTTCTCAAGCTAGACATGACTCCTCTTCCTCATCATTGTTGTTGCATGATAAAATGGCTAGACCTTGCCCCACTAAAAATCCCAACAATTTACACTACCTGTAAAATTACGCATGTGTCCAGCATAATTATCAAGGTGCACAAGGCGAGGACCAGGAAACTGATTTAGTATACTAAGCATAGGAAACTGAGTTTAAACTGCAATTTTATTCAAACAAATTTCGCAATGGGTACAAAGCTGTGGAACATTTCACTTCATATTTCAAGTCAACGGAAATGTACACAGCAAAACGCTCTAACGGCACTCACAACATTGTCTTTATCCAGCGAAAAGAACAGCAATTACCAGATTACATGACGTGACAACAGTAATTTACCGATCTCATTTTCGAACTTTCGATATAAAACCAAAACTAAATCTCTACTGAATTCGTGGACCATGTTTACCGTGTTTGGCGCCTTTTGTTCTTTTTCCCACGCTACGCACCGGCTGTATTAAGCCTTTACATACATCGCAGCGGTTCTATATTTTCATATTTCCTCGGTTTCTTATTCTTTTAAGAAACAACCAAACGAAAACTAAAACGGAAAAACGATTTCAACTGCATTCTCCGATGTATCCTCCGCATACTCACTATATACAACATGAACCAAACTGCAGTACGTGCTTTGAAGTCAATTTATTCAACACGTAGATCATGGCATAAACAGTTAGTCTATTGTAATGAACTGGTAAACCTAACTTGTAAGTTGCTTATGTATTTTAGTTCAATTTGCTTATCAAAAGCATTATAAAAGCATCAATATTCAATCTTCGTTCACTGTCTAAAATCCGCACGCATCATTGGTTAAAACTGGTCTCGTGAGTTCCCGTTACCTAGCGACATCAAAGTGACAGAGTGCGTTATTACAATAACGCATTAAAACTGTGTGGTGTTCTTCAACTTCAAACGTACATGGCTTCAAGTTCAAGATTTTCAAGGAGGAAAAAAATTACTGAAACAATTGACGCTGCCATCCCGGAAAACACAAAAGGGGAAACCACTTGGAGTGTGTCTATTTTCAATGGTGAGTTGCGCAAAACTGAGTTTTTGAAAGTTTTCTTAGCAACTCTCGCTTTCTTTTGTAAGTTAAATTTTATGTGGAAGTGTGTTTAGCCTTCTCAAAAATGTTTGCTATTGGTAGTAAATGTTGATTAAAAATGAGTTTTAAACTAATGTTTTATCTTTTTAAACTAGAATGGTTGCAGCTCAGATACCCAAGACAAAATCTGGAGAGCCTCACTAAAGAAATACTTGCAGAGCGACTAAGTAAGTTCTATCAAGACCTAAAGCAAGAAGGAGGGAAGGACTACAACCGGTCGGCTCATGAGGCTATAACGTCTGGATTAAAACGCTTCTTGACGTCCGATAAAGTCGGAAAGACTTTTTCGATCATTGCCGATCCCGTTTTCAAGACCGCGAACAAATCACTAAACGCTAAGCTCAAGAAAATCAAGGAATCTGGCGCGTCTTAAGTCAAAAATCACAGTAGTATTCAACCCGAAGACGTACAAAAATGCTACGCTAGCGGCGTTTTTGGTGACGACTCGCCTCTTGCCCTTCTCCGTGTCCACTGATTTAACGTAAATTTATATTTCTGCAGACGAGGAAGAGAAAATCAACGAAAACTGACAAGGAATAGATTTGTGTTTAATAAAGACGCGAGTGGAGTTGAGTTCATTGAAATGGCTGAAGACGAGAAAACAAAAAACCCTCCTGGTGGGCTCGGCGACAAAGCTGATGAAGCGGATTCAAAGATGTTAGCAACGGGACAAACTAATTGCCCAGTTTATTTATTGAAAAATTTAATCCAGGTTTTAAAACCCCGGTGAAGAGGTGTTATTTCAGAAGCCCAAAAGAAAGTTCTGTTTGAACGATGAAATCTGGTTTGACAACGCACCGCTCGGCGTAAACAGTCTAGGAAACATGGTGAAAGAAATATCTTTTGCTGCAAAATTAAGCCAAACATAAACAAATCATTGAATTAGAGCGACGTCTGTGACATTGCTTCATAGAGCGGGAATACCTGTGCACAGAATTATATAAGTATCGGGCCATAGAAATGAGGGGAGTGTAAAAGTTTATTGTGAAAGGCAAACGCCGGCGCTACAACAAAAACAGCGCTCTGAAATTTTAACAGCTTCAGTTGCATCCTCGACGACGTTGATTACAAAATCCCCACAATAAGTAGAGGACAGAAATAGTGTTTCATGCCAAAACAACATGTTCACCAACTCTAATTCGCCCAAATTTGTCAACTTTAGGAACGGCAGGTTTGAAAATTGTAATTTCGCTTTCACTTATAACGCGACAAAGAAAAGTGATGACTGATCCGGCATTGACATTGGCTTGTTCAGGCCTGTTTATGCTCAATGAGAATTCTGTCAGTGTGCTTTCTGCCTCTTTTAGCTATTTGGTAGAACACACTTTACATACATGCATGTAAACTATTCATTCATATTCAGTAAAGTAAAGATTTTGTCCATTGAATGTTTTTGAACTGTTTTCATTTGTTTTTCTTTAGTTCATTGTTTTCTCATTCAAACAGATCGAGCGAGAACCCACTGTACGTCTACTGCCGGCAGTGAACTCAAACTCAATACTTAAAGGGTTAGAGAGTGTTATTTTCTTGTTTTGTTTTCAAATACACACACTTGCTTACCGTACAATGAACTCGAAATTTTCAATACTGCACTCAGCTTCGCTTCGTGCAGTATTGAAAATTTCTCGTTCATTGGACGGTAGGCGCGTGCGTGTATTTGAAAACAAAACACTCACAACAGTCTCTAGCCCGTAATAACTGATTTAGCAGCCTCGTTTTCATGCAGATGAAAGTTATCAAGAAATAAAATGACGTGTCTCCCCCCTCCCCCGATCATCAAATCACGTGGCACCTAGGCTAAATTTGTTTCTTACACCAAAAAGATTCGTTGTGCCAAATTACATGCTTTCTTCCACTCTGTAAACATCACGAATAAAAATTACCCTTAGCCACCTCACTATGAGGGGAGGTGAAAACTAGCTCCTAACCACATGAGATATTTGTTTCAGTATAGCACATACTTTTTATCACACTTTAAGCAATACAGGCAAAAACTAACGATAAAAGAGTCCGACGTTTCGGCGACATCTTGGCGCCATCGTCAAGGGAAACTAAATTAAATATGCGATTTCAAGCGTAACTAAGCAATGGTCATTCATAAGAGTTTTTCTCGAAGGGTTTTTAGCTACTGGTGTCTAGGATGAGGCGTTCGTATGCACACATTATGTATCAACCTTGAAAGGGAAAAACCACAACACGTCACAATTATTCAAGATGGCGACGCTCGGGATATCTTGAAAACCAAAACGAAAATTATGTATTTCAGATACAAACGCCTTCCTGTGAAAAACTGGAAACGAAGTTTATTGTAAAAATTGTGCTCTGTGGTTTAAAACTATTTTCTTGATTTAGCGGAGGCTTCCTTTAATTTGATGAATGAATGATATGCCAGCAACCGGAAACCCATGTCCAAAAAACAATTTTGAAGAGATATCAACGCTTTTTCGCCGTTGGTTTATCGAAAATAGATTTGGAATATGTTGATACTACATAGAAAATGTAAGTTGAATAACTGTGAATTCATTTGAATAACCGTGAATTATGTGATTAAAAGCTACACAGAACTTCCCCTACTTGCGTGGGGTTTATAATTGCAAAATTGACATTGAGTTGAATATTTAAAATTTGAAAACACTCCTTGTCTCGAGAGGCTAACCAGAGCAAACGGTAGAAAAGAATCTCTGAGAATTTAGAAATAAAAACAGACAAGAAGCTCTAAAACAGACAATGAGATCGCAAAATAAAAATTTCTATCCTTTGTCGCGCAAATTCAACTGCAACACCAAAATTTGAAATGCATAATCAAGGACAAATGGCAAATTAAATGCAAATACTCAGAAAGATATTCAAAGAACCATACAGTAAAGGAAAATCGCCTGAAGACATTCTTGTAAAATGAAACAGCTTTGAACAAAACAATGGCCACACAGCATGAGTTGCGAGGTCTGTCTACTCATTCAGTTAGTAAACCACACACAGCACAATGATCGCCACCGGAATCATTTCCAATATTATCTATATAATCGGGTTCCAAAATAAGCCAAATGTAGCCTTAAACAACTTGTAAGGCTTTTCTGGGCTATATTCTCTTGATTAATGCCTAAGTTTGTAACATTTTAAGAGAAGCATGATAGTAGATGTAAAAATTTCACATAAAAAAAACCTCATGTATACGTAAACAAGGGAGTTAATCTCTAGGTTTTACCACATATTTTAGGGTTATTCAAACAAAAAATTATATTTTCCACATACTGATCCAAATTCTTTTCCGATAAAACGGTGGCGAAAAAGCGTTAATCTTTCTTTAAAATTGCTTTTTTCGACGTGAAAACAAATTTTCGCTATATATGTACATTTCGTTCTCGCGACTTGCACCAATGTTTGCACACTGACGATCCCAGAGTTCTGTGCGCAAACATGAGTTTCGAATTCCGGTTATTAGCAAATCATTCATTATGGGGTTACCCCCCTTTCCTCTTTTATTTTAGTATTTAAGTTTCTTCGAAATAAGCAGCCAACAGGCAAAGTTTGAAAGAACATTTATTTCGGGTTGTATTTCAATGGAATTACCTCAAGAGACAAAAATCATGAAATTTAAATAAACGTTTTGCTTTACAGTTTAAGAGTGTATAATCGATATCATTAATTCAGAGTTTCTAAAGTTTGGTATCCAGAACTTCATGTTTAAATTTCAGCTTTTGTAGCCTGTTGTCTGTTCGTAAAGTTCTGAGCTCTGTCGCCGCAGTCTTCTTACTTCTCCTATCAATATTTACCACATTTAGCGCCGCTGATCTTCTTAAGCAGCACAACACCAGGGCTTCTTTAAACTCAGGTATTCTTAATGCGTACACAACTGGATTTGCAAACGAATTGGAGTAATTTATAAGGTTCACCAGGTCATAAAATTGAAACGATATTTGGATATCATACACAACATATAAACCGTTCAAAATAACTAAAGGGATCCAGCACAGCAAAGCAAGAATGGACACAAACATCAAGGTCTTTGTTAAGCGCCTGTTTCGCGAGTTTCTGTTTTGCCGTTGTGAAGCGATATATCCGCGTCGAAACTTTCTCCAAATGCCGATGTTAAAACCACATATGATGAATGTTGTGATTAAGACGTATGGCATCCAGTAGTACATGAAACGCTTAAATGAAAACAAGAAAAGTGTTGTACTGAAGAGGGTGGTGATAAGGAGAGTCAGTATCCACATAGTAAAAATAATAATACGGTATGCTCGCACTGATAGTGTTCGGTGCTTAAAAGGCCAGTAAATAGCGTAAAACCTCACCAGATATGAAAGCTGCAGAAATTAACGACGCCTGCAAAAAAAAGGTATCAACGATCGCATAGAAAATGTCTATAGACATCGGCCTATCACCTTTCCAAAGTCCAAACCTGTAACCAAGATAGTGAGTGTAGAGGGGCAGCGATACAGTTCCTAACATGAGGTCAGCAAACGCCGTATTGATGACCAGATGCAAACGTTTCTTACGAAGGCTCCTGTTTACTGCAAACAGAACAATGGTGAGCAATTTCCTACAACAACGAACACAAATACCAAAACAAACGCGGTACACCATGCGATGCCTTCTGCCTTGGAAGGAACAAGTCTTGATGAACCAGTATCGTTCTCTGAGGTATTGCTAGCCGTTTCTGTTCTCATCATATTTTAGCTCTGAACGGTTGAAACGTGGATTAAACTTTCACGGCCGATAACAACGTATCGTTAGTTGGTATGGAAAACACTCAATAGGGATTCTAATATCCGCAATATATGAAAATGAGAAGCAGCTAGATGTCACATCATGACCAAATTTGTAGTTTTTTTATCGTTTTTAGACCAATCATAGTGGATTAATCTTTCACATGATGACGTGTCTCAGTTAAGCCCCGTCCACACAACGCCAGAGCAATTTGAAAACGGAGCTTTGCGTTTTAGTGTGGACGGAAAGCATTTTTAAAACGGAGCTTTTCAAAAAAGATGACGTCACGATAATCAGGTCATTTGTCTGCACGAGTCCTCCTAAAACACAGTTTCAAAATGGTGGCCGAAATGGAGATTGCTATGCACATGCTCATGGGTGCACTCAAGCGTTTCTGCCGCCTGTGATTGTTGCGTTTTTAAATTGCTCCGGCGTAGTTTACTTAACACTAACGCAACTTGTCAAGACATTTATAGACACCCATGTGTAACTTAATAAGGCTGCAAGCGTGTACTGACTGTAATGTTTATATTTCAAAGCTGATATGAGGTTGACACTACGGTCTTTCTGCAAAAAGAAAAGGACACAGGCCCTCAATTCGTGCGTGTTGAGCTTGATAGTTATTGTAGCAGTTAATATTATTAATCGCTTGTTAAAATTGTACTATTTCGCTCGCTAATAATGACCGTAGATCGTCACACAGCCAGGTAAACACGACAGGAATTAAAAGCCTTACCGTCTTATTGCCCACTTCCTCAATTCAACGTTTTTGGCGACAAGCGTCATAATGACAAGCTGAAAAACGCTTATCATCGGTTGGTTTTTTTTTTTCTTTATAAAAATAGAACAAAACAAAACAATACAGTGGCCGTGTTAGTTCTTAAGAGGCAAGAGAAAAATATCCTGAAAAGTTTGCTATTGATTGCAATAATTCGTCACTAAAATGCGTCATCCATTGTGAAGCTTGTGTCATGTTCCTCAAATTTGACGGGTTAATCAACAGAGAAGCATTTGCTCTTTCGTTTACTCACTTGGTAACGGTTTCAAATTTCGGTTAATATGTTTTGCTTTATCCGTCTACCATACATTCCATAAGATACTCCTTATTAACATGATACCACTGTGTTAACGAGCTCTGAATCACCTGTGAGTATTTTATTTCATTGTCAGCCCCATTGATGGTTAGAATACCAGGCATTTTGCTAACACTGTGCAAATCACACTTTTTATAAAACAAACATGCACGTTCATGGAGAGCCTGCAGTGTTGAACAACCCCAGTAACTGCAAGATTTGATAATGGAGAAACATGTTGCATATATGCACATAATAAAATGTTTATTTATTGAAGATTAAATATAAATTGTTGATTTATTATACATTGAAATGAAAGCATTTGATTGTTGATAAATAGTGACATTTATCAGTATGACCTCAGTGTGATAATTGTGGACAAGCTATATCTCTCGTGAACCGGATTAACAGTTGTAGCTTGTGAAAAGCCTGCATTGGATTCAACAATTGGGATAAAAACATTTAATGCATCGGCGACTGCTTCACTAATAAGTGCATCAGCCCGTGTACATTGAATTCAAATATTATTCAGATATCTGAGCCATGAATTTTCAGTACTGCTCTCACCAAATCTCTCTGGGTGATCTCTCATGTATTGAACTCCAGCACTACGGACTTGCACATGATGGTTGTTATTGAAATATAAATAATAATTGATGTGGTACAGATCTAAAGAAACAGTCACCCGCAACTCCAACATCTATTGTCTGTAAACTTGATTATGATTGATTATGCTTTTCAAATTTAGGTATTGCAGTTGAAATTGTGCGACAAAGGATAGACGTTTCTTGTGCGTTCTCATTTTCTGTTTTAGAGCTTCTTGTCTGCTTTTATATCTAACTTCTCAGAGAGTTTTTTTCAACCATTTGCTCCGGGTAGCCTCTCGAAACAAGAAGTGTTTTCAAATTCTAAATATTCTATTCAATGTAAATTTTGCAATTATAGACCCCACGCAAGTAAAGGAAGTTATGGGTACCATTTAATCGCATATTTCACGGTTATTCAAAGGAAAACTTACATTTTCCTTCTTTCAACATATTCCAATTCTATTTTCGATAAAACAACGGCGACAAAACGTTAAATTCTCCCCAAAATCGTCTTTTGGACTGGGTAACCTTTTACTAGCAAATGATTACAATGCTGTCTGTTCCTTTATTTTCATTGTTTTTCAACGTCTCGTTTCCAGGGCCCCGCTTGTCAGAGTAACTTTACTTGCTCAGATGTATCGTGGCTCAGTTGATTCGCCATTTTGAGAAAAGCACGAGACAATGGAGGGCATTCAAGACAGAGATTATAACTTTTTGGAGAACGAAGAGCTCCCTAAACTTTACGAGCTGAGCGAAAACGTAAGAGTGTATATTTAGATAGAAGTATTTACGAGTGACCACTTAAGAGTGAACCTTTCAACGAGAATCAAAGCGAACATATTTTACATCAATCTCTTGTAAAACGTAAATTTATGACAAAGTGCTATAGACCTGCCGTGAACCAAGCAGAATTTTAATGCGATTTCTAAGACGTCTCATAAACAAGAGTAGCATGTTAAAGAAGTTCTCTCTTCAAAAGGATTTTGTCGATTCTTATACCAAAGACCTCAACGCTGCATGGCTGTGTTAGAAAGGTTAGAAAGCTGTATAATACACATTACAAATGTAATCATGA
>Ga0126343_10001998_pt1 | contig 10156 bp, 8 predicted proteins | sample Cyp2metagenome_FD_92531 | JGI IMG/M metagenome (GOLD analysis project Ga0126343, IMG submission 92531) | Coral microbial communities from Lord Howe Island, Old Settlement Bay, Australia - Cyphastrea 2 metagenome | ecosystem: Host-associated > Invertebrates > Cnidaria > Coral ... | reverse complement strand
TAGCTCAGATATATATTCAGGAGATAAATCATTAAGTGCTTTGTAAGTTAGCAATAGCACTTTAAACCTTATACGATAGGAAACAGGGAGCCAATGTAGTCTAACTAGAACGGGAGTTATAATGTACCAGTTCTAATGTACCATTTTGCATACCTTGTGCCTCTTTCTCCATGTCCTCCATTGTGAGGGGTGTCTGGCTTTACGCATCACATGTGGTAACTGTGGCATGACAGCCTTTGTCATTGTCTATGTCAGGAAAGGCCGGATCTGTGTAATTGGATTGTCACATTGTTGAGTTTTATAGAATTGCTTTAAACAACTGACATTTCTCAGCTCTCTTTAAAGTTTGAAAACATTATGTAATTTTTGAGGGGAGCCGCTCCCCTCAAAGACACAGAAAACTTAATGATTAAGTTCTATATGTGTATCTCTTGTGTTCATAGTTGTCTTTATAATTAACTGGTACAGTTTCCGATCTAAAATAATTTATTTTTAATATGAAAAAGGCTATAATTGTTATCTTTTTTATCTCAGTAAAAAAATCTATATACTGTAACAAAAATTTGTGTACCATGCGGTGGTTTCTTCTTCCAGTTGTTCATTCAGCTCAACATTGCAAGGCTCTTCAATACAGTGTGTTTGTGCCGCCCGACTATGATCAGCATTTGCATCATCAATATCGGCTTGATTAATGTTCGCCAGCCATTGCCTTCGTCGCTCTTCACTTAATTTTATCATTTCCTCTCCCTGATGCAACAATATACATGTAGAAGGAATTCGAAAAACTGAAATTTTGTTTTCTCTCATTTTGAATTGTGGATACAACCAAACACAGCACAAAGATGTGGCATATGAATAAGGGAAACTGACTGTAAAACGATACTGGCTTCTGCAAAGTACAAGCGTGGTTATCCCCCAACATGGCCGCCTTCCATTAATGTCACGTGCAAACAAAGAATTAGTTTGGTTTGGTGAAATGCTTATAGTCAAAATACCTAGTGCATGATTATGCATGCAAAATCCCTGTGCAAATAGAGCTCTATTTTTTATTTTGATTTGCTTATAAGTGTTAGTTAATTTTATTAGTCTATCTGCTATTGGTTGGAGCTGTACATGCCCCTATTTTCCTAAGGAAAGGTTATTCCCCAGTGCGATATCTATTGCAAATGTTTCATAAAAGTGAGATAGTATTAATGGAGAAAAATTCAAAGAGCTTTACTTGGTAATGAGCAGTGTAAATGGCATTTACATATACTTAGAAAAAATTAAGGGCTAAGAAGTCGTCATCCTGACTATTTCTTGGCAATAAAAAAACTTTTACATTTCTATATTTGTTATGAGACAAAATTTAGTACAGGTGTAGGTGAGAAGCTGCACTCTCTTGTCTCTCTCTCTCTCTCTTTCACTCTCTGCACTCTTCTTCACACTGTTTTTTTTGTTAACTAACATTGATGGCATTTCACTGACTGTTTTTGTTGGGCTAGACTTTTTGGCTTACAAAGTGTTTCAGTTGCTTTCTGGCTGTTTCTTTCATCCAGTCTGGTTCCAAATTTTTATCTCATCTGTGTACCGGTAATAGAAATTATGCACTCTCAGAGTGTTCAATCATTGCCTTCAGTCACTACAGTTTTCAGGACTCTAGCAATATTTTTCTTACTTTACAGAGCGAGTATTATATTGGCTTAAAACAAAAGCCATATGATATAAATGCATGTACATGATGTTTTTATGACGGAGAACAACAGGACAATATCTTCTTTTATAAATATATTAATTTGTCTCAGCTTAGCTGTCTCAATGTCTCAGGGACCTTAACTTTTGCAGCCTAGAGTCCATTATTTTCCACCTTACTTAACAGAGAAGCTCACCCAATCCTAACTAACATGCGTGTATGTATGGCCTTTGCCATGTATATTCTGTTATCCTGCCTGAAGTGCTAGAAACAATTTTTACAGGGCTGCTTTAACAATCGTTTCTTAATTTGAAATTCCACTAACAGTGCTACATGCAGTGTTGTTGAGTATAAACTTGATTGAGGGTTTTAAATCTCTATTTTTTATGGTTACAGAAGACAAATATACATGTGTATGATTGTATACTTAACCTGATGTTGGTGTTGGTTGTGAATTGCCCTATTACCAGTAAGGGGAAAAAGTTTTTCTTAGGGCCATGGGTGAATAGCCCGTTTGGCTTCATCTCATGTGCTATTGATGTGTAGCCTGACACTATGGGTCTAATTGTAGTACAGTCACATGTACAATAGACCAAACAGCCTACTTTCTCCTTTGATTGGGACTGTGCACATTGTTGTAGTGCAATGTGCTACTTTCTTGTTTATAAGTATTCCTTTTTTATCTGTCATTGCATGTTAGTTGGCCACAGGAGTAACACCGCTGTCATAATACACGAGAACTCTTGAAAACCAAACTTTTCTGCTTACATTATAATTCTGTGGTATGTTGTCCAAACTAAACCTAGGATTGACCACATCGAGACCATAATGAACAAACACCATGACTGCTACGTAACTTCGTTTGATTATACATTTTTTTAATTTTTTAGAAATGTGGAAACTTTATATTCGTAAAAATTTAAAAAGAGGGAAATAAACTGTAAGTTGAAAGGGAATGTGAGAAAGATTCACGAGACAAAACACTGAAAGTGGTTACTAATTTTAGAGTCAGTGCACTGGACAAAACTGCCAAGGGTATTAATGTGTACCCCCCATGCAGGAATTACACTTGTAACTACTATCGTAATGCTTTAAGGGCATTCCAATGCACTTAGTGTGCTGCCACTGGTCGCAGGTGTTGCAATTCACCATCCCTGACTGCTTTTGTGATTTGCATAAGTTGCAAAAATCTCCACTTCGTTTCCTCTTTGTGCCTTTTCCTGCTCCTTTCATGAAGAAAAAAAGAACAAGGTTAAAAACTGGAGGAGAAAATACGAGGAAGCACTAATATTCATTCAAATGTTCCAGTTGGTTCAGGAGAATGATATACTCAATGTTTTACAGATTTATGATAGCGGATTAGGCGTGTGAGACTCACTCTCAAGAGTATGGTTCTTCGCATTCGTTCACCATCTTATGAAGTTACAGTGCATAGAGAAACAGCCAAGGTCATTTTCATACTCGGATGTCTTGCAAGGACTAGACTGGAAATAGTACAGCATGGCCATGCAAGTTTACCTTATATTAAGCATAAATGCTCGCAACGAGTTCAAGTCAGTTTCCATAATCATGGGTGGTCCCTCTCTACCCACCAAAGGTAGCGAAAATGATATTATAATACTGTGGCAGTTTTTGTTGCATCATAGTATTCTGGTGACCCTTAGTACTTATGTATGCCAGTCTTGGTCACAAACTGTATTATGGCTAGTGATAATTTTGATGACAAGAAAAAAAGGAAAAAAAGCAGCAGCTGGTGTTTGACCAAACGAGTAGTATGTATTGTCAGTGCAAGGATCAGTGTGTTATCATTAAGTTAAATCAAATAAATATTATTAAGTTGAGTCAAACAAATCAATGAATAATGCTAATCAGTGACAATATTATGTACAGTGCAAAATTCATTCTATATAAATTTTTAGTACAGTTATCGTGTGTACTAAGGGAAAAAAATGAAAAACTGTTCCCACAATGTGCACCATATGTATGTTGCTTATCATGTGTACATGATTTCAATTCAAAATTAAGCCTTTCTTTGACAGGAATCAAAACACCTCTACTATGCTCAGAGCTGTGAGCAAAGTAAAGATCTCCTTTCCACTGTGTTTTCCATGAATTTTCTACATCTGGTGAGCTGTAAGTTTCTTGCAAAAAAAGGCTACATCGGCCTTATTTTTAGACAACCATTAAAAGAGTGCCTTTCGCTTCTCAAAAGTTCAAATTCCCCGAGCATTGAGTGATAACAATCCAAAATTTACATTGCACTTCGTGAATTAGACAAACTAAGTACAGAAGTATAACTTTTACCTTGCTCCTTCGTGTTAGAAAAAAAATTGAAGGACTTATGTGTGACGAAAATTAGAATGTGGTGATTAAGCCTCCCCGCGAAAAGTAAGAACTGAACAATGACAAAAATTAGCATCATTGAAAACATACACAAAACATACATGTTACACTAATATGGAAAACGTATTAAGATAGCAGCCAGCATAAGCTGTTAATTAAGCTACCAACAGACAAGGTCTTGCAATTACAAGGGTAAATACAGACAGCATAGATTAATTTTTTGACTCCATTACAATTAAAGATAGGAAGAGAGAGAGAGAGAGAGAAAAAAAGAAAAACATAGTTTGAGTGGCAAGTCTAACCAGAAAATAATTGACCATCAATAAACAGTTTATCGGGTTCAGCCCTACTAAAAAAGGCCGACTTCCCCGCCTTCTCTGCAGAAAAAAAATTAGGCAGGACCTTCTTTCTTCAATCAATAATATCTTTAGGCAAGTCCGCAGATATTTTAAATTTTCAATTTTGAATTTCCTAGCATTGCTCATGACTCTCTCACGATCTGGATAGCGAAGAAAAGGCGTGATGATCTGTCAAGGGTTAGGTGCTTGTTGGTTAAAGGAGCCAATTCTGTGAACTCTTTGAAGTTCTATATCGCTAGCGTCGTCGATGTCTAGCTCTGACTGCAAGAAATCTATCAAAACTTGCCTTGTGTCTTCCACACCCTCAGGGTCTCCTTCAATACCATAGAAAACGAAGGTTTTCCCTCCTTTGGTAAACTCCCATGTAGAGAACTTCTTGTCTTAGAGCGGCACAAATTTTCTCCAGTTTGTTTAGCCCTTTGACCTCGCTGTTCAGGGATACTAATCCTCTGTCGTTCTCTTCGATGGACTTCATTGCATTTCTTGTTGTCGCCTCCAGAGTTTCCACTTTCGTAGTTAACGCATTAAACTGGGTCGGGCATGGAGGGAGAGTAGACGCACGTCTGTGTGCTCCAGCTTGATGTGATTTTATGGGAGTTCTTTGGAGTTTTTAATGAAAGATTTTTTTCAAAAACTTAAAAGAAAAAGCAGACAGAGTAGCTCTACCTCTAGCAAAGACGATAACTGACCATCTGAAGATAAAAGATCAAAACTTGACCTGTCAGGAGAGGATAGTGGAATTTACGAAGTGCATTCAATACTAGAAATGGTGGAGGACGTATGGCCTAAACTTGACATTGTCCTAAAAAAACTGGTGGCAATGGAAACCAAACTCGACAACCTGGGAAGCTATGTCAAGAACCTGGATGCTAAAGTTAATGCATTGATCAGTGTCCTCATCAACAAAGCATTTTGCTATTTGTGCCCACCGCTCCAAGAAGTTCTCAACGCTGACATCCTGGTGAGGTAGTTCTCTTGAAAGAAGAAATTGCAACTCACTCCACAGCTGCCAGATTAAACAATCAGGGAATAGTCCCTCTGAATGTCAATCAGCCTTTAAGAGGAACCATAGTACAGAGGCGGCTCTTGTTAGAGTCCACAATAACATAGCCATGGCAATAGATCAACATAATTCAGTTATCCTAGTACTTCTTGATCTTTTGGCTGCATTTGATACTTTTGATCATGGTATCCTCCTCTTGCGACTCTTCAACCGGTTTTGGAATTACCGGAACTGTATTGGAATGGTTTCAATCATATCTTTCTGATTGTACACAGTTTGTGCAGGTTAATGGTGCGTGCTCTGCTCCTCATGTACTTGAGTTTGATGTACCGCAGGGATCCGTTCTTGGCCCGTTGTTGTATATTCAATGCACACATCCCTCTTGGCGAGATTGCTTGACGTCATCAAATGTTCAACGACTTTTACGCTGATGACACTCAGCTATAAATTTAGTTCAGGAAGTCGTCTGTTTTTTATATGAATCTTAGTAATGCCAATGGGTTAACTGTGTTCGGGACATGGACGCCTGGATGCTTTCCAACAAGCTGAAATTACAAGTCCAAAGTTCTGGTAATATCATCTTCCTTTCGACCCTGGCCGCCACTATCTTCTGTTGCTATACTGCTCCCCCAGTACACACAATATTGGAGTTATCTTTGATCAATCCCTTTCTTTGGTACCTCACGTTAATGCGGCCTATCAATCATCCTTCTTCCATCTTCATAACATTGGTTTCATATGGAAATATCTTACTTATGATGCTGCAAAGGTCATTATTCATGCCTTCGTAGTTTCTAAACTTGATGATTGTAATTCTTTATTGTACGGCCTACCATCCTATCTTATTCGGAAGCTTCAACATGTTCAAAATTCTGCTGCTTGCCTTGTCAACCAGTGTCCAAGATTTTGCCATATTACTCCAGTCCTGAGGGATCTTCACTGGCTCCCTGTCTCCTTTTGTATTGAATTTAAAATTATGTTAATTACTTACAAAGTACTACATGATCGAACTCCAATCTATATACAGGAACTCCTTCAATTGCTTACACCCAGCCACAATCTTAGATCCTCTAATAGAAATTTATTGGTTAAACCCTATTTCAATCTCAATTCATATGGTAAACTATGGAATAACTTACCTGAGGATATTAAATCTGCAAACTCAATTGATGATTTTAAACGCAAACTTAAAACATTTCTTTTTACGCGAGCTTATGAATCATGATGTTTTTGACTGTTAGCGTCCAGTTCAATGTCAATTTCTTTTCTTGTGATTACTTTTACTTTTTTAGTTTTATCTAAATATTTTGTAAACAGCGCCTTTGAATCTTGCAGAAAAGGTGTTATATAAATGGAATATTATTATCATTATCATTATTATGATTATTATTATTATTATTATTAATGTGCACCTACAAAGGCTTTGTGAGGCTATTTTACTGATCAAGGCCTGAGGAAAAAAACATTCTTAGGAATACTTTTGACCCTTGACCAAATCCAATTTCTTTAGCCTAAACTCTACAGCCGAACAGTTTTTTTCTGCCAGAATGGTTATGAACCAGTCCTTGAAGTAGTAATAGGTTGCACAATTTTATGGTGCACAGAATAAGTATTGTTTCTGCAACTAATGCCCCCCTGTGAAATAAAAGGGTTTTTATCACAGTTCCATCACTCTAGAAACCATGCATATTCTTTTAATAGTATTACTCACAATTCTTTCATTATCGAGGAATGGATATTTCTCCAGGATTTGATTTACAACCTTTGTGCCACTCATTTCATCTATGCTATCTCTTCTTGAGGAGCATGACAATTTCTGTAAATCTTTCAGCACTGCCCAGTTGATGTCCTTCTTCTTTTCACCTTTCTGCAATTCTTTTAAGAGTTGTTTATGTAGGCTGTCAGTATCATCAGGAGTTTCAAAAACTGGGTTGCTAGCAGCTTTTGCAGGTTTTTTTTTTGTTTTTGCTTTTGAGATTTGTGTATCTCTTCTTAAGAAGATAATCCACAGAATACTTTAAAGGAAAACAACATTAATTTAGTAGTGGCTGGGAAATTATTGGGAAAGAAAATAAAAGAAAAATGACAGATAAGCTATCTTATGTTATCACAAAGGCAAGATTATATCAGCTTAATTAGCGGGTCTCTTTTAGACAAACAAGAAGAACGAGCTTACATCACACTGCAAAACGTTTCATTTACGAATTAGATGTACTTTAAAACTATCACAATACCTACCTTCAAGAACTCGACAAATTGATTCAGAAAGTCCCCACTGATGTTTTAGAGACTGAGAGTTGTTGAGAGGTCACATTTTCTTTTCGTCATTTTGATGGTGGAAAGAAACTACAAACTTCCTCATCACATGAATGCGGCATACTCAAGTGAAACCACTGCCAACTCCCGCCCAAAAGATTCGCCAAAACGAGCTATGACAACATAACGTGGAAGGATGTCATTGGCCACACCGTTTGATAGGTGGACGTCAAAGACCTCATGGCATTTAGCTTGGGTACCGAAATCCAACTTTGTTCCCCTGCTTGTTGCCAGAGTTATTTCGTCTGAAATCGAGACTAATTCTGAAACAAATCTTCTTTTATGTTTTTGCCTTTGCATTGCTAGTCTAATCTCTCATTCACGCGTTCAGAAGCCAGCGCAAACTCCCAAAGCGTGTTTTTGATTAATGAGGAAAAAAGTAGAATGCAGTAGCCGGACTAAAGTATACACAATATTACACAAACATGTGATGCAATGTATCTTGTGCCATGCATCAGGCCCTTTACTTTGAATTTTCATAGGGAAAACAGGAAAAGGCCCAAAGAGGCACAAATGCTTCCACAAACATAGGAAGGTGCTGCAACTGGTGAATTTTCATCGTCATTGCTTTCTTGGCTGCAACATTTCCATAAGTTCAATTAATAGTATATACATCTTACTAAACGTACCATATTTTCTTAAAAATTTACCATGCTCAAATAACAGAAGTCCTCTCAACAACATAAACAACAGTGCAGTTCGGTGACGCTTGTGCTTCAGTTTTGAGCTGGAATAATCTCAAAGTACACAAAACATTGTTAGTGAAAAACGTTTTTACACCAGAAAACTGACTACATGGGTCAACTTTTAAACCTGGATTAGCATTAATCGGCTTAGAAACAACCCGGCCCTGGTGTTTGTTATCGTCGATTTCCAATAGGTGTATTACCATTGATGTAACTGATGGTTTTCTGTTTTTAATATAGATACGCATATGTTGGGAGTAATCTCGTGCAATAATATCTTGTTATATGACTTGTCAATTGGGAAATTCTTCTTTCTCCTTAAATGTTTACCTTCTTCGCCCAACTATTGTTAATCTTATTCTGCCTGTGCAGAGCTACACATTTGGCAGACCTAATCAGTGCGTTTACACTCGAACGTGGTCCAGGATACTGCAGTAGAGAGAATGGAATATCTAATTACAAAGATGGTATTTGTTACAGAATTTTTTGGGCAGGTTTGAAATAGAATTACATAACTGAATAAAATCTTGCATTCTGATCGGTTTACGAAGTGAGGTATTTAATGTGGAATTGCGAGTCGAAAACGAGGCTAAGTAATATTGTTTCGCATCTACATAACGCGCACTCAGGATAAAACTAAACAATATTATTGCTGTTTTTATTTTTCTTAGTTTATTCAGTTATGCGATTCAAGGAAAATTCGTTACCTGACTCGCAAATTCCCCGTTAAATTGCACTTGAAAATCAATATCGCACCCACCGCTTCGCGTTTCATGCGATGTCAGTTTTCGCATGCAATTCAACGCGGAATTCCCTCATCAGGTAACTTTCCTATAATATTAAAATGTTATATGCATCTCAAAGTTTGGTCAGTGCATGCTTTTGATGTCAATAACTGTATCATTGCATGCTTTTGACAAGTTAGATTACGAGTATTTTGAGGATTATTTATATTAAACTTGCTTTGTACTTACAGTACAATGTAGGCATTGTCCGCACAAAATCAGCTATACATGACAACTTCACGTCGCTTTAAGTGTGTACCCCAAAATTTGGGGTCATTGAGCATTCGTATATTCACGCTATTGTTCTTACTCATCACTTACATGTATTTGGAGCTATAAAACTTGCTGAGTTTCACTAAAAAAATAGAAGTCAAGAATTTTTAATTGAACTTTCTTTATTAAGCAAAGAAAGAAAAAGTCATGAAATACATATTCTGGGAGGAACAGATAACATGAAACATGACACCCCTCCAAATAAAACTTGCCGGCAGATTTGAATTGAACACTCAGTTGGCTTCGAAAAGAAAAGATACCTCAATTTAATCTCTCCTTAGAGTTCCTCGAAAGCGTCCGATTAAAAAGATGTGGTCAAAGGAAAAGTTCAAATCCCGATAGTGCACACTGATAGCGTGAGCAAATTGCTTTGCCAGAAATGTTTTGTTTTTCATGCAAGCGGCCATTGTTAGCGTAGGGAAAAATATATTTCCCTATGCTTTTAGCTGTGCACCGTCAAGTTATGCGGCACTTGGGAAGTTTGTAGAGCACTCAAGAAGCTAGACTCTTACGCGTCTTTCGTGCTGTCCAAACTTCGCGCATGCTCCATAACTCGATAGTGCATGCTAAAGCATGAACCAATTATGTCACGTGTTATGGAGGAGTGAAGACGTGTTTGCAACGCTCCGCAGACATTTTTTACTTCTTGGCCTAATATTCTGTCTATGGAGAAGCTGACTTCTACTGTTGAAAGGTATTTGAGAAGTCCATCGTTACCT
>Ga0126343_10001997_pt1 | contig 10158 bp, 5 predicted proteins | sample Cyp2metagenome_FD_92531 | JGI IMG/M metagenome (GOLD analysis project Ga0126343, IMG submission 92531) | Coral microbial communities from Lord Howe Island, Old Settlement Bay, Australia - Cyphastrea 2 metagenome | ecosystem: Host-associated > Invertebrates > Cnidaria > Coral ... | reverse complement strand
TCAGAGTAGGGTGTCTTCCAGCCTCGCTGGTAAGGTTAGAATTATCGGTAAAGTTTCCATATTTCGACAGTCAAAGTAATGAATGTACCTTAGAAGTTGCACGAAAACGAAATTCTGCGAGATACATTTTCGGGGACGTAGCATGCCTCCCCAAATCGGTGAATTTTACCTTTCTGAGCACGCTCGGCGACCTCAGCTCGTCCAAAATTCAATCTTGGCTCGTAATAAGGCAAAAATAAGAAACTGGAAAATAATAAGTTGCATTTTTATATATATGTACCAAACCCTTTTCACTGACAAAAAATGAGGGAAAATTTGTTTTGGTCCCGAAGTCGAGTGGGCCGCTGTTAGCGGGACTGCCACTTAAGAGCTTCGGCCGAGAGACCAGGACAGACTTGGAATTGCAGGTCCGCCGTGGGTGGGTAGACAATTTTTGACTTAGGGATATTTTGTTCAAATGTGTATGTAGATGATGATGGAGCAACGATACTTGATTCAGTGGAATGAATTAAAAACATTACATGGCCCACTTTGGTCGCGCAAACAGGCGAATTTTCGGCGGTGACGTGGGCATATCACAATCTTCTTTAACTCATACTTTACCTACCACTCAGGGAAATTGTCAACTCTGTGGGACGCGGCCAGTTTATAACCACCAGTGACCACTTCAATTAGACGAGCAGGTGAGTAACATCTCAATATAAGACCATTCCCTTCTTTTTCGTTTATCGTTGAATGCGTTTTCTGATTTTGGGTCGGTCGGTCGGTTGGTCGGAAAATGAAAAAAAAAAGCAAAATAAAATTGGAAAAGGAGTCTGGAGCTAGGAGCCCCGGTACCTCAGCATAAAATCCATGAAGCCTGAAAACAACAAGTCAATATGGCGGCAATGAAGGAAGGAAAAATCGACGTCGTTGTTAGAACCAAACGAGAACAGGGAAAAACTAAAAATCTGTAAGGCAAAGCATTGCATACTTTTCAGATTAAAGTGAAAAGTGTTTGAAAAAATGTCTCATTGCCTTCATTGCCTTCTGGGGAACGTTTTTGTTTTTTTAGAACGCGAAAATCTGGGTTGGTCGGACGACGCTAAACAGAGAAAAGAAAGGGAATGGCCTATCATCGCTAATGGGAGAGTCACAGCAGGCTCTGATGGCTTTTTACCTCATGCCCCACAAATGCCTCCTTTCCAAAAGGGACATATTGTCATGTTTACTCATGTTTTAAGTTTTCCAGGAGACTAAATTGTAATAGCCGGACTTTCGCTCCTCTTTTTCAAGCACACTCACATGAAACAAATTCACTTACAGATGGAGTTTAATTAATTGAGCGCAGATAGTTTCTTTTCTCGTAACTAAACAATCCCGACAGGAAGATGGCCATGTGTCGGCCACATATTTATTTCCCAGCTGCATTTTAGATATTATTGACAGACTGAAGTAAACATGTATCGTAGTAACGCATTTAGATTCTATACATAACTGGCAGCTGCCTAGCGCATAGCATGGTCGCGACCCGATGGTTACCGGTTTTGACTCCAGATAGAGCTTTCCTAGTTACTAGGGCGTTGCCATGTCGTCCAAGAAAAGACAATTTTCTTTCACAGTGCCTCTCTCCACCGAAATATATAAGTAGGAGCCGGTGGTTATCATCCCTTACAGGGAAGAAGTGCAATGACCAATTTGAGCTGCAGCAGGCATGAGGCACTGGGAATTGTGACGACTCACCATACAACCTACAGCAAGCACACCAGTCATCCTGGGGATTATCGCTTCTTGTTGTGGAAATCGGAACTGACAGCCAGCAATTCTACAGCTGGGAGTGCCATGTGCAGTAGTCCTTGGAGGAAAGTCCACTCATCCCCTGTCCTATCTTTTGATGTATGAAGTACACCAATTTAGTCTGGATCTGTGCTTACTGAGAAAGTAACAAATAGACTGAAAATCCCGAGGGAGAAAGGGAGTGCGACAATGAGTAATTTTCTGGTAATTTGCTCAGCGACTTGGTGGGCAAAACGGACGGTCTTAAACGTCCTCGATTTATTAGCCTGCGTAGCTTGGCGGTTTTTAAGATGGGAAACCGTGATAACAAACCCAAAAATCGCAACGAGCTTGCGAGATAGACAACTGAGAAACTGCTTGAAAGGATTGCCGGCATTTTTTTGTTAGTCCAGTACGCTGGCGCACGGGCCATTTCCATTGGATAAGAAGGCTGTGATACGTCAATCAAAATTTCGGTTATCTCCCAAGGGACACCTCCAAGGAACAGCAATGATTGCATTTCAGATCTTTAGCATGCATGTAGGAAATCGCTCATGAATATTCTTTGCAAATATCGCGAAATTGTTAACTGCCAAACACGAGCAAGATACAGCCGAAAGTAGTTTCGCTCATAGAAGAGATGCAATGGTTGTTTTCCCAACAGGCGTTCGCAAAAGCATGATTTTTACCGTGCTTTACTGTTTGCGCTCACCAGGCAAGAATTTTCGTCTACGAGAACTACGCTTTTACTAGAGCTACTTCAGAAATATCATCGTTGAATTTCACATGCAGCAAAGGAATTGTCGTATGATGTTTTACGTACTTTTCTTGTTTGAGGACTTCGATCTGACGAAGAACCGGTCATTGGGAATGGACGTTTGCAAATATGCTTGAATCATCCGGAACTCAGTTCGTTCGCGGCTTGCCTCACTTTCTGCTGGCTCGAAGAGATGAAATTATGAAGTGTTATTTTAAGCCCTGCCACGCACGATCAGATGACGCGTCTGATCTTTCTGCAACAGTTTCATGCCAGTTTCAGTTTTCTGACAAAATGCAATTCTTCACACTTGCTACCTTGAAGGTTTTGCATGGAAATGTTTAAATACTCCGAATTTGATCTTGAGCGGACAACAACAAAGTATACAATTATCCATTACATTTCTCTTGATTTCCTCCTTTGACAGACGTTGCCCTTCGCCACAATCTAGTAAACACCGCATCGGATAGTTTTGTTTTGATAGCTGGAAGTTTCCTATTACGATTCACAAAACTTGTTATCGGGTTGTCAAAAAGCGTAATAGGGGCGGCAATAGAAAATACGGGTCATCCAGGCAGGCGGTTTCTCGCGGCTTCGCCGCTTCACTTGCGCTCGAAAAATAGCTTAAAACGCCATACCTTGGCATTTTGATCTGGGGAACTGGGTATGAATAAATAAGCTATAACATATCCATTCGTTCTTCAGGTCGTCATGCAAGTTCTATACATAATCATTCTCTGCAGTATCAAGGGGACGAATCTAGAAGAGAAAAACTGAATTCCAAGTCAATCATAGCTAGCAATTGCAAACTAGAAAGGGGCATGCCTCTAAACCTGAAGACAGATTTACAACGTTTTAAGGAAGTAAGATTATCCTGACGCATTGCATATAGACTAGTGTAGTGAGACTGCATTTTATATTAGACAATTAGCTATAACTGTATTCGAAATTTCCGGTTGTGATTGCATTTAGAGTGACCGATAAATTGCTTTTCTTCGGAAAAGAAGTCCCAGACAGGTGGTTTATAGTACCAGATAGGACCGCAAAGCCTGGCTCCTGATTTAATTATCGCCTCATTGCTCAGGGCCAGAAACTTGTTTCGTTGAACGAGTTCAATGTTAGACACAAACTTACTAATGAAATTTGGACCAAAAAAGATGCATTGGTACATTGTGATTAACCAGGAGGAGATGGATTGTTAGGTATAGACATATTTTTTACCACAGCGACTCCAGTGTACGTAATTTTCAAGACTTCTTCCACAAAATTTATAACCGATGCCAAACCAAAATCTGATTGGTCCTAAAAAAATTCACCCGAAAATTTCTGATTAACGGTAACTTTTTTGGTCAGAATTAACTTCAGAGTCTGATTCATGACTTTAAAGAAAATGAAAGTATTAATCAAAATTAAATGGACGATTTCTATAGACAAGCTTTGTTGAAACTTCAACCGGATGTGGCTTGGTTGGTCATCTTCTCGTAAGTTTTTTCTCAGTAAAAATGCCTCAACCTTGGTATCTTTTTCTTGATATAACTAAACTAAGGGCTGAACTTTGCAGGGAAACTAAGACTCAACGATATAAAACATATCATGGATAATATGCGGTCTTAAAAACAGGCTATTTCCGGTTGCTTCCCTTATGCTTCACATAGGACCAAGTTGTGATAACAGCCAGAGGCGAGCAAATACCTCCCGTAAGCTAACGTTTTTACCCATAAACATCTAGGGATAGGGCATTACAAATATGGTTTTGGTTTTGTTTGAAATAAATTGTACGTTCCTGAAAGAGAGATTGAAAAGCGACCAAAATTACACTGAGAGTCAGCCTCTGGGGACCCCTGAGAGGCTGATATCCAGAACTCGGCTAAAATATGGTCGTTGAGCTTGACACTTTGGCATATTTCGTAAGTCTACATGACGACTTTCTGTCCCAATTTTAAGCGAAATCGGCCGACCTTCATTTCCAAGTTTGCCCCGATCTCTCAGACAGAAGCTCTTAAAAAGGATAAAGAAAAGCAAAAGTCTTTTAACGAAGACCTCTGATAAGGATAGAATTGGCAAGCAAAGAATTGGCAAGCAATTGTATCGTCTTGAACGAATCTCCCGCAAACAATCTATTGTCGTGGACTTTCTTTCCACTTGTGTTGTTGCACTGTGACAGTTTATTCTCTCTATTGTCCGCGGTCAATAATGCTGCGATACTTAGACCTTCAAGTATTATATCAAACACGAAATACCGTGTTTGACCACTTATCTATAAACAGAAAAGAGAGGTGTTTGGAATGTGGTTAAACACTGTCTTGAGTGTTTGATATATCTTCTCAATCAGATTTATAAACCAAGGAGAAAACGGAGGAATAAAGTCGTAAAAAATTCATGCTAATTAAGATCAGAGATCCAAACACTTCACAGTCAGGATTTCCTTTGTTTAAACTGGATGAATTAGTAAATGAGTCTGATACATTGGGTTCAAAAGTAGCCTTGAGCTTTAAGGGAAACAATACAAATGTTCCAGTGTAATCTTTTCGTTTATGGATTGTCAGCTTGCCCCGATCCGCTGCTCGGAGGAATGCCTGCAACTCTAACGATTATATCACTTTGTCACCAATGGGTGCCGTGAAGCCATTTATTAGCAGTGCGGTGTAGAATGCTCGAACTTGTTTGTATATCAAGAGACTGTTAGTTATCCTTGAAGTGCGTGTAAAAATTATAACAAACCGTTAAATTAATGAACTTGCTTTCTAGAAACAACAAAACATTAACAAAGGAGCTATTCAATTTTATCCATTACTTGAAATAAATACAGCCTTCAAAGTTTCCACCTTACTCTTTGAAGGATGGGACTAACCTACTATACCTGCCCTTCGGCCGTTTATCGTCTTCATAACAAAACCAGTGACGTTTGTTTTCTTCCAGACCAAGCTCCGCCTAACCCTCTCGGTGGAAAATGTGTACAGGATTGGATTGAGGGAAGAGTTGAGAGGAAGAACAAACACTGCTATCCACACATAGGCAATTTTGTCTGGATCGTTAAAATGTCCAGTAAGACATAATATGTTGATTATAATTATTGGCATCCAACAGCAGAAGTCAGTCATGACAATGAAGACAAGTCGCTTGGCCATAGCGGATTCCCTATTTAAATTTCTCGATCGTACACCGCGGGCAACGCGCTTTACCCTCCAAAAAATTGTAATGTAGGCCACGAGGATGAACATGAAAGAGACAAAGTTCAATCCGACGAAAAAAGCGGCAGAATATTCCCACCCGACCGGTCTTCCTTCGGACAGCTGAAGAGGAAGGCAAACGGCAGAGCGGCTGTAGAATCCAAAATTACCGCTATCGTCGTAAAAGTAATCTAAACCCGCGATCGGGATTGTGGATATGACGACACCAAATATCCAGACTCCTACGCACGCGTAAACGGCAGTTTTGTAAGTGAGGCGCTTGAACTTCAAAGGAAAGACGATACAAAGAAATCTGTCTAACGTGATGATTGTTAGAGTCAGAACGGATACTTCACTCGAGAGCATTGAAAGAACTCCGACAATTTGGCAACCTAGTCCAGATCTCCATTCTTCATCATGTTTAAAGTATTCCCCTTTCCACCTGACGTCCATAATGGCGATTGTCAAAAGATACACGCCCATAAACATGTCGGCGACCGCCAAATTTGTCAGCAAAACAGAATTCACCTTGTTCTCTCCGTTATCAATGATCCACCATATTATGACAAGGATGTTGCCGAGGAAGGCGAGGATTCCAAGAATCCAAATACAAATCTGGAGAGTTCTGTTTTTCATGAGATCGTCGCAGCTAGAGAATTCATCGACTGGGGACTCACACTTCACTCCTTCGATTGATTTTTTGGCATAGCAGCAGAGAATGAAGCGATCGAGTTTCCTGAGAATTCAAAAAATGTCAACTTAATCTACTCCTTCGAGTTCGATACTCAACATAATTATTGCAGCTAGCCGTACCCTAATTTAAATATTAGTTTTAATAATTAGGTATATTTCCCGTCAACAGAATACTCCGAAATGTTTTTCTAGCGTAAGCTGATAATGAAATCTAGAGCAGGACTATTTTTCATGACGTACCACTCCAACGTGTTAGGCACGGTGGCCTAATGGTTAGAACGCTCGCCTCCGGATTGAGCTCTCCAGATTCGAGCTTTGTCCGGGGACATCCTTGATCAAGGAAACAACACCCAGGTGTATGAATGGACCGCAACCCTGCGACGGACAAACATTCCGTCTTATGGGTAGTAGAAATACTCCTGATCACTTAATGCTACAGAAACAGGGAGCTCTGGCCTAACTGGCCCTTTGCACGATCCGGTCACATGGTACAAAGTCACACGTGCTGGTGAGCAAGTTGCGCAGTGGGACTTTTAAAACACTACAACTCGTACCAGTCCACCTGGACCTGCCTTTGTTTTGAAAGTCCCACTGCGCAACTTGTTGACCAGCATGTGTGATTTTGTACCATGGGACCTGATCGTGCAATGGGCCTATTAGTTCCATTGCATGCAGACTTCACCTACCACTGTAGGTTGATTTGTCGGCATTGAAAGTGTAAAGGTATAAAAATATACTAAATTGAAGTAAAAATAATTGAAATAAAGGTTACTTACAGATATTTCAGGTTGGTCAGTTCACTAAACACATCTGAAGGTACTTTGGCGAGTTTATTATTTTGTAGGTACCTGTGTGGAAAGATGATGAGAAGGCCAATAAAACGTAGTGTCACTGAGGTTTGTCAAATATATATTTTTAACATTATAAAAATAATCTACTAACAGGACATTTACGTACACCACATCGCTTATGACGCATTACATTAAAATTGGTTACACTACATAGAAGCAGAGCCTCATAACATATCGTATTGTGTGCATTGTTCTTCATAAGAAAATCAGTGTTTTTTCAGGGGTTTAGGATTTACCTCTTGTACTGCAATTTTTGCAATGTCTTTACAATTGGCCAACCAACTCACGGAAAAATGACAGCACAATATTGTTGGCTCTAAACTTCTCCGATTGTGAAAATTATCGAGGTATCGTGTACTTACAGGAATTCTAAAGAGATCAGGCCTTTAAAAGTGTCCTTTGTAACTGTAGTCAGCTCGTTGTTGCTTAGGTTCCTGGCGGAACGACAACATTAAGCCATGCAAATTAGAAGGAAGTTACATTGAAAATGCTACTAACTGAGTTAGTCGCGTTATGTACATGTTGAACACTAGAGGCATTGGTAAATAATGCCCCAATATACCGCATTTCGCCAACTTAGAGACACGAAAATCGTGCCTCAACCAACAGAACTGGATAGAAGCCTAAAAACAATAGTATCTAGTCTAGGAGAACCCCAAAACCAACAGTATCTAGTCTACGATGCGGTAAACTTAATGCACTTACAATAACTTCAATTGTGACAGAGTTCCAAACAGGCCATCTGGTAATACTGTGAGCTTGTTATCCTGAAGGTACCTAAGTGGCAGTAAAGAGATATTTCACGTTCAGACTGTGAAGGTAACTATAATGAGCACATTAGAGCGATAAGCACAAGGAACTAGTCTGATTGCCTTAACACGATGACAATTTCTCGCCATGTGATTAGTTACGTTTCCGTTTAATGCTACTGAATACCTGTGGATTATTGACAAGTACGACGTCAAGATGGCTGGGTGTTGGCCAAGTTCTTTTACGTGTGTTTATGGACCGAGACGCCGTTAAAGCTCAAAAACAGGCAAAAAAGGAGACCAATATCCAGTTATCATGAACAAATGAGTTTCGGCCAATAAAAGATCTACTATATGGCAGAAAGAACAAGGTCACGTCTTGCGGGATACAGCCAGTAGTCCCGAGCGAGCAAGATGGCCCCATCTTGCCATCTTGCGTAGCCCATCATATGATTCATCTTTCCCGCTCGGAGAACTGAAAATTGCTATTCTACATTTTGTCGTATTGATTTTTACCCCTCCTTTAATACATTTTACTCACTTTACGGACAAGGTTTTCGTTAAACTCAGTTCAGCAGCTCCACTGTTAAATAAAACGATATTCAAATCAAAGTGGACAAATTTTGTAATATTATAAGTGTCTTGTTTACTAGACCCTAATGAACACTTTTAGACAGGTGGCTTGCTTTCAGCACGAAATTCCCACGAGACTCCTGTACTAAAGGTGAAAACATCGCATGTACTCACAAATGTGTCATGTTGCTATTGTTGCCAAAAACTCCATATTCTATCTCATCCAATTGGTTTGAATGTAAACTCCTGAAAAAAAGGCAAACTTCATGGTCAAACATTTCAGTCATACTTATAAACTTGATCGAAATCGGAACAAAGTTGTGGAACTTTAAGAGCTTACAAAACTTGTAAATTAGTTAGTCCATCCAAAACTCCACTGAGTGCTTTGCGAAGAAGGTTTGTTCCTAAGTCACTGGAAGAATAACAATCCAAATTTCCAATATTATGAAATTGAAAACGACAAGCTACATGTTCACTATATTTCAGCTATAACCTTTCAGACGCACACTCTCAGCTGGCTGCCTCGAACTTACAATCCAATTTCTGTGAAACTGAAAAGAACTCCAAAAAATTCCTTTAAAGGGTTAGCACAACTAGAAGTGCCCTAGTAGTCTGCATTGTTGCTTTTTAAATTAAACAAATAATTAATGGAAATAAACAGAAACTCGTTAAGAAGCCTGACTGGTTGGAGACAGACCAGTTGTCTACTGTAGCTACAAGAAGTGGAGGGGTTTACCTAAGGGCTACCGAATCTACCGAGTGTCAGGCAGGAGGATTTGATCACAGGATCCTCATTACTAAGCTAAGCCACTTCCAGTGAAGGACTTGATGGTGTTTGAAGACGTGTCTTTTATAACAAGTTCTAAAAGACATACTCACAGGACAAGAAGATTAGGAAGGCCCGTAAACGCTCCAACAGGAAGAGTACGAAAAAAGTTGGAATTTAGTCTCCTAAAGAAAAAGCAACAACGAGAAACAAGATCAAAAGAAAAGAAAACAAGCAGAACAAAAAAAAAACACAAAACAAAACAAAAAACATCAACAAAACACACTAAGAGACGTTGCTTTCCACGAGGAAGTGATGGAGTAAATATCTCACTGAGATCAGTAGAGTATCCAAGTATAGAGTATCATTGGCTGATAGTGATAATGATGCAAATCCAAGTTTACATTTAAGGGGAAAACTGCCACTAGTTTAAGAGGCAGATTTAAAACAACGGCATTTTTTAAATGCAAACCTTCAACTTCTTAATATATGGAATAGCTTTAAAGGTATTTGAAATGTGGGCGTCTTGATGCATCTATGAGTGATATTTTCATCCAAGCTCGTGAATTGAGCTTAAGTATTCTAATAACAGAACAAAATGATAGATAGTTGTATGTAACCCAGAGCTCAATTTCTCCCCACTCGATTTCATAGTTGTCGTAATCGTTGTCAGGGGCGTTCCTCAAGGTACAGTCCTGGGGCCGGTCTTATTTTCTATTTTTATTAACGATATCAAAGCTGTTAATACTAATAAGAATATGCTAGTTAAATTTGCAGATGATATAACTGTTAGTTTGCCAATTGAGGCAAATGTAGGCTTAGATGAGTCTGAAACGGAAGTCCT
>Ga0126343_10001996_pt1 | contig 10159 bp, 5 predicted proteins | sample Cyp2metagenome_FD_92531 | JGI IMG/M metagenome (GOLD analysis project Ga0126343, IMG submission 92531) | Coral microbial communities from Lord Howe Island, Old Settlement Bay, Australia - Cyphastrea 2 metagenome | ecosystem: Host-associated > Invertebrates > Cnidaria > Coral ... | reverse complement strand
CGGCTGAACAATACGTCTTCTGGCGTTGATGAACCTGCCAAATTAATGAAACAGTTTTAACATCTTGCTCCTGGATGTTGCGAAACATCAACAAATGCAGTGACAAAACTGTCCGGCAAGACACGAACAGGAAGGAAGAAGAAAAAGGCACAGAAAATTAACATTAGACTTGCGATATTCTTTGCACTGCCTAATTTACTTTGCTGCTGAACAACAGCATTCAAAGGTTCCTTGCTTTCTTCACTCGTACGTCTCTTACCACTGACAGGCTTTATTGCGTTAAGCTGGCATGAAAACTGGAAAGAAAACTTTGGAAATAATAAAACACAACAACAAGCACCCTCACCAGTTATTAACTTGAAGAATAGTTAGACCGGTTTCTTGAGCCAAAGATCGCTTTTGTTCCTCAGATGGGTACGGATGCTAAAAAGGCAAAGATATTAAAAACTCGTTTATTCCATGCTTTCCATCCATCCATTGTGATGTAGGACAATCGGAATTACAAGAAGTAAGTACAAAGGGAAAAATTGCAATTACTCCAACAAAATCAAGAAGCCCGAACAGATTTCGTTTCCGTTTTTAAAAGACAGTGACCACCGATTAGATCAGACGTAAACGAGTAGTGAAAAAATATATTTGAAACCTTTAGTCAAGGTTCTTAAGCAGTTACATTGCGTGAGACAGGTTCTAAGAAACAAGGGGCCCAAACTGGTGCCACAAAGATCAATGCCTCCACCAGTTTATTTTGAGTTCCTCTGCTCTCAAGAATTAAAGACCCCTGCAGTTTAGGGAGACTATTAGAATTTCCTACTACGGTTCAGTTGTTCTTGGAGGTCACAAAGAGAGAATGAGAATTAAAAGAAGTTTGCTTTTCTCAAATAGGTACAAATTAAAAGGTGTTCGTTCGCTTCTTCCCAGTGGCCTGTTTTGTTCTGTTAGTGCACAGCACCAAACAAGCAAACAGGCCTGCTGCTTATTGTCACAAACTATGAACTGTGGCAATTTAGTTATCGCTTACGGTTTGTTCTGGTGAATGCTAAAAGAAGTGGAACAAACATGCATAAAGGAATATTCTTTACCGTTAGATGTTGAAAAAGCCAGGCCTTCATTATATTCGTGGCAGCTTTAGGGAAGATCCCTCTTTTCTTCTGGCTTTTCTTCGACTGTTCGTCGTCGGTGTTGTCTCCCGTGCCATCTTCCGAGCCAACAGACGTGTTTAACGATGGGTCTGAAATGAAGAGGCACGCCATGTTTTCTAAGAAAATACTGTCGTTACCGAGAGCCACTTCAATACCTTATTCTGTTACACGTAGCACTGAGAGAATATTGAAACAGACAGTAATGAATACGACACGTTGTTAAGGCGATCACATTTGCAAGTTTTATCCCCTCATTCACTTGAAAGGGTTTAATAGCGTCGACAGGCAGTTTTGCATACAGGCAGGATTAGGCTCGATGTGACAGCCTAATTTTCTTGTGTATGCTTGAAGGTTAACACTCTCTGGCTGCTGCCAAAGAGAAGAGGTTTACAGCAACACCTGCTTCTCTAGTTTCCTGTCAAAAATCACAAAGACCTACTTGACACATTCCCAGAACTTTTCGCAATAGAGCTATTGGTGTCATTCAAGACAAGACAACCTATTTCCTTCAAACACATATTAGTGAAAACACTCCAAGTTCCCATCGAATGGATGACTGCGATAAGAGAGCCGCGATATGCACTTCTCGGAGAAACAATAGGGAGGAACGCTTTCATTTGTCAGTCAGAAAAGGAGAAAATATTTTTCTTTTGCAAAGGCCCCACCCTACACTCAAGTACCTCCACCACTTTGCCCCAGTCACTATTTTTCACAACAACGCATGCCACATTATGCGCCTTAAGAAGCGATAGTGTAAATAGTGGGTGGAAAAGGGAGGAAATGTTAGCTCAGTGTCTTGGATTAAGTAAACATCACGAAAGAATGCTAAATACTCCAAGTCAAACTCCCTTTCTCTCAAAATGACATCTTTATGAAAATGAGGCGAAACGCAAGCAAACATCTGGCTGGAAATTGAATGGACCTGAAGGAAGGAGAGAAAAAAACATGGATTCGCGGTCGTTTACCTCACTAAATAAGAGGCATGCTGCGAAGCAATGAATTTGGTACCTAAGCCTACCGGATTATTAGTGGCAGTAAAAACTAAATCCTTCTTAACGTACATGCGTGCATTTATGTCACTTGATAAGTAACATTCGTCATACATCAACGAAGGATTAACAAAAGATCACTTTCTACATTTCAATCGAGGGCTTTGACTTTGTTGATGAAATTTTTACAACCGAAGTAAAAACTAAAATCTTTGTCTCTTCTCGCTTGTTCTGGAGGAAAGTTCTGGCTTAAAATCCTTTGACAAGCAATTAAGTTAATCGAACGCTATCATCGCGTTTTACTTTGGCTTTGTTTCGTATCTCTAAAAGCACCAAAACCGTGATGGGAAATTTGAGCACGATTTAAACTAACTTCAACAAGTTGATAAGACAGTGAATGGCCGACCAAGCCTAAAACCCGCGTTATTTGAGCTTAATTAATTTGGTCAAGGGGCATTGCCAAGATAGAAGACTAGAATTTCACCACCATGAGAAGAATTTACAACAGCTAGATGCTTGAAATTTGACACTCCCAGCACTTGGATGCTGACAAAATCCATCAGGTTCACTTAAATACTTACAACAGCCCTTAGTCATACTAATTCATGTTACTCTTCTTTCACCTGGTATTCGCTCGTGACAGCAATAAAGCTCTTGAAACTGTTTTCCGTGAGGCATCTTCGAGAGGGCATAGAAAGTACGAATTCCAAAACCACTTGAAAGCCACAAAAGTCTTTAAAAAGTTAACGATTGTGGAAGCGAGGCGAGCTCGATGAGAAGTGGCGCGCACTAATTTGCGAGAGCTCGTTCCTCTTTGTTTTTCACTTCTAGAATCCCGAAACTAAACCCCGGAGATTGTAGATATAAGTGACGACAAAAGCATAATGAATTATTGGTTGACACTACTTCAGGAAATTACTGGAGGAAATTGCAAGAGGCTATCTTGTCAGATTTATCAAAGAATCAAGAAATACTGTCAAGAATTGAGACAATGACAGAAAGGGATGGTACACATGCACTTAAATGAAAGGCAAGCTATTATCGGCTTCAATATTTTTAAAATACACACATTTTCCAACTTAAGTGAGCTATATGAAATCTTGACAACGAAGGCTTACGTCGTATAAAGACAAGAAGCTCTTGTCAAAATTGCCTGAATAACTGACATGGTCCTGCGGTTAATTAACATTTGGCTCCATTCCTGGGAGAAAAATTGCTGATTAGTGGAGAAGCTGAAATTCTCGAAAGAGCCTTCGTTTCTGACAGGCGAAGACTATTTTATAAATATTCTTTTGTTCATTATAAATGATTTCTTCAGTTTTCGCTTTTCAGAAGACTTCATGTTTGACACTCTGTAAACGAAGATGGCACATCTGTTACTAGCTGTTAATTTTATCGTCTCTTTATTGTCAAAATAATTTCTCCAAACGATTTTCTTTTTCTTTGTTTTATCACACAAAGCATACTAGTTTCAGTAGGAAAAATTTTTTGCCGTTCGCCTCGCCCTAATTGTAACTTTTCTTTGACAATTAGTGATGTTTGTACTAGAAAATATTCTTGTCACCTCGCAATCAAAAGAAGGCGTTCACCGAATGGAAAACACGCGATAAGCTATCCGCGAACTTTTTAGGGCTCATTTCGAAGCCTCATTATCGATCCCTGTCTGTTTGTCATTTGCAGACACAAAAAAAAATTGTCGAAAGCGCTCAGGAAAACGTCTTCCGTGTACAATGTTTTGCTTGTGCTAGCAAACGACATTTAATGACTACAACCTTATGCATATGAGGGAAACGTAGCAGAATTTGCATATGCCTTATCCTTTCGCGTCGTAAAACGCGTAAAGTGATATTCTTTTTAATTACCAACAGAAAGAAAGCCTTTATGCAGCTGTGTCAACAGAGACATAAAGCTTTCAACTCAATAAAAGCCCACAAGAATAGACGTAGGGCTGAACCAATAATTTCACTGTTCAATCCCACTCTTTATATAATTGCCAACGTGGATTACAACAATGGCCAAGAGCTACTCATTTAGCATAATAAAGGCGCGATAAAACAGTACCCCCCGATAAATTCTCCTTTTAGTGATATATTATTGAAGACATTATTAAAAAGACATCGAATACGGAAACAATTTAATAAAGAAGTGATCGAAATGTCGCTTTTAATAAAAGCTTTAGTCATTTCCTCACCTTCCGGAGTTGTAGGCCCATCGACCCCAGAGTTGGACGGTGGTCGGGACGACGATTGAGAGTTGGAGCCCGAACCGGTCGCTTCATCTCCTTGACCGGGTTGCCAGCTCGAAGGGTTCGGTGGCTGCGAAGTGCGAAAAAAAACAAGCACAACGATGAGAGATAGATCGCGTGAACTGCTCGTGTTATCTTGCGAAACACGAAGAAACAATTGAAATCCTTTCATAAAGTTGACATTGCGTGAATAAGAAAAGCAAAGCGAGAGGTGTAAAAATTTCGACATATAACAAACTTTTTGTCAGTAGTGATTGTGAAGAGGTAATTGACAAAATCCCACCTACAACAAAATTGGCCCGTCGTGCTAATAATTCTACAAGTTAATCTGCCATTTCGTTCTTTTATCCCCGCGCTCTGTCTGAGTGCGCGCTTGTTTTACCTGTCTAAGGTGAAAACAGGTAACCATTCATTTGTTAGTGATTTTGTCAGGTTCAAAACGAAGAGGTGTGAATTTGATCTTAGATAAATGCCCAGTGTTTGGGACACGAAAGAACCTTTTTTCAACACGTCAATCCGCCAAAAGAGCTGTCTAAGCGCAATAAAAACTTCTAACAACTTGACAAAATACAACGCCATCACAAGTGTCCAATTGATGTTTTACAAGATGACTTTTTGTGACTTCTTGTGACGGCTTGTTATACGGGCCGTCTTTAATACAGTAACCACACAACAAATTGTTTTCACTTTTCCATTCAACTTGTTGGACAATGAGAGTTTTTAAAACATCGCCGCGGGGCGCAACGTAAATACTGCAGTCAGTAATTATCAATCAAGCAATGTGTCCTGAACACTTAAATCATTCGCCCTGGGCCGCACTCGCTGCAGGCAGTTCGCTTCTGATGCGGGATTGCCAAGACAGTAACACTGCGGTATCATTCTCGAGACTTCTTAATAGCCATTCATCCACTTACATGATAATGTGATGTTGTGAGAGAAATTTACACCTTCAAGAAGGTCGTCCATGAGACTAAAAATTAGCCAAAGAAACAACTGCGCCCTAGCGTGGCGCTCGTCGCAAAGGATGACACATCGAGTTACAGTACCTGTGGCAGGGCGCTTTCTGGCGGTGAATCGATGTCCAAAGCATCGCTGTCGCTTCTGCTTTTGCCTATGTTTTCCTTCTCGTCCATAACAAGATCAATGGGCATTTTCCCCTTAAGGCAGGAAATGTAGCGCTTACAAAAGTTGTCACACAGCTCGTGCACCTAGAGCGATAAAACAAGAGCCGTATTGGATTATATAGAATTTGTTTTTACAACGGAAACAAACTCCCCCAATTTAAACTTGACTATAGTGTTAGCTCGAAGAAATACCTTTGAAATCCATCGAATAAAAGCAAATGACAGGGCTAGATTAAATTTCTAACCAAAGATAAGCGTAATGTATGCATTATGCAAATTCTCGTCTGAAAAATGTCTGGAGCTTCTTGCCTATATACACAGATCTGAGAGCCTCACAGAACTCGAAAAATTTCTTTTACCTATCTCCTTGCAGAGCTAGCTTTTGTCTGACTGCTCATGGCTGACTAGAAAATGACACCCGCGACATCAAAAAACTTAAATAAATATTTTCTTACCTTTTCTAATTCCAGGAGGTGAAATCTCAAGACTTGGATCGATTGAATCATCTAGAATTAAAATAACCCCAAAATTGGCCAAAAATCCGCACAGAAAAAGCAAGATTCCTTCATGCTACAAATCGCGACACCGAGAAGATACAAAGCACTGACTGACTGCTGTGCGTGTATAAATCAACGTATAAAGGCGTCGAAGCATGTGGCAACATTTTGTGTTATTTAAATTCAATCAACCGGGTTCGTATTAATATTTTAACACGTCCACCTTTGAAATGATACCTTACGGTTTGGGTAAACGAAAACAACACTTACCAAGCTATCGACTTCGTGGTTGGACGAGAAAAGCGTCTTGTCACTCCTGAACTAAAAACACAACAACAAACGGAAACCATTATGAGATTTCGGCCGATCATCCTTAGTGTGTGACTCCAGAATAAAAACTGTAGCACTTCAAGGACGATTTTGACCGATCACGTCAGACTAGCATATCACTGGATGCCCGTCCCCTGAAGGCCTGGGGGAAAATTGTAACTACTGAGCTAGAAACTGTTAACATACCTGCTTCGAAAATACCTGGATATCCTCGTTGAATGAAGCGGACGAGCACACGTCTCCTCCAACAGCTCCCGGTTCCCGAGGAGTGCACGTTGCCAACTCGCATTTCTCGAATATGAGCGCGAGAAGGGGGAACAGTGAATGCCTGGAATTAGAGCATTCATGTTAATGAATAGAGTTCAGTTAATAAGCGTCCATTTAGATAGGTGCAATGAAAAGGCCTGCGATCATGATCCTGCAGGATGTCTCGCTGTAAAATAGCCAAGACGTGCGCTTGTGACCGTCATGTGTAACTCTACCTATTTGAGCCTGTGAAGTTGACAGCGATCACTAAGATTCTCGGATAGATCAGTCGATCGTGAGTGAGTGATACATTTAGCATGACATGCAAATCTGAGCTGTGAGCCGCTCGTAACGTACGTACCCATATATTAACTCCTTATCGCTCTTATGAATATCAGAAACAGCACTCATCGCATTCGACACTCCTCCTCCAGAGGCTGGCGTGTGATGGTACGGCGAAGTGGCGCTCGTATGGTTCATGTGTTGTATCCGAGCTGAGCGACCGTGATCGTACATTGAGGTTGCAACGTCCATCGCGTAAGGGCCCACTTCATCATAAGGCTGCAAAATTAAACGATTTTGTCAGCTGTTGCATAAGCCTCCTGCAAATCAGAGCGGAACAGCAGCGCTAAACAAGCATAAAATGATGCACACACACCACCAGAAGCCGGCATCACGGGTAAACGGAACGCTCGGTTACTGACCCGTTGTGCCATACGCTGCTTATTCGCTCCACTCCAGGGTTACGAGCCGCTTTGTGGAGGATTGTTATCGTAAAATTGCTGCAAATGTTTAATCCTGAATTCTGACAATCAGTTTAGGGCTAACACAGTTGGATAGCTTTCTAAACTTACAACCCGTCAACTCAATGTAAGGAAAAGATGTGTACGGCCGTCAACACAACTAGTAACGAATTGTCAAGCCTGTCTCGTGGCTTTTGGCCACAAGTCTGTCAATCACCTTTCAAAATCTCCATGGGCCCTTGTCACGTAATGAGCGTGAGAGAGTTCGACAGTTGATCAGGATCGCCGGGCAGATTTCGGAGAGAATTCTCTCTCTCAGCAGGCTTTATGAACCAGTAAATATATTCAGGAAGGACTTAAGATTGTATTAGACTTGACAAGGAGTCTCAAAACATTAATAAGCTTTTTCCCTTAAAATAGAACAACGCAAAGTACTTTGGAGCGGAGGCAAAGCCATTAGTCAATTCTCCTGGGTATTTTCATAAAAACCAGCCACTTTTCAATAATACCTGGTGGAACCAATTAGCTTGACGCACCAATCAGAGCCCATCTCATTCGACAAGCCAAATAATGTGTCTAAACATTTCAATCTCCATTGTCTACTCCATCGTGGTTCTTTACGCAGTATCTGGGGCGTGTCATTCTTTTCAAAAGCTTATAACAAAGTAATCGAGTGCAATTTTGACCGTGTAACTAAAGCCCCGATTGAATGGCAGTTTATTAAAAACACGCTGTGGGCTTGCCATAGGCATGGTTTCCGTGCTTGCATGCTTCATATTTCACACCCCCATTTAATTAGAACACAAAACAATTTACAAATGTCTCGATGTGTTGGGAAGTATGTAAAACAACCCATTGTCGTTCTTGATTGACAGCATTCTAACACCTGCTGTTAATTGGCTTTGTAGTGTTCCTGACTGGGAAAGGCTTCCCAAAACAACAGAAAATGAACTTTAATAAATGCGTTTAAAACTCAAATACAGCTGAAACAAAGGAAAAGAAAGAACATGCCGGTCAATTTGGACTTTGCGGTATCAAAAAAATGCGCCTTTTCGTTCTGGTGGCCGTTATTGAATTTGTCATAAATTGAAAGTAATTTTGACGGATTGTGTTTCACTATCAATTTCCTTGTCTGTTTGATAACGAAGAAACGTGACGCCTTTTGTCAAAAGCTGTCAGAAAGGCGGAGAAAGGCGACATTCACCTGAAAACAACACATCCAAGCGAACATGCTTGAAACCGCATTAGATACTGTGTACTTGTCAAGGCTTGCTGTGAGGTTCATTGTCATTAAAGTGAGCTAAAGTTGCGCTCTTTTCAAAAGCTGATCCTTCGCGTAATCCTAAACAATTCGCGGCGATCGTGTTCGTGTGTTTACTGACAGCATGCCAAGCAATGTTTACGCGCCTGTCCGTACACGTCTTGCCGTTGTTTTGCAAACTATTATCATCAGCACTTTGAAAAAGCTCGTTTACAACTAAGGCAAGTGCCCTAGACTAAACGCTCAGGTTTAGCTTAATCTTGAAAATCTCTGATTTATTCGTGCAAATTAAATACGTGATGTGGCGGGCGTAGAAGGGTGAATGCAGGATCGAAGTTTAGTTTATAATTAGCAACTGAAACTGGACACTGTTGTATATGTGCTCCCTCCGTGCGAGTAAAAAAGTTGCGCGACCACCAAATAAATCGAGAATTGAATTTTGAAATCAGTTTTCGCACTGAATTCATCCGATTGCGCCATCCTTCGATTGCCCTTTGGCAGAACTAAACGTAGCGAGAACAACAAGAAAAACCACTCAATAACACTGCAGGCACCCCGGCCAGATGGCGTAAACATTAGCATTAAAAGACGAAGTTATGACAAATTTGTTCGCGTAATTTTAATCATTATCAAATTAATCCCATGCGAGGTGACTTTTTTCAGTTTTCAATCTCCATAACGATTACAAACCTTACGCAATCTAAAAACATGCTGGCGTAGCATGCATGGCAAGTTTGGCATCCACCTCGGGTTTCATTTGCACGATAAACAGCGCGCGGTGTAACATAATCAGCTTTTGCTATCGCCTGACAAGATGTTTTGTTCGAGGAGCCCGCGAGATGTGTGCGTCTGAACCGAATAACTGTAACGAAAATTTGTTTGTCATTCGGCTTGTCGTACATTTCAACATTCAGTCAAGCAAGTGACGTTCTGGCGAAAACCTTCATCCTCCAAGCTGACATCTGCTAATTAGATCCTCGTACTTATCTACCCAGCGCACGACAGTGATTAGCCGCATGAAAATAATATGAAAATCATTACGCTTTACTTTGCAAAAGAATTTCAAATAAAGACATAAAACAAAATATACACAGATCAAGAAACCAAGATTGCTGACGAGCTTGGAACGTAAATAATTTAACTTGGACCTAAACAGACGCATTTTTTTAATCAACAAAGCAAAACCGCAACTGGCATTCCATTCCAGAAAAAGCCATGCATCAGAATAATTTATCTGCTCAGCATTGCGGACCCTTGTTATTGAACGCATTATTTTTCATTGATCAAAATCTCGTGGCTTGTTTTGTGTTATTTTATCGACATCTTGTTTCGCTTAAACGCAGAATGAGAGACAGCGAATGAGAGCGTTCGACAGGGTGATAACTGCTCGACTATTAAAACTACGAAAGGTTGATGTATTTGACAAGCGAGGCTTGAAAACTGCGAAAGTTTTGACACGTTATAATAACACACAGTCTGATATGATGCCTTCGAGGTGTCTGGTCACGCATCACTGGACCTTTTGAATTTTCCTACGCGCCACAAATTTACCACGGTCTCCATTTCGTTTCTGTTTTTTTTTTTT
>Ga0126343_10001994_pt1 | contig 10160 bp, 7 predicted proteins | sample Cyp2metagenome_FD_92531 | JGI IMG/M metagenome (GOLD analysis project Ga0126343, IMG submission 92531) | Coral microbial communities from Lord Howe Island, Old Settlement Bay, Australia - Cyphastrea 2 metagenome | ecosystem: Host-associated > Invertebrates > Cnidaria > Coral ... | reverse complement strand
TTGGAAACATCTTGAAAACTTCTGGTTTATGCTCTCAGGAAAGTATGTAGAATTCACCTTGAAAGATGTTTTTGTCGGTAGACAAGTTGGAGAATCCGACCAGTTACTAAACTATCTGTTCATTCTTGCTAAACTTCATATTTGGAATTGTCTACGGAAATGTATCTTGCCTCTAAGAATAATAAGGTAAAACAATTTCAGGCTAAATGGCAATTTTATATCAATGTTAGAGATACTTACCAGGTATAATTATTAGTTGAAGTAATGAAGGTGTTATTAGTGACCTGTTAATAATTGCAGTGTACTTAACGTTATAACTGTAAATAAAATGTGGAAAAAAAATTTGGTACATGGAAAGAAAAAAAAAAAAGTTACCCTGGACTCTTCTTTTCGCCCGCCCGGGTTCAGTCCCTATATGGGGGAGGAAAGAAAGGAGAGTTCAAGAACTGGACTAAGCCGACGGCGACCGAATGGAAAGAAGTCAATGGAAGCTCGTATAACCTGCTCACATGTTCGTCACATGTTTAATCACGAGATCGCATGTCCTAGTATTAAACAGTACCAGTTTACTGGCCGTGACGTACCCGTGCAGAAGTCAAGCGGGGTGGCCATTTTGGTGTCCTTACAAGAATGTGGAGTTTTCCAGAATATAACCTTACACAGGGCAACCAGCTCTGGAAAGCCACAGGCCAAAATTAGGCTTGCGTTCTTCGAACGCAAAAATACAATCAAATAACCTAACGGAAGAACTAATCGAGCAAACCTACTCGCCGACGTTTCCAGGTAAAAGTCCTATTTTTATGTCTCTTATACTCCAAGGCAATCTCCAGATGGGTGATAACACCATCAGTGGAATTAAAAGCTCATCACAAGATAATGCTGCTTTAACAGTGGGAGGGGCTAAAGCTACTTATTTACCATTGTCTGGTGGTAGGGCTATGGGAGGCAATTTAGATATGGGAAATAACTTTATTACTAACGTTAAAGATCTTCGGCCAGCAAGTTCACAATATGCAGCCACTGTTAATTTTGTCAATACGACAGTCACCAAAAATAATGAGACCATCAGTAAATTGATTGACAGTATGATTAATGAAGTTGAAGATTTGAATAATAAAGGAAATAATGAAGAAAACGTCTTCTCTTTTGTGATGGATGATGATTTGTTTAAAGAAGATGGCAGTGATATTACTAAAGTATGAAAATTGGATAACGATTTTTATAAAATTCACAAAGAGACCTATCAATTCAAGGTCAACTATAATAGAAATATCGGTTATTATAGTATCCGCACAGGTATAGGTTTAAAAGCCATCGACTTAGGTGAATATACTTTAGTTTTTGAAATGTACTTCAATGGGTCTAAAATAGGCAAAAATGAAGTCGTCGTCAATGCTGTCTCTGGTAGTTTAAATATTTCACGTAATAATACAAATACGCTCTCCGATCATAGTCGAACAATCATTAATTTTCATAAATATGGTAACATCGGCATCATTGACTTGGATATTGACATTACCTCAAAACATAAAAGTGCAGCCTCTTATGATCCGGTGACAACCATTTATGTGGTTGTCTATGGGGTTAGTGGTCACCAAAATGATGTCGATTGGCGTATTTGGGATCGATTCTATCTCATCCAAAATAAAGCAGTGAAATTTGAAGCTGATATTGATATGAATAAGAAAGATATTATAAATATTGGTAATTTGTATGGGTAATCAAATGATTTCGAGTGCAATTTGGAATAAATAAGCACAAGTAAATTTTTCAAAGACTACAAAAAATTGCACGAGCCCGTAGGGCGAGTGCAATTTGTAGTTTTGAAAACTTTACGAGTGCTTATTTATTCCAAATTGCACGAGGCAAATCATTTGATTACTTGTTAATAACATACAAGTGACAATTTCTGTCACGCTTCAGTATTTTACGTGACAAATGAAGGGTCTGGCTACTTCAACTTTATTGGATGAAAATTTGACATGTCAATTCAAGCGTAAGGTTCATTCACTCTCTCCAAGTCATGTATAAAAACTGAGCACTTTCTTTATTGCTTGTGAAAAGCAGTCTTCATTCACATTTGAGCTCAAGAACGTGAACTGAAAGCAAAAGAAAACTTCCCCGTGGTTTTGATGCAGCCTTTCTCCTTCTGCTTTTCGAGTGGTCAAGAAAACTGTGCCGTGTTCAAGTTTATCTTCGCAAAGAAACTCTTCAACCAGCATAAGTTGCTCAAACCAAAATGCCGATAAACGAAGCTAAAATCTTGCAAAAAAATGGATTTTCTTAGTACTGAAGGACATTTAGTAACTTCATCTGGTTGCTTCCTGACTTTAACTTCTTCACTGGACGTTGTATAGGTTTAATTTGCGTTTGTCGCGTTTTGTTTGTTATCTAATCTCTAATCTTTTGCCGGCAAACATCGAATGGTGCATCTTTCGTCTTCAAATTACGAAATGGCAGGTTCTTAGGACGTCTTGTTGGGTCCCACTTCGCGTTTTGCTTCATAGTACTGACGGAATTTTAAAACTGACTTTTTCAACTGGGATTTTGTCATGCGGTCGCACGCGATAGGCATTTCCATTCAGTCAACTCAAGTTTGACTTACGTTTTTCATATCAGGGATTTTTTGGATATTTCTTTTCTGACACGCTTTGTAATAACTTGTTTGGTAACTCTTGCTGAGCTCTGTATTTGGCTTTGTTATAAAGTCTTTGTATTAAAATTTAGGTAAAGAGTTTCAATCTTCGTCTCATTTTTGTCGGCCATTTTGTTTGTGCTAAATTTTGTCGGAGCTGTCAGTCATTTTTAATTTCACCATTTTGCACTCAATTTCACTGTTTTGCACTCAATTTCACGTTTTTGCACTGGTGAAATTGCACTGCTCAAATTTGGGATTAATTGACATGTTGTCAGCCAATCAGACCGCAGAAATTGTTACTTGTATATTATTGAACTATGAATAAATTAATTGATATGAATAAGGGACAAATTAAAGACCTTGGAGATGGTAATGAAGATGGTAATGAAGATGGTGATGTAGTCAATGTCAAACAACTAAATGGAATGGAACCTGATATTGAAAAATATGTAAAAATAGAAATCGGTAAAGTGAATACCAATCTTAAAAAAATTTTAATGATCAATTGAATAATGGAATTGCAGAATATGGCTACGTATATATGCGTTTTTTCTTAAATAAAATGAATTTAATAATAGAGAAAAAATAAGTACATTATCAGATAAAAAGATAGCTTTCCCTTCTTATGATGCGATTCAGAACACAGAAAGTAGGAAACCTACAGCTGATGATGATCTTTATTTTAGATACTTATGTTACAGGGCACAACAATGTTTAACTGTTAATTACAATCTTAATAACTTAAATGACTTAAATGTCTTCATAGTATTTAGGATCTTAGTGGTTCCTGGAGCAACATTAAATGGTATTTTTGGAAATGATAATGGCGGATATGATAGGTATATTGCTGTAAGGCATAATAGAACACCTAAAGAGTTAAGAATTGGTTATGGTAATGGATACGTTGATATATTTGATTTTCCAAGTAAAGCTAGTCCTCTAACTTTAAATGTTTCTGTCTTATCAGTTCATTACAACACACCTGATCAAAATAATTTATTAGTTTATTGTAACGGAAAATATGTAAGTAATTTTACTGGAGAAACTTCCACAGGTGAAAATACTTTAAGTAATGGTTCTCTTTCAAGTAATCCTACAAACCATACTTCTCAAAAGCATATAGCCTTTTTTTCATTATATCATGGTCATTTTTCTGCAAAACGCAGCTGCCCCTATGAAATCTCTCATAATATATATATGGGTTTTAGTAACGGCAATCTCACGTCAAATTCTGCTAAAGGTGAGAAAAATTAAAGAGGTAAAACAGGAGAAGGTTTTCCTTTAACAGCAGAAGTCACTTTCGTATTAAAAACAAACCATAAACTAATGTCTCAGCACCAGTTTACGATGGTAATACGACGACAAAAAAATTCGTCACTGATTTATGAAAAGGAAAAGCTGGGACTATTTATGTCAAGATTGAACTAGCTAAAAAGGTAAACAATAGTACATTAAGTGATTATGTATTGAAATCAGTCTTAAATAAAGCCATATCAGACTTAAATACAACCATATCAGACTTAAACACAGCCATATCAGCTATCAAGCCAAAATTTTAAGTGTGGTGACAAAAATTGGCAAAACCCTGGTTGGGGGTGCTCTTGGCTATTTTGTTTGCCTAGCTCTAGCTAGGACTTTCGTGCCGCTGACAAGGCGGCTGTCGTCGCATGCTGGTTCTCCAGAGAAACCCGTGAGAACCCCCAGCCCTCTACTGGGTCTGGGTGGGTTCACCCGGGGGTTGTCGCTGTAGACAGCCCTTCCCCACTACCCCTAATTAGCACCTGCATATGCCGTGTAAGAAATCAGGAGAGGCCAAACTCCACATCCAAACTCCACGTCTGGTTATAGACAGAACACGTCTGATATCTATATCACAGAATCAATTTTTCCTTAAAAAAATGGGAGCTTTTCTTTGACACCAAACACGCAACAAGCAATACACATGCGCTTTTGAGTGAAAATAAATTTAAAATTTGTGTTACGATTCTAAAAAAAGTTCTTGTGTCGTTCCACTCGCTGTATCTCTGCCCACATGGCAGAGAGAGGCCAAAAATATAACATATCAGATGGTTTCAGCGATAGAAGAGGAGAGAGATGATAAAACAGACTCAAACTAACCTCATGATTCTAGAAGACTCCGTCTTCAATCGATGGATCGTGAAACACGAATTCTTGTGATTTATCCACTTTATTCTGTCTGTATCGCTCTGGATGTTCGTGTGACATCAAATAAAGGTGCTGCACACTTAATGCTTGGTAATTTTTGTGACATTGAAGCCGTAGTGTGATTTTATCGACGAAATTTGCTTTTAATGGCAGACAATGGCGGACACCAAAACGAATCGACCGTGAAGGGCTTGGTAACTAGACCGTTAGAAAACTTTGTCCCTCTAGCGGGTTGAGTGAAAACTTAGCGTTAATTTTTAGCGTGTAAGTTTTAGCGTGTAAATTTTATCTTGGATTTTAAGTGTGAAATTTTTAGCGTGAAAATTTTACCGTGATTTTTAGCGGACGCATCTTAGTGTGAAAAGTTTAGTGTGAATTTTATACGTTACGCTAGATAATTTTTATCTGTACTCTAAATTTTTGCTAGCGTATGAAAATACACAAGTCATTTCCATTTGAATGCTTGTGCACCTGGAGTACGTTGATTTAATGAAACGTTTACAACTGTATTTTAAAAGTGTAGCTATTTGTTTTACCCAGGGAAACAATAGCTACTCTTGTAAAAGACAAGTGTAATATTTGTGCAAAATTGGGCCCAGGACTCGCCTTGAAACCGAGGCAAATAACTAAGAAATGGACTATTCATCTGTTTGATCTGGAACCGAAAAACGAAAAGAAAACACACACGCACACGCCTCCTTGTGAAAAGGGTTCTTGTATAGAAAAATGCAGCTTTTGCAACGATGACTTCTGATCTTGAAGAAAGCCATAATGACGTGTCTACAAAACAAGCTTTCAACTTAGTGCTCTTTGTGTCTGATGAACATACACATCTAATATGAGGCCATTACCACAACAGACCGTTTAGGTACTTCTTTATTGCAGATTTCAAGTCAGAACCTTGCATTATTGACTGAAAAGGAGCAGAGGTGCCCTTGAGTTTGTCTTTGTTATTTCATCTTCCCAGTTGAGTCTGGTGACAACAAAAAGCAAGAAGAATAAAAATTTAAAGATATTCGCACACACTTAAATGATAAATGACAAATCAGCGGTGGATTCAGACCTGAAGGCATACTCTAAAAGAAAGAAACACTGAAACAAATACAAAACCCAAACAAAACGTACAACAACAACAACAGCAACAACAACAAATTGCTCTTTAACGGTTTTTGGCGTTTTTCTAGATTTTTAGGCAGCTTTGTTCTAACCAAAGATTTAATTTGAAACTAAAACCAAGGTTGGGGAGGGCGGAGGGCTCTGCTGGACCCGCCGCTCTAAGTAAGAAAAAGAAATGAGTAAGTAATAAATGATAAGTTTCAAATGCACCTATTGAAACCAATTGTAAGGAGCTTCGGAAGAAGTTAACAACGACTGGACGTCTTATCATATGTAAGTGGAACTGATCTTCTTTTTTCCTCGGCGCCTTAACTGAGACATTTGTAACGCAAAAAGTGCTGACTGTGTCAAGTTCTAGTATTTAGTGTTTGTTAAACTGAACATTAAAACCATTCCCTGTTGAGCCGTATACGGGCATTTCCTCCACGATAAAGGAGGGTTTTTCGTCGAGCCAAGAGAAAATAATGCCCTTGTTATTTTCCCTTGGTCCAGCATTATGTTTGTCGATTTCATAACCTAACATGAAATCCTTCCATCCATTCATCTATCTATCCGACTAACTAGCCTACCCATTCATTTACTACGTCCGTCAATCCGTACATCAGTACATAATTGATAGGGTGCATTCTTTGGGCACTGTTAATTCTGTTTACTCCTATTCCGGTTTAGGATTAACGGAATAACTTGAAAAGAACGCGTCTTCTGAAAAGGGGATATTTATTACGAAGGTGACCGGGGAACTCTAGCTCGGGATAGTCCAGACACGACTTAGACAGACGTACGATTTGCCCTCCAAAGTGTATCCAGTCAACCGTATTCTGTTTATTCTGTTCATTCTGCTATAGGGAGCAGAATAAACAGAAAAAATGTTATTTCGTTCATTCAGAAAACGGAATAAGTCCCAAAAGGATAGGAAAAGCGAACATCCCTCGTATGCTATTCCGGAAATGTCCCAAGAGAATGCACCCTAACTCATGCCTCTCTATTACAACCTCATTCCCAGGTCCTCTCACTTGCCTTCTGGTAGGCGTGAGTTCCTGGGGACGAGGTTGGCTCTATTAATAAAGCTAAATGTAATTTCGATCTATTTTCTCGATGAAGCACAAATCGCAGGGCTCCTACCTATTCTACATGCCAGTAAACCAAGTTTCCGGGAAGAGTTGTTGTAAGGGATGCAATAGGTACAGCTGCTGTGTCCGTTCTAGAAAAGTTGATGATTTCACTCATTTCTGTGATATATAAGCTCATGTCACACCTTGCATCGCCGCTCCCACAGCCCCACTTGTTACGAATTCTGTTTAGAAAAGAAATTTATCTTACTTTTCCAGGCTTGCTTGTAGCTATTGAAAATCAAATTGGAAAAGCTATCAAAGGTGTTTTGTTAAAAACGTATCCCGAGAACGCAAATCTCTGGTTGTCTCGAAAACCCAGAACACGAGAAACCCAGACAACTGAGTGTCTCTAAAACCATTAAGGCCCAGTAATTAAAACTACGTGACGCACGCACGCGTGTGCTCCTGTCACGTCAGTCTTGCTGAATCAACATCCGTACTTTCCGTTCTTTACTCTTACCCATCTCACTAACATGCATCACGTGCAAGCAAATGGATCACATATTAAAAACGGGTTCCGTTAACCGTGAAACACACCAGCACCCACAATATCCACTACAACATGTCTTCAGAGGTATGCATTAGGGAGGATGGAAGGGGGAGGGGGTCTTGTCTAATCAAGCTCATTTTTTTTTTCCGAGACGCATAAAGGGTGCTTAGACCAACTTCCTAAGGGGCTGGGTCTAAGCTCGTTAAGGAAAAGTTTACTAAGGCTTACACTATTAGGTCTCCACAGTCTTGAATTTGCCAAATGACCGGTTTGTCTTTGCTCAGTTGCACACGCACATTTCCTTCAAGTTCATCCCATGAGAGAAACGCATCACACCATTCGTTGGATGTCTCATCTGAACATCCTCGCCTGTTCACAATGCTAAAGAGATTGTTCCCATGGGGTCTGAGCTTCCAAATGGGGATATCGCTAGTACCTATGGTACCAAGTGCTTTTGATATAGTTCTACGGCCACGTAGTGGGGGAACTAGGTCAATACCAGTCTTCCAGTCAAGAAATTGCTCTGTAATTGAAAGTCTCAGCCTTTTTAGTCCCTTTAAAGAGCGATCATAATCAGCTATTCCTAAAACTTGGATGGCATATGAGTCTGTGACAACACTTAAGTCAACATCGTAATAAGGCAAAACCTTTTGGTTTGGGTCAGAACTATAAAGAAACTGAAACAGTGTTTTTGTTGATTGACGAAGACTTTGCTGAACGGCGAGTATTGATGTTTGCAGTTGTTTCTCTGAAAGAGAAATCAAAGCTGCAGTTTGCCCCACTAAAGCGTCTTTCATTACAGCTATCTTAGCATAGAGCTCAATATATTTTATGCATCTCTTGGCGTCTTTGGGTTCAGTGGTGTCAAATAGTGTTCGTATTCGATTTTCTAGAGTTCCCATGAAGTCAACATGCTGGGTGATGGGAACATGACAGTTGATAGCATTCAACGTGACATCACTAAGATTGCCGTCTGACTGTGTCAGAGGATCCAGGAAAGCCTTTGACACCTGGAAAGCTGTCACAACACCTGCTGCCTCATCAAACAACAACTTATCATTAAATGCCTCAAGAGCATCGTCTATTTGTTCGCGCACAATTTGATCTACACTTTTTTCTTTCTTGCTGTTTCCAAAAAGACCCAGAAAAGACGAAACAAAGCCGAGACCTATGCTGGTAACCTGCCCGTGGGGACCCAGTAAGGCAGCAAATCCCCCTATGATATTAATGGTACCCTGGAGTGCCCCTATAGGATTGTCTCCGGCATTTCCGAGTTTCTCTAGATTCCCTGCTACAGCGGTCACTGCCAGTGCAACAGATATTCGGTCTGGGGTGGACATATCGTTCCAATCAGATACGGCGTCGATCCTTCGAAGCTGGGTTCTAATTTTTGCCGTTGCTGTGTCTTTGAAATTGGAAAGCTGTTGTCTTATCTGGGCGATTTTTCCAGCTGGATCTGATGAAGGAACAGAAAATGGTGGTGAATAGGGATTTTTAGAGTGACGTTGTTTGATTATGCCATTAAAAAGGAACTCGGAATTCAATTGACATATCATTTTCAAAGCAAGAAAGACAGGTCGGCCATAACTTTAGAGGGTGTTATTCGTCATTTAACAATTTAATTAAAGAGCGCTATTTGGTCTTCATGACTTTTCCCGAGGGAGACATTTGCTGATGGCCAGCATATGCATTAATTTTGAGCCCAGGTATGTAAAAAAAGAGGTCATTAAAAAAATATATATGTATATTAAATAACAGCAGGCCAAGCACACTTCCCTGTGGCACGCCTCCCACGATGATGTCGTCAACTTTTACTCTCCGTTACCTGTCGGCGCCTACAAAACGTACTTGAAAATGGTAGGGCACGGGCTTCTGCTCCGTCGGGATTTCACCTTATAAAATTATATAGCAACATAAGGGAGAGGGATTATATTAAGTTCAATATGTACTTACGAGGGGGAGGGGGATCTTCGTTACTCGTCTCAAAGGGCATTATCAAATGTCCGTTGCTCGTCACTCCGTCAAAGGCATCAGTGGCATTTCCCTAAAAACCAGCAAAACAAGGTTTTTAAAAGGAATCATGGCCCACGAATTGGCCACGAAAGTGTTTTCGCTGCATACGATAAATATGAACTACAAGCCACACAACACCGACAACTGATTGAAGTTCGTTTCTGAACACTGAACATTTCCACACCTACCAAATCACGAAACTCACAAATGGAAGGAACTTTGTAAAGAGATTTAGGACCCCTCTGTATTGTTAGTTAGTTAACGTAAAACATTTATGTGCCCGAGTGACCGACATGTAGTGCTCCATTTCACAGTTGTGGGTTTGTTATGGTCAGAACAAGCGTAAACATCTCGAATTAATGATAGGAATCAACGGGGCTGATTTGCATAGTTATCGCTAGAATTGAAATACAATTTCTAATTCTAGAGTAGCATCCAAAGCAATTTTATCTTGTTTCAAGATCTCCCATTGATAATCAAAATATGTTATACATGTAGAACTATTAAGAGGGAATTTCCACTAACTTAGCGCCAGTCGTGGCACATGATGAAAAATCAAAATTTTTCATATTCCTCCCAGTGATAGCCTATGATAAGCCTAGAAACGTGGTGGGTTTACTTATCT
>Ga0126343_10001993_pt1 | contig 10161 bp, 8 predicted proteins | sample Cyp2metagenome_FD_92531 | JGI IMG/M metagenome (GOLD analysis project Ga0126343, IMG submission 92531) | Coral microbial communities from Lord Howe Island, Old Settlement Bay, Australia - Cyphastrea 2 metagenome | ecosystem: Host-associated > Invertebrates > Cnidaria > Coral ... | reverse complement strand
GATATTTAAATTTTGCCAACCACAGAACAAAAGAACCTTTGTTTCCACAGCCAATAAACCTCTGGTTGGCACATTAATGACAATAGTTGATGTAACGGTGAGTATCGCTATTTCAAATCGCATCATCAGAATTTCCCGCAAGTTCTGACGCCAGCATCCACTTTCATATTGAAATTCCTAGTTTAACTATTTTTAAAAACAATCAACACGATCAGGAGCGAAAACTATTTGATTACATTGGGCATTGAGTGAAATAACCACAAAGGCTTGGATAATTCTTTGCGGCATGACAGCACGAGCCCTTTTGTGTCCTTCTTTATAGCTGCGATACCGACGGGTAAAAGATTGCGGAAAAAACTATTTTGGTAAGACATTTATAACAGCAAGAGGGAGCATATGGTTTAATCTAAAACGAGGACTGATACGAAGATTTATTGATGATCAGTAGGACTCCTGCTTACATTCGACAGTTAAGATTATGTAACTAAGAATTATGTGACAAGAAACTTGCAAAACTTATACACTTTTCTGAACAAATGCTAAGCTGCTGAGTGATGCTCTACGCAATTTTTGAAAGAGAATGGATAATTTGTCAAAGGTTTTAATGCGAAAGTCTGATAATCGACATTTATCAGACTTGACTCTAACCGTGCTGCTGTGTTTATATACCGCTGTGAAGCCTGCGAGGACGAGAATAACTGCGGTGTACATATACGAAAGGCCTACGCAGATGATAGCAAGAAAAATAAAGCAGGGGTATTTATTAAACCTGAAGTAGGCTTCAAAACCTCGTGGTTTCAGAGACCTCAAACCTTAAAAACGAAAGAATAACGTTTTGCAAATAGTATGCATCAACAAAATGGCTTGGTCGTTTAAAGATTCCTCACCCAGCACCCTACCGTGTACTCATCGCTTTAGCTACAAAAATAGCTTTTTAGCCACCCCGCGTTTCGTATTATTAAACTTCATATTAACCCTATCCCTCATTTCTGTAAAAATACCTTGGTTAAATTGTAACCGGACAACAGGGGATACTAGCGAGGGGTTTTGTGTTCACTTAACAACGTACGGTTTCACTATATAAAAAAAAAACTGAAAAGATAAAAGGCATATGATAAATCAGCGTACAAGGGAATTTTTTTTTTTTGCCAATATTATTTTCCTAGTGTGGATTATGAAACCTCAGGGTGCCCAGAATTATCATCGTCTAAATGCGGAAAACAATCTTTTGTGCAAACTGAAAGCAACTAGCAGCAAGCGGTACAATGGACAAAGGAGCTTAGCTTGTGTAGATTTAGAAAAAAAAGTGGTTTGTTTAAAACTCCCTGGGTTTAATATTATACACATGAAATTAAATCGGCTGTGAGTTGGTCTTCGCAAATTAGCAGGAACTACTCTAGAACGATATGCTTATGGCACTGTAAAATGACGCACTAGTTCGAGGACGGCTTTAAAGATTCTAGGTTAATAAAATATCAGAAAAACTAAATTAATTGAGAACTAGTAGAGTTTAATTAATGTATTATTCGACACACTCTACTTATACACCCGTTAATTGTTTAGTTTTGTTTTGTTTATTATAACTTAATCTTGTCCACAATGAAGACAGTTTTGTGGTCTCTTTGATATGCTAACTCCTCTGTGTAACTCGCGCCGAGAACAATATGGAGTGAAAAATTGCTGTTTATCATTATTTCAAACACGCAGAATGCGGAAAAATGTTGGGTCACCTTACAGTACGAACAAAAAGCTTGATTGGGAAAGTTATTAAAAGCTTCACTATAGGGAGCCACCGTGTTTTAAACAGTTGTGAAAACTGCGAAAAACGCTCGTCGCCTGAAATGTTACGAAGAGTTTTGTTATGAAAGAGAGTCTTAAAGAATTTGTACACTTTTAAAAAGGCAAGTGGAAAACTGGAAATGAAAATAAAAAATAAAGGTACTTTTTTGTCAAAACTGGGCATGGAGATGGCATTTAATGTCACTCGTCTAAATTGAAATGCTTTTGCTTAATCTATTGACGCAAGTGATTTATCGCATACTTATGCAAAACACTGGTAATAAAAGGGCTTGCAAGCTTATTTTAACTCATTTGTGTTAACATTGTGCTGGGGACTAAGTCAACGAACAAAACTCCAAATTCGAAGCTAGGGATTGTCATTCCAGTGAACGGTAAGATAGATTTAATTTGATATGATTTTATAAGTTTTCATTCTTCAGTGCCCCTTTTCTTCTATGCTCAAAACGTTAGTTTTCCTTACGGAACTTTTCTGTATGTAAACTTAAAAAATCGGATAGCAGATAGCGACAGTTGAGTTCAGTTTAAAGAAAGGAGGTTTCGGTTAGAATAGGGAGACAGATCAAAATTCTTTTATGATTTTATTTATTTGTACCACCTGTTTAGTGGAAGATACTTGTATGCCGATACAGTGAAGGCGAAATCCGAGAAGATTATAGTTTCCATCTTAAGCTTCTGAGATGATTTGCTTTTTGTATTAGACTGACGTAACAGGACATGAGGGTCATTTTCGTCTGGAGCTACCTCCTGGCTGTACTTATCGAGCCTTGCATGTCGGACATGTTCCTGCATTTTCCACCAGGATCCAACAATCGTTTGAATGGCAATCAAGATAACGTCAGGAACGCAAACAGATTGTTTGATTCACAGGTAGAACGCAATCATTTCAGTTACACATAGTAGATATTTGTTTCAAGCTGGCCATCAAACTTGTGCTTTGACATAACCACCGCACCCTTATTATAACGGCATTAGCCAGAATTCCGCGAATGATCTTTGGACTCGTCACGCAATCTGTTGAGCAGAATAAGTCACGACAGAACATCTTCGACCGGTCGACAACTTTGTCCTTGAAGTTGCTTTAAGAATAGCATAAAAACACCCCAAGAATATATATGACAACAATAAAACAATAATAGTCACCCTCATTCTATATTCTACCTGAAATTCAAAACAGAATGTAACTCAATAAAGTTTTTCTTCCCCTCTAGAATAATGGCAAGGCTGGGTACAATGTTGGCGATGCTGGGCATACAAACCCTGGAGATAACATTAAAGAGTACAGACAGTTACCAATGGTAGTATCAATTCAATAGGTGTTTACTTTAGAAGATGACGACGTGACTCTATTTCTGTGCAGCTGTCAGTACCCACTCCTCCTAGGCTTCCCAACTGTCGCAGGGTGGAAAAGGGTTCAAGTAGGGCAAAGGCCAACCACTTTTTATGATAGATTGTTGGCAAGAAATCTCACTGGACAAACTGCATTTTCAATCCGTAGGATTTGTTGATACGCTCATGCTTGGATACCCATAATCCACAACAAATTCCTGATCTCTTTCTCTTTCCTCAGTTTAACAGTATTCTATTTCAAACTTGATTATTTTACATAAAAAAAAACAGTAGTTAGAAATAATCAGTATCACACGACTTTCATGTGTGTGATTAAATGCTAAGGTAAGTTTCATCTACAGAGTTAGAACCAGTTTGTGCCTACAAGCAATCTTCAAATGATCACATATTAGTGTTTATACACCACAGCCTGCCCGACCTCACCGTTTGAGACAACTTTTTCCGCTTAATCAACAGTGACACTTGCAATTTGGAAGTGCTGGCGAAAAGCTTTCATTTAAATACTAGCATCCCTAACTTAGGTTCTGAACACTGACTTAAAACAACCCCCATAGCTTGATAATTATCCCTGTTTTATCAAGTCTCGCTCTGTCTGCGGTAGCGTCTGTATTCAGATACGAATTAATTTGTGTTTTTTAAAAGGAGTTCTACATGAGTGGATGTGAAGCCAAGGCCAAAACCGAAGTAGAAATCATGTGGACAAATCAACATGGGACCGGCCCAAATACTGATGACAGAGTGGAAACACAAGTTATCTTACAGTACATGTGTCAAGCCTTTCCTGACGAGAAGTTTCCCAACGGCAAGCTACCGCTGAACGCGGATTTGAGAAAAGAGTTCGAGTATCATACTATACGTAACGGTCAAGCAGTGAATACTCAGAGCTTTGTAAACGGAGCAAGAGAAAATGCCTACATTAGGAAAGAATTTGGACTTCACGAGCCAGCTAATTACTATCAGGCGTATTTCCGCAGAGAAAGAAACAAAGGTATCGTAAAGAGAAAAAAAATTGAGCGCCATCTCCAGTTTTCTTGGTATGATAAATGTTTACAGCAAAAATGAATAGGCCTTATAAGAAATCGTCATTAAAAGCTCCTGATTAACAAATCGATTTTGTTATCACTCGTATGATTACCGACCGAATGGGACTCCACTCGGTCCTATTACCATTAGTAATTATGGGATGCTACAATCTTAGTATTGCACCAAATCATTGGTGAACAAATTGACCCAAGTTGGTGTTTTCTTCTTGGCATACTGATAAGTTATCATGCGAAAATGTTACCATAGAAACAGCACAACCTTTCACTTAGTTGTATTCACTTTAGAAAGGTACCCTGTCTAGCTCGTTCAGCTAAGAAACGATAAATGATTTGAAAAGCGCCATAAAAGAAAATAGAAGCAATGCGTTTATTCATGTTTTAGGTTTGTTCACTGCTGACCAGAAACTGAAAGACGATCGTGCGATTTACACGCGACAAAACCCTGCTGGAACAAGGAGGGGCTTGGAGGTCCCCGAGGAACGCGATTACTATCCCTACTGGGGTCCCACCCCGTGGAGGGACATTGCTATCTTGGTGAGCAATCGAAAGACCAAGGATCTGATGAAGAATTACGTCAATAGTCCTGAATATGGATACAAATGTGAGTATTTATTGAACAGTTCAAATCACTTCTGTAGTTAGCTTACAAAAGCATTTTAGATGGGCAGCGACATCGTCGTCAGACCACTGGATCTTAGACCGAGGGGATTCTGAGTTCAAGCGTCTACTGAGAACACAGCTTTTGCCGGCTGTAATTTTGGGCAAGGCAATTCTCTGTCGTACGCTGAGCGACTTTCTTTAGGAGTATAAATAGCTACCATCAGCGATCTGCTCAATTACATGTGTCTTACGTTTTGAGTTATTAGTGAATGTGTCTGTGCGATAGCTGTGTTTTGTGTTTTCAACCCTAAGCTAATGTACAGTGTATGTGAATTTAGTCAACCGACCTTTCTTTCAGTTCATCTTTTTTAATATATGTATATATACCTTATGGGCTGCCTGTCTTCTCTAGCCCGGCAGTATTCGATTTAATTTCATGTTACATTTTTTCTTACTACAAAACGTAACTGTGAGTACAAATAAAGGTTTTGGTTTTTATTTGTGTGGTTGTTCCTGCGGAAGGTAGATAAAATGCTAGGGAACAGTTATATCAAGAATGAATTCTCCTAACCGTGCATACTGTCTCTTTTTACCCGGCATTTGTTTGCTTGCATTTCTTTAGATTTATGTATCATGTCATCCAAGCTAACTGGTAACCAAGACTGTCCTAGACGAAACGAAGACAATCACCTGGCTGCTAGTTGTGTTGCCAAGTACATAACTCCCATATCGTGTAAAGTGAGCGGGGGGAAGTGGGTGAGATTTATCACTAACTACTTGGAAAAAACCGAGGGCGTCTTGGAAACGTGCGAGAAGAAGGGGTACAGGAAGCTAGCGAAAGGCATACCGTACGAGCCTCACATGCACTCGCAAGGATCGGACGAAAAAGAACAGTATGTTGTTCTTCATGAAACCCCAGATGTGATCTACGCCCCATCCACTGTCGTTAACCACAATGGAATGAACATGAACGGGAAGTTTTCTTCGTACAAGTGGAGGGTTCCATGTTTCCCAACCAACACCACTCAACGTTGCGTGTTACGAATAAGGTGAGAAAAGATACTAAATGGTGTACAGACGCCATGTTCTCTTGAATTTAAAATCAGTGACTTTCGCTTTATTTGTAAGGCCTCGAAGTAAAATAAACAGGTGGGCTAAAACATCTCTGTTGACTAGGATACTTTCTATTGCTAAATTAAAAGCAACGAATGATAACAATAAGGTTACCGGTCAGGACTTCTCTTCTGAGACTGAGTTATTAAAGAGTTGATGATTTGACTGACTTGAACGCTTCTGCAAGACACAAAGTCCACATGAGAACAACTTCTTTTTTCGAGATGACGTTGCCTTGTTTGTTCTTATAAGAGACATCTAGCGTGACACAGTGGTTGTTTTGTCTGTATATCATGTTGAAGGTTCTGTTGGAGAAGATAACTGGTGAATCTTTGCTTCAGGTACAACATTACAACCGCTGACGTCCCACGAGAGTTTGATGCCAGTAAAAATGACCAGTAAGTGATTTGTACCACATGCTCTAAAAGTTCTAGGGCTGTGTAAACCAAATTAAAGATCTCCAGTTCAATATATCATCTGTTATAATCCGTCAAACATTTTCTCTCGCCAACGATTAGTCTGAACGCGTTACGTGACTGAATGTGCTCCAGCTAAAACTGGGGAATATCTGGGTGATGTTTCTCAATTTTCAACTGAGCATCTTGGCCGGATCCTGCGTTTTGGAAAATATTTGCATATAATATGAACATAATAGTCTCTATTGGCGAGAAAATATGCTCGGATATTTGTCAAGCTGGGCATTATCTGTTTTTATTATATTGCTAGCTCCGCGAGCGGGCAAGATGAATCAAATTAATCCTGCACTGTGATTGGCTACCCGAGCGGGCAAGATGGAGATGGGCAAGATGATCTTAACTCCGTGCAAATGAAAGATCAATCAATTTAATAGAGGACCACGCCCATATATCTTTTACCGCTTGAATTAGTCTCGTTAAGATTTGAGCACTTTATCTTTGCAGAGTCCAGAATGACCCTAAAACTAAAGCAGTTGATGGTAAAACTGATCTGCAGCTTGCTTTGAACACCGCGCAGCTCGGTCGAACATTTCAGGACAGAAGTCACGTGTTTCTCCTTAAACCGCGGAGTTTCCTTCCCCCAAAATATCAAAATTCCAACATATACTACATCGGAGGAATGGGAAAGAGAGGCAACATTGTGCAGGCTTATCCCGCCATGGAATATCGCTTCACTCCTGAACGCATTACAGTTACAACAGATGACGTGGTGTGCTTCGTTTGGTCTGGTGAGAACAAGTTATACGAGAATGATTTTTAGGAAAGAGCTTTCTAAACAAGCCATTAAGTCTTTTAAATTTTGTAATTCACTTTTAAAACAATTATTACAGTTGGTGCAATTTTGCGGCTCTGCCTATGTGCATATAAGGTCTGTGCATTGGCAATAGCCACTCGGCGTAAGCTACAATCCATGGCTCTGACTGGGTCTCACTGTTGCTGTTGTTATATTATCTTTCAGGTTCAAACAACAATGCTAACAACGCCGGAGAAGGAACAGCACGTAAGAAGAATTCCTAATTTATAACTGCTAGTTCTGCTATACTTCAACTTCCCATTGGACTTAAACGCATACAAATGCACCTAGTTAAAAACCTAATTTTTTAGCTTTGTCTTGGTCTGCTAACAGTACAAGAACTAGGTATTCATCTCTTACTAGCCACTGAGACGTTCAGGGGGGACCATTTTTCGCGTTGCGCTCCAACCAATTGAACACTTAGAGGCTAATCTAGAACATAAAACCTTGCTAGTCAAAGTACCTCTAAGTGGAAAAGACGACCTTTGAAAACACTAATTTTAGGTAAAAATCTGAGCAGCAAATGACAGTTTAAATTTGAGAACCAACAGCAGCAGTAGTAAAAGTTAACCAAAAACAATCAAACAAACAACAAAAAATATGCATGATCTATTAAATCGCATTGTTTTCCCACTTTCTCTTTATTTAATTCACTTTTTTCCCAACTCTATTTTACTGTAACAGTATTTGTAGCTATTGATAGACTGGCCCGCCCGGACTAGCTGGTCCAACTGTAAAATGAATAAACGTTGTTGCTGTCTACTGTTTAGAGTTTCTAGCATCAAAACCTTAGGCTATTTGTCCTAAACGATACGCCATTGAATGTATTCCTTAAAAACTTGATTGGGGGGTAATTTCATTTCGCACGCCTTGCGGGAGGCATCAATCAAACAAAGACTTTCACAAAACAACACGTACCTAATCTATAATAATAATAGTGTTTGCTACAATTTCTCATGATTAATACTAATACTAATACTAATACTAATACTAATACTAATACTAATACTAATACTAACACTAATACTAATACTAATACTAATACTAATACTAATACTAATACTAATACTAATACTAATACTAATACTAATACTAATACTAATACTAATAATAATAATAATAATAATAATAATAACTTTATTTATCCTGGTTAAAAAACCGGTCAGTCAATCAACATAGGTCGATAGACCGCTAGTAATCGGTGGCCAGCGCATAGGAATACATAAAATAATATATCTAAAAAATGTTAACATGAGAAACAGCAGTTTACAAATAATTACAGGAAACTAGCAAAATGATTTGAATTGATTATGATTGGCCTTGTCCATCATCATCAAGTAGGTAAAGGTTCTGACCTTAAACTGTGCGAGTGATCTTAGCTCGCGTATCTCTCTGGGCAGTTTGTTGCAGGCACTCGCAGCCGAGAACTTAAATGAAGTCTGACCACATTTGATCTTAACTAGTGGCAGATCTTATAATGTCGGGTCTCTGAGAGATCGACAATGTCTCTGTGATCGTGTTAGTAAGTAGCCTGTCAAATGCTTAGGGCAGTTAATATTGTTAATAATCTTGTATACATACTGTAACTTGATGAAATTAAAAGGCGTCTACTAAAAAGTGATAATAAAAACAGTTTAGCGCGCATCTTTTGAATACACTTCTTCCGGTCAGCATGTAACATTATTCGCATTGCCCGATTTTGTAGGCGTAATTTGTTCTAAGCATTGGGAGTTCTCCTTGCTGCATTCACCCCATATAACGCATCCATAATCTAGCAAAGCCACAGTCTGATTGTAGATTCTGAGCAAAAGATCGCGACTAAGAAAAGACGAAATTCTGTTTAGCAGATTCAGTTTGGGGTGCAAAATTGACTTCGTTTTCATTTTAGGTACTGATCGCACCAACGTTTGTTGGGTAAAAGAAGGATGCAGCTCTCTCAAACCAGCAGCTTGTTACAGCTTACCTCTTGAAGTGATTGATTCTGTTGATTTTGATTCTGCTACGTTAAATCTTCACCTGAACAAGGGATGTTACTCACATGAGAAGGTCCCACTTCAGAATCAGTTAAACAACGCCCCAGCCTCCTGCAACCCGCCGTGTTTCCGCATCAAGAAGCCTGGGGAGTACTGTTACATGAGCACGCGCAATAACAACTTCTCCAACCGACGTCACATGGGACAGATCACTGTTACCGAGACTGACATGGACTCCTAAATGCACTTTGACCATTTACCACTCCAGAAACAAGGCGTTTTGGAAGCTTTGAGATCATTTGGGTGGATAAGGGAAAAAGTTCAAATACAGTTCCCCGCACTGCATCTTTCCTCTTTTAATCTAGTCCCTTCTATATCCACATTTGGAACGAGTTCACCAAAAAAAAAACGTTCATCACAAATTAAAACCTATTCTTTACCTCCATGAAGACAAACAATAACTTTTCAAATTGGTGTACAACATTCACGTATCACATTTTTGTTTTGTTTTTTTCGTCTTAACAATCAAAAGCCTACCAAAACTCAATGACGCCGACGTTTCTGGAGTGAGGGGAAGATAGAGGAGTTAAATCTTTTTCTTGTTAATTTATGTAGTACACACAGTAACATTGCAAGGCAATCATCCACATAATGGGGTAGTGTTTGAGGTACTAGCTCTGAAGCACTCAAGGGTGCAGAAAATACGAGTTAAAAGAAAAACAGATTTTCAAGAGTCTTGTTAATTTTGGATGCTTTTCAAGGACCACTACACCACTTTTTGATCAAACAAAGAAACGGACAATACTCGTTGAACCCAATAAAGCGAAGGAGCTTCAGTTAAAAAACACCTCCAGCCAATTTGATTGTAAACGTCAACTGTTTAATCAGAATCCCAATCTGGCTACCAAACGTTGTTAAATCAGAGATTGGCAAAGATACTGACTACTGTATACAAAGTAGTTAACAGGCAGGGTGTGTCAGAATCACTATGCGACCTAGTGGAACTAAGGGAAAGT
>Ga0126343_10001992_pt1 | contig 10162 bp, 4 predicted proteins | sample Cyp2metagenome_FD_92531 | JGI IMG/M metagenome (GOLD analysis project Ga0126343, IMG submission 92531) | Coral microbial communities from Lord Howe Island, Old Settlement Bay, Australia - Cyphastrea 2 metagenome | ecosystem: Host-associated > Invertebrates > Cnidaria > Coral ... | reverse complement strand
GAACCAGGCTTTGGTGTATACAGTGGTCATTTAAGCTTTGGAGGTAGTCCACAAATTCGTTTTCTTTAAAAATAGCTTATAATCAGCTAATAATTGGCTGGTCTTTATCAGTTAACAATAATTATTATTATTAGTTGAGGTTGAGCAAAATGTCGCAATCATTTTGTCAGTGGAGAGCAGATCAGTTGGGTGCAAAGCCGAAGGCTGAGGCAAATAATTGATCTGCCAGACACTGACAAATAACTTGATTTCCAGGTATGCTTTCTTCACAGCTCAGAGGAGCAATCTGCCAATTTTTCACTGGAGATCAAGATTACAATTACGCATGAGCAGAGTATCAGCAGGCCATTATTTGTAATTTCAGGTAACACTGTCGGTTATCGGCCAATTAAAAGGAAGAAAAATATGCATCAAGTGATACTTATTTTATTAGAACAGTCCCAGTGACTCTTTTCTCGTGTACATGTGCGTGTACATCTAGGACAAAAATACCATTGTCAGCAAGTGCATTAGTGTTGTTAGTTTGGCAAATGCTGTCAACTTAATGTCTCTTGGCTTTTCGTTTCAGCCAGGTTTTGGTATATAAATGTTCAGTATACCATTCTACTAAAAAAGAAGCCAGTCAAGATTGAACTGGGTCACAGAGAGAAGGTATTATAATTATGAGTCTGGTTTCCCTTTGATCAAAGTTTCTGCTCCTGCTTAACTAAGTAAGTATACTAAGTATAACTAAGTATACGCGTGCCACCGTTTATTATACGTTAGTGAAATTGACTTTTCCTCATTGAAAAATTACGTGCAATTTCTTGGCGTGAACGAACAAACAGAATTCCTGTCGAAATAGCAAAACTAAAATCCATCCTGTTTGGTCAGTGACATTCAAAAAGAACTCCTCGTCATAGCCTCTTTCGTTTCACATTTATTGTATCTTTGCTGCATACACAATAAAAGCAACATCATCGCTCACTTTTTCCCCAAACCTCATATATGGAAGGAATCTTGAAGGAACGAAACGAGATTGCAATTTTGTGCTACACTAACATGTAATGGTCATGTAAGGTTTTTTTTCATCGAGACCAACGTAAATACTCTGGTTGATATATTCTGCTTCCTTTTTTCCCCATTTTCAGAAATAACCGTAGCCGTGACCACGCCTTCTCACAGGTTAAGAGAAGGTCGCCTCGCCCTTGTATGATTTTGAGTTCTTATAAATTAAAACAGCGAGCGAATTTTCCTCAAACGTAAATCCAGAATAATTGTTGCATTTTTAAATTCCTCCCTCGTGTTGTAGACGGAAAACATTTGACGCATTTTCAGAGTGAAACCTAAGATTAACCAGATTAGGATAGAAAACACTGAGGTTGAGAAAGGCTGATGTCACCTATGTGTGTTAAATCGCAGCGAAATGTCAACTTGGAAATAGCAAAGTGACTTAACTGGACGTTGGCGTCAGAGCAGAATAAGGGAATGACGCTCTACGCATCAGCTTTTCAAAATAGCTGCTCATCTCCAACTTTGATTACAATTGAAAGAAGTGTGCCGACGCAGTACAACAGTTTCTTTCAAAACACACTCAGAATATTTCACGTTTCCATATTGCTTGTACCATTGATAAATTGCCCAGCTGCCACATAGTGTTTTTTCTTTCAATAATCGTTTGCGTATGAGAACTGCGATATTATAAGCCAGTCGCGTAATACAAGCAAACCTTGACATATGTGGGACGTCCAGTGGTTCTTTCACTCAGGTGGTGCATAAATTACACCTCTTTTAGGCACGCCCCTCCAGCACACAACCAGATGAGGTCATGGTTGTGTAGTTCTCCTGTAAACCACAAAGAGATCATCATCATGATAAATGGCAAATGTCGGCACCATAATGTCTGCTAACCAAGTGCGTATCTTGTAAACATGAAGCTAGCTTGTTTTTTGTCAAATTTGTGGCTGATTTTGGGCCTTTGGTTGATGGCGACCTCAGCATGGCGAGTCCAGAGTGATGGCGAGAATTGGGGTCCTGCTCCTCTACCTTGGCATGCACCAAAAACAAATATTTATCAAAGATCATTTTATGGCCCCAAATATAAGACGCAAACTTCAGCTCCGGTTGAACGACTACAGAATGATATTGGGAACGGACGAAATATTCCTCAAAACTGGCACACGCCAAAATCAAACCTTTACCCAAGACCATTCGATGGTCCCAGACAGAAATTACAAACGCCAGCGACGGCAGTACCAGCCAGGAATAGTTATGGGAATAGGGAAAATATTCCTCGAAACTGGAATACGGCAAAATCAAACGTTTATCAAAGACCATATTACGGCCCCAGACACGGAGTGCAAACGGAAGCAACGGCAGTGCGACTTCAGAGCGGTATTGGTTACAGGAATAACATTCCTCGAAATTGGCACCGGCCAAAAATCAACATTAACCAAAGACAATTGTATGGTTCCAGTTATAAGATGAGAAAGACAACCTCAGCATCGCAACTACAGAATGGCATTGAGAACAGATATAATATTCCTAGAAATAGGAATGTCCCAAGTATAAGCCACTATCAAAAACTGTTCTATGGTTCCAAGAACAAAGTGCAAACGAGAGTTCCATCCTGGCGACCTTCAAATGGTATTGGGTACGAGCGTACTGTTCCCCGAAATTGGAACGCTGCAAATGCATACTTCAACCAAAACCCATCCTATGGGTCGAGTTATAAAGTACGAAAGACAACATCCGCATTACAGCGGCAGAATAAAATTGGAAACGGGAGTGGAAAAAATTGGAACGATCGTATTACAAACGCTTACCAACACCCTTTCTATGGCCCCAAACATAAAGTGCAAAGCGCAGCCACGACAGTGCGACTCCTGAATAGTGTTGAAAACGGGCGGAATCTGGCTCGATATTGGAATGGTCCAAACAAAAACGTTCACCGAAAACCATTTTATCACACCAACCATAATGTCGTGAGGATAAACCCACCATCACCGCTCCAGAATGGTATCGGTGATAGGCGCAATGTTCCTCGAAATTGGATCCCTTTTAAAGGAAACCTTTACCAGATACCTTTATATGGTACTAATCGTGGAGCGGGAAAGACACAGATAATGCGCAGTAGAGTGGAAAACACACCACTCGGGAGAAGTATCGCGCCCCGAATTGCAAAATGGTTGTCTGCTGTTCAACGCAGTCGTATACCACAGACTGGGGAGATCAGAAGCCCTGTGCGAGCTTTTATTACAACGCCTGGAATCGACAGCAGGACAGCAGATTTTTCAGAGCCACGTTTACCAAGTAACTATCAGCCGGAAGAATATAGTATGGGACAAAAATTCGAACCCGTTCCAACCCAAAGCACCAGCGACGTATATAATTCCGGGGACGTTGCAATTCAAACAGTTTTATCAAAGGTGAACCCAAGCGGAAACAGCCTCATTCCCGAAAGTGTGTCGACCCAGAGGGCCACATCGAGAACTGGATACATAGCAACTGCGGCGGAAGAGGAACAAACGCCAGTGCCGAGAAAATCTTACGTAACTACAAGCTTAATAAGAAAAGAAAGTAAGCTAAACGATCCAAAACTAATCAAGCTGAGGCAGATTCTCCCGAATCTTAAAAAGCGGAGTCTCAATCAAACGACAGATGAAGACGCCTTGAATAATCCCATGTTAAGTGCCGAAGGTAGACGGAACGTTTTGAATGATACTCGTAGCTTTAAAAAACGTGATTCGGAAAATTTGAGAGAAAAGAAATCCTCTATCCGAAAAGCGAAAGGACGACAAATTTGGAGCATCCTAAATGAGTTCACCCCTAACGTTAGACTTGCCACTATGACTTTGTTGAAGCAAAAGAGACAGAACGTACGCAAGAGAAAATTGGAACGATCTGGGCCAAAGGTTGAAAAGAAAAACTGGGACACTGGATCAGTTCTTAACGGGGGACTACAAAACGTTTCCGCTTCATCGAAGCAAAACGAAAGTGAGGCAGCCTCTCCGCGTTTGACAAAGCACAGTGTTTTTATAAAACGGTCTCATGCGAAGGCTCTGGGTGGCCCAAAGAGACACACAAAGAAGAATACTAGAAATTTTATAAATGGGAGGAATAGTGCAGTTTACGTCAGTCCGAGTAAAGCATACTTAAACAGACATTTCTCGCCGTTTTATGAGCGAAACTTTGAGCCATACTTCAATACTAGAGGGCAGTTCGAAGCTGCCCAAATGGGAATGGCGGAGCGAATGGGTGCGATGCGATCACGAGGTTTGTTTCATTCTTTGGGCAATATCAACCCACAGTTCTTTTCTCAGAATCCCTTCCGGTACCCGGCCATGCCTATGCCCAAACAATTTGAGGCGATGCAGCCTTATGGCTTGTCAGAAAGGAACGTTCCTTTTGGAAACAGCGGGGCGCCTTTTAGACAAACGCAGAATTATTTTGGCACCCCTTGGAATATGAGACTAGCAAACCGAATGAGAGAGTTGCAAGATGACGAAGGTGACAATTTCGGCATGTTGCCTCAAGGCTCTTACAACCAGGAATCAGTGCAACCAAGTATGGAAGAAAGTAAATCTCCAGAAACCTACTTGCAAGGGGACAGTGGTGAATTCGCTGACAGCTATCGGAGCCCAGTGACTGAATCATCCAGCCAGATTCTCAAAATAGATGACAACAAGCTACTTGAGGGCCATCCTATGGTAAATTCGCAAAATGATTACGCTGCAACTGATCAAGGCGGTTACTTAAAAACTAACCCTCGACTTACAGGAATGCAGGTTACAGATCAGTCAGCAACAATGCTAAACAAGTGGTATCCTGTAAGAACAGGAAAAGTGTCACTTGTGACTGATCCTCGAAAGGTCTCTTCTCAATGGCCCTCTGGCCTTCCTGGACTGGATGTCGCTACCAAATTCAATGCACTGCAAGCAAGAGATTACCCCGCCGTTAACAACCCTGCAAATGTCAATCGCTTTTACCAAGATGATGAACAGTATTTTCAGCCAAACGAGGGTGAAGCTGAAGAGGAGAACGCAAATAATTTTCCCTCAAATTGGAATGGTATCGAAAGTAACAATGTTGCATTCAACGGAGGAAATCGCAAACCACATCCAGCCCTTATGATGATGGAAAGGACTGCAATGAACGGTATGGGGAATGAGGGATACTTTCCAAATCCAGGTCCTTATCCTGAATTTCAGTTTCCTTTCTTTCCAAGCTATGGCAGAAAACTTGTAGTAAGGAAACGCGAGGTACTCCAAGCTAATAACTCTATCCAAGTACTCCATGCGAAAAATGAAACTGTGGATGCAAAGAAGACAAGTCGTAATTCAAGCTTGCAAAATTCAAGTACACCAGTAAATGAAAGCTATAGATTAAATAAGAATAAGAATGCGGTAAACCCAGACTTCAGACAGACGAAGAGCCATAACAAGAAAAATGTCTTTAGCAAGAATTCCTCCAGGATTCGGAAAAAGTTCAGGTCTCCTAGAAATTTTGTTAATGCGGGGAGTTACCCTATGTATGCTGGCATTCCTCCATTCTTACCATTTTACGGAGAAACCAGCGATCCAAGATTGCGATTTATGTATCCCCAATTACCGGTAGAGGACCCAATAAACGATATAAAGAAGAAAGGGTATAAATTAGCCAGCGGAACGCTTCGTGTGAGCTTTCTAGGTTTACCCAGACGGTGGCCCAACGCAGCTGCTGGACAACTGCCATCAACTCCACCCAATCAAGAACTTGCTTTTCCGGTTGGGCCACCCCAGTCTTTAATGGAACTGTCCCAGAAGGTAGACCAGTTTCCAGCTCGAGAGTTTACTCCGAGCGAAAGGGACATCTCACCTGGAACCCAAGGACAGGCGTCAAATGTAGAACCAAATACTGTCAGCGCTGCATCGAACATTTTCTCCTCCCAAGATCCCCAAGAATCACCAGAACAGCCTCCAATGCGAAAACCTAGAAATGGACACAATTCAGAACATGAATCGGAGCAGACATCTCCTAGTAGTTATTCATTTCGTATGGGTGGTTTCTCTCAGAATTTTCAAGGTCCTTCTGATCCAGGTGCCCCAGAGTTTCCTGAGCAAAGTTCATCAGAATTTTTGGACGGCTCTCAAAGTATAGTACAGGGACAGGGTTTAACCGGCGAAGGCGAACCGTATTCACAGGAAGACGATGCTTTGGACAATGATGCTGAAGACGAAAACGGAGAGAGTGAGTCTGTATTAACGCCTGGTTTGCTGGATGGTTTAGATGAAGCACAGGCAAGTCTGCTTAAAGAGCACATGGGAAACTTTGCACCAATGAAACGGCTAGGTATGGAGAATTTTAATGCCTTTAGACCTTACCAGGAGGGAAAGAAACTGCCCCCTCCAGTAAATCAGTTGTCGCCCCCACAACGACAAAAGGCTCTTTTAAGGCAAAATGGTAGGGCTGGACGGAAAGTTAGCGGAGTTCTCCAACAACGAGCAACATTTAGCACCAAACAAAATATTCAAGGAGGTGTCCAAGGAAACTTGCAAGGAAATATTCTAAGTGGTACCGCGTCAGGACGAAATAACCATATGCTAAGTCTGCCAAACCTGTCATTAAATACCATAGAGAAACTGATTAATTCAGCGGGTGGTGAGCAATCGAAAGGTGATTATGACACAGCTGGCGTGCATGGCTATGGTTCGAGTTCGAAAAGTCCTGCTGGAAACAAAGCAAATCACGGAATTTCTGGTGCTCAAGATTCCTCCGAGCAAACTGATGCTTCAGACTGGAATGTACAAGACAGCCTTAACGGAAATGGGAAGTTCGTTCACAATTTTGACTGGAAGTCACCGCTGATCAGTCAAGCACAATCACCATCCGACTTTAACTGGAAACTTGAGAGAGCTCTGACGGAATGGAAAGAGCCACCCAACACAAATCACGACCCCGCTAATTCGGGCGGAACATTATCGGACAATCCACCAGAGAAAGTATTTGTACCACCGAAAGGTTCAAATGGCAATCCTGACGTCGTTCCTGGATATACTTTTGATACCCAAGGCCAGCGGTCGGGACCACTCTTTCTTCCCAACCCGCCTCCCGAGCTTGGAGATGACACAAGTGCAGAAACAGTGCTGATGGTGCCATCATCAGGAGACAAGTCAAAAGGAGCGGCTGGGGCTAAGAAAGAAAACATTAGCAAGAAGGTCAAGACAAGTCAGAAAGAAAAAAAAACAATCTAGTCTGAGTTAGAAGGACATACCATCCATTTCGTCGTGGAAACAGAAAGAATTGTTTACTCTTTAGGATTGGGGAAGATTTGTTCAAGTTATTTTGATTAGTATCCTACGGTTTGGGAGCTATCCAATAGGAACCCCGTTATGGCAATGGTGCAGATTTTGATTGTACCTTATGCTCTGCTGAGGGTTTTCAACTTCAAAGTTAAGGCGGCACCAGTTGTAGTATTTGGGGTTATCCATAACATGGGTCCAAAAACTGTTTATATTTATATAACGTATGACAGTACTTTCGGAAAACATTTTCGAGTATATAAATACTGATAACGTGCTACAACCATCTGGTTAGCTGTTAGAATTTGGAAAAATATCCATCAAATAGCATATTTTGGAACTGATAGTGAGGCCACAAAGCGAGATTCTGGTAAATGTTTGGTTTCTTGCTAACATTTTCTGCAAGTTTCCGAGCCCGACATTTAGAGTTGGAGCCACACTCTGAGACTATTTAGTTTTTCTTCTTCGAACATACATCTAAGCACCCAGGATCCTGGATTAAAAGTTAATTATTCTTGTTCAGAAATGTTTTTTTTTATTGCTCACGTTTGGTGTAGTTTGAGCTTAATCAAGCTCAACACCGAAGGACAAGCATTATAACCAAAAACCCTCATTGAAAAGTTACAAAACTGAAATCAAACTTCTTGTTAATCTTGGGTTAGCTTAATCGGGCTTTGAACAACCCGTCCTAGGGCAACAAGCACGTAACATATAGACCAGTTTGTTTGCAATTAAAATTTCCCCTACTGATTTCTTATTTAAATCTAAGACTTGCAGTTAGAATCTAAAGAATTTGATGGTACAAGAAGGCAAAATATTCTCTCTCGAGAATGCCACACTTGAGAATGAGCTTAATAATAATTTTTTGAATTCTACTACTACCAAACAAAGGCTATTTTAACAAAGGATAATGCGTTGATAAAATGTCGTCACGAATTGCTAATGACCATGACAGCATCCAAATTTTCGCCTACTTCTTAAGGTTGCTTAATGGCAATAAACCTAACATCTCAATGTTGCCACGAGTTAAGGGGTGACGAATACGTGATAACTATTACAGCTGCTACATGTCACAAATCCAGAAAATTATCACAGAGCTCTGGGAATAGCTATCTGGATCAGTACTATTCATTACTATTGATGACCAAGGGATGCGGGGAGAACTCCCGTGTAAATAGGATGGCGTACTGGTCGTATCTTTTAGGGATTAAAACAGCGAATTAGGTAGCCAAAATAGTCATTGTCAGTTGATCAGTTGCTTTAGAATTAGTGCCTCTCAAAGGTAAAAAAATTCAAGTCGCGTCAACAAAACAGGGTTTGTTACCTCTTCAAGGTTCTGCTCAAAATGTCCGACAAGTACTCGTCCTTTTTGTAGGGGAGGCCTCCTTGGGATTGATTTTTCTTAGGAATGAGCGTTAATTTGCAATTTTCAGCTCCAAGCTTCCAACAAAAATTAATTTTGTGGACACTTAGAATGATTATAACCACAGAAATAGTCGCGGACCAGAGGATGTGAAGTAGGACCAGAGGATGTGAAGCTCGTTAAAACATGGGGTTACTTGAGTTAGTTTTGTTATAGATCATTGTCGAATTTTTTCACAAACTGGTAAATCGGTGAGTAAGTTTTGCTTTTGGTTTTATCGATTAATAAAGGAGCTTTTTTATTAGAGTCTTGTAGTGTCTATCTTGGTATGATGGTTGGAATGATCGTCCTTAATTAATTAGTGACGAGGTTACAAATATGAGCGATTCGAATTTTTGTCACTAAGCTGCTGACCGTATTTTTACTGGGTAAATGAGACGATCATTCCAAACAGCAAAGGCTAGCACTATTTGACTTGTGTCTAGAAACATTTCTTGATTGAATTGCTCGCCTGCCACCAAGTCGTGAGATGAACGTTGGCTATTGTTCAGGAAAAAGCACATGACATGTCAAAGGTTCATCCACATGTCCCTGTGTCATCTGAAAATATTAACTCCTGTAAAGGAGAGTCTTCTTGTTGTCCTTTCATCTTGTTGAATTATTAATGAGTTTGGGTAGTCACTGCACCGCTTTTATTCAGTTACTAATTTGATTTTATTACTACTCACTTTTTCGCTACGCTTTGTAGTTTCGTGCCAACGAAGGACTATATGTCCATTTCATAAAATGCGTCATACCAAACTTTGCTACAAAATTGGTAAGGTAAAATGCAGCAATGCATTAAAATATTAAATTCGAAGGGCTGTTCAGAAGATGCTCCGCAACTTTTTGCCAACTTTGCACATTTCTAGAAACTCTTGCACCTCCAACGATCTTCTGCACTGAATGAATTCTGAGTACTTCTAAGAAATCTCGTTGTGTTGTTTAACGAGACTTACGGTAATACAGACGATGTTAGATCATGGATGATCCGTAGTTAGTTGAAACTGTAAATTAGGTAAGCTGGTAGTAATGTAAAAACAAATTGGATATAATGGACTAGGAAAAAGTGACACAGAGAGTTATAAATGTTTAAGGTGATTCCTCAGAAATTAAATTTACCGATGGTTTTTTTTGAAATTTTCTCTGAAAGTTCTCTACCAAGCACTGTTTCGAAAAAAACAATAAAAATGATAGGTCACCATTCTCGCTTAAGAGATATGATGGGCCAATCTTACCCCATTTTTGCTGTACTAGTGCTTATCACGCGCATTATTTATCGGTTCACGTTACATTTTGCGGTAGCTCGAAACATACTTTATTAAAGTAACACTTGGGAAAAAACGTGATAAGTAGAAAGTGTCGAGCATATAGAACTATATCATATAAAATTTGGGGACAAATCACACCATTTAAAACTACGTGGACGTAAAGCGTTCGTAGAGTTGTTGTTTTCCTGGTCATAATTTTCATGTTGGAGTAACGGTTTTGCGCACGCTTT
>Ga0126343_10001991_pt1 | contig 10162 bp, 1 predicted proteins | sample Cyp2metagenome_FD_92531 | JGI IMG/M metagenome (GOLD analysis project Ga0126343, IMG submission 92531) | Coral microbial communities from Lord Howe Island, Old Settlement Bay, Australia - Cyphastrea 2 metagenome | ecosystem: Host-associated > Invertebrates > Cnidaria > Coral ... | reverse complement strand
TTTTTCTGATTTAGTCTAGAGTAGTTAATGTAATAATTTCCAGAAGAGGAGGAGCGAGTATTGTAAGAGTGGATTTTCTTAGTAGAATTAAAGAGATGGGAAATATTATAAGGGGCAATGTTACCATGGCTATTGGACTTTCACTTAACTAGGTGTTACAGGATAATACAGATAGACAGGTGGTTACCATGGCTATTGGACTTTCACTTAACTACTAACTGTTGGATTTTTTATGGTTATGAATATCGGCAAATTCTCTCCTCACATTCCTTCAACCTTAGCTTGAAACTCTCCTGAGTCAAGCAATTAAAAATGAATATCTTGCAACGAAAAACACGAATCGCCTAATACCTGATCTAACATGTAGAACCAAACCAGCAGAAAATCGTCAAATGACTTCCTTTCAAACTAATTTGTAGCGACTACATTTTCAATCACACCTCCTTTCGTGACACAAAAATGCGGACTCCTTCTGGTCCTTAAACTTATCGGCCCTCCCGGCCGGTTTACTAAACTTTGTTACGACAGAAACTCATTGCTTACTTAAGTATAAAAAACTTCAAACAATGCCACCAAAATTACACGAAGGTCAAATATGAAAATAAACTCGTCACTTTTAGAAAGACAAAACTGTCGATGTGATACTGGATTTATCACTGGAACATGAGGATAGACATGTTCACAATTCATATTAGGTTCACACAAATTAAAATCGATACCTCGGCCCGGATCTTGGCCGGTTCAGCGATGCTATCATTCAAAATACGTTTTCAAAGTGATTGACTGCTTGCTTTTCTAAACTTCCCGATGCCGTCTTTCCTTTGCCGTTCATGTTTCTTTTTTCAATGTCAAATCCTGGTCATGATCATAGGTATAATTTACGTTTTACAATAGACTGTTCAGTTATTTCAGACCACGTTCTCTCCTTCTTGGGGGCCCGGGATCCCTGACCGCATATCAGCATTATCCTTGAACTGACTATCCGGACAGAGGATTTTTTTTATGAGCGCCTAAATTTTACAACGGAATTTTACAACAAGAGTGATTAGTTCGATCATTTCGTTTATTTGGACATGGCTCCGTCCCGGTTAAAAAAAAAAAAATTTTACAAATTGGATTATGAGTTGGAGATTTCTATCGCGTGATGCGCTCGAGTTAACCATCCCGCATGGAACGGATCGAGAGCGATATTTGTTTTAGTATAAATCTACTTGTCGTTCAAAACTTAATTGAAATCCTCTCAGTTCACAGACACTTACAAAACGCAAGGAAGCGGCCGCTAGTTTGTTAGTAAGCGGATACTGCTATGCTGCTCACCCGAGTCAACCATCACCCATAGAAATCGAGGGTGAATAATCGAATTGTTTTAATATAAATCTCTACCAGTCGTTCAAAACTTCTAGCTCCTCTTCAAAGGCACTGAAAAAAAAAGGACACGGGCGGCCTGTAGCGCACGCTGCTACGCTACTCACTATCTACAACAGAATAGATTAGTGAGTAGCATAGCCATTCGTGGTATAGATTACTAGAAGAGTTATACTAACACAGAATAGATAGTGAGTAGCGTGGCAACTTAGAGAACGGCATTCGTAATAGAGCGCTTGCAGATTTATACTAATATAATTTATTCATGATATGCGCTTTTTGAAGAATTTTTTCAGATAAATGCGTATTTAAAAATATCTTAATAGGAATAATGACCTCAAAATCAGCCAACCGCGGTGAGCCAAAAAATATATGTTGAAGTAAAGAGTGGCTTTGATAATGCTGTTGAGGGTTTATGAAGTGTAGTGAATTATAAAAGAATTGATGATTGTTTTCAAGTGTTAACAGAAATAAGAAGGAAATGATTAGAGACTCACTACGCCGGGAAATAGCAATATCGCGTGACAGGGCACACCGGCGCATTTTCAAAATGCCAAAGGGGAATATGTTCATCGATAAACATACACACAAGAATCTGTTGTAATCTACTGTACTCAATACAGCGGAAACTGTTTTCTAAGACTCTGTGTCTCTGGCCAGTGGACGTATAACCTGTCTATACGATTGAACTTTCGCTCTACAGAAAACCATAGCAGAGATAAGATTCAAGCTTCAGAAGTTTCAAAGGAACAGCGGTCAAAAGCCATGGGTAAAGAAGCTAGTAAACATAAAGCCATGGATAAACCAGCCAATTCGACAGCATTAAAAGGCCCAACAGCAGGTAAAGTTTGAAGTTACTGAGTGCTAAGAGACTAATGTGTTTGCAGATTTGACCGACCAAGCCCGTGTAGCAGGCAAAGTTCATTCGTTTCGTGTCGATGTTATTTTACTGTTTTGCGTTTTGGCAGCCACGTATTAGTGAATACAAATTAACGAACGGAAAACATGTTCAGTTTTACTTAAAGAATTATAAGAACATGACCGATTAGAGTGCTTTCAGTCGGCTGAAGGTTATTGGCACTACCACTTATGTTGTTAAACCCCGCATGCAAAGAAATTTTATTGACCCCCTTTATTGGTAACACGACGTCGTGAAAGAGGAATAAAGACTCCAGCGGATGACTGCAGCGATGTATTAGCGTCACACGATAGATCTGCCGTCGGTTGTTTGCTTTATAATTTTTTCACTTTTCTTTGGCCGGCTATCCGTTCAGTACAGCTGGGAACATTTGTGTTTTACAAAACAAAGCTCAGCTCATCAAATTCTTTTCATGCTTCTCATTCTTATGTCAACAGTGTGTTGATTCAAGTCAAAGTAATGTTATTCTTGGGTCATCTGTACTAGCTGTGGCTCTATATTGGCTCTCCAAACAGTTCTCTTGCCATAATTTTGTTTCGCGAAAATGGAAATGTCTCTCCTGCTTAGTAATTTGTTCTCAATTTACAACTGAGTTACAAGAGAATCAACACATCGCACGGAGTCATTCGTGTGTGTAAGAGAGCAATATCGGACCCGGCACCATATGTGTCATAGGTATGGCATCCTTGTCTGTTTTATTTTCTGGAACCGTGTTTGTGTATTACATCAATGCGCCTTGTTAAATAATACGAAATGTCAAGCTCAATCAGTGAACTTTATCGCTTACTCGTGGAAGAGCTGCGTTAGGAACAAAGCCGGAGATGAAACAAATGATCACGAGGAGGAAGTGATTTAATTCTTTCGATTTCCGCGACACGTCAGATAAAGGCTTTCTCGCTGTTTCTCTGAATGCAACGATAAAGAACACGTGAAAGAAGATAGATATTCGCTTTTTCCTGCATGTGCATATCAGTGTAGGTGTTCAGTTTCCTTCTGTAATCTATCGGAATAACCTACTGAATAAGGAAAGCCTTTAGCAGAGTTTTTACGCATAAACAATGTCGGACACGGTCTATCGACAATGCCATCATTCAGCTTATATTACCCTTCGACTGAACAATGACTTTACATATACTTGCTATGCTTATTTCGTAACAATAGAGGTTTTCAAGTTGACCAAGATCAACTATATATTTTTAATAACTGCTCTTTGCAATTTCAAAATAGCAACAAATCAATTTGATATTGAATGTTGATGTTACCTTCTCCTAAAAAAAGCTACTGGTAACTAGACACCTAAAAAAAACAAAACGAAAAAGTTAAAAATTCATGAATATTAAGAACTGCAATTTTTTTTTAACAATTTAAGCGTGAAAGTTAACTTTTCCCAGGAATTTGGTAAATATCTCTACATTTATTTTTTTGATTGCTTGATTGATATGATCTATTGAGTTTTTGTTCCATCCGATGCTTCTATCTGAATGTCAAGGGTGTGTTCCGGATTATTCTAGGAAATGCCGCCGCTCTGACCATAATTTTGTTTCTAGAATTTCGTTCTTTTCTTTGTGTAACTTCTCAGATTCTTACAAAGCCTTCACATTCGCTCTCTCTTCTTAACAGTTCTTAACAGAAAAATCACCGGGAATGTAGGCGAGCATCTTGAGGTGTCTGGCGTTCGCAGACTGCACTGCGGACTGCAGGCTGCATATAGTAGGCCTTAGACCGTAGATTACAAGACGTTGGTCCGGCGTAGACTGTAGACTGCAGAGCTTAACGAAGGCATGCTTCTGAGGTGTGATTACGAGCCGTTTAACTAACAGTAGCATCTTTTTCACAAAAAGGAAAAGAACATGATATCTCGAGGAAGAGGGGAGGGGGGCTACTTCCTTACAAGAGGCTAATGGGGATGTGCCGCTGGATGGGGTAGCATTTTCACGACTGGATTGACTATCATGAAGTCGCTGTTTTTAATAGAGTTACGGCTAGGATGGGGTCGCACATTTTCTGATTTTTGGGGTGAGACAGTTCTTCATATTTACGGTAAGCAAGCGTACCAGAATATTTGTAGGTGAAGAGCAAAGTGTTCTTTATTCAAAAGGTGCTTACATAAATAGAAAGTGACTAAGTTGGGATTGCGAAAATTTCATATTTGCCCAAAAGTGACTACGATGGAGTCTATAATTGGCCACAGAATAGACTATAATGGGGTAGGGGCTCTGAGAGGCCAGCGGCGCATACCCAGTACAAATTAACCCAAGTGCATGCAGTAATGATGTACCAAGCATCCATTTCGATTTATTTCAATACGACAAGGATTTGTGTCAGATTAAGCACTGCAGTCTTCAAGATTTGCGACCAACCGTCCTCAACCACCGTCTTGTAATCTACTGTCTGAGGTCTGCAGCCTGCAAATGTCAGACACCGAGTATCTCCACAGTTTTTCGAGTTCTCGTGAACGCTTATGAGTAATTCAACAGAAATACCGAGAAAATAAAATTCACTCTTTTAATTCGGTTAATTCGATTATCAATTTCACTGCCAGCATAGACTACGAGTCGCACCCCTAAGAAAAGAAAGAGACTGCTCGCAGTCTAATCCCGAAATCAGTGTCCGTCATTTCTCTGTATAAGAGACCTTAAGTTCGGGGTTAGGCAATCTTACCACAAACGGTAAGCCGCAGTTTGCGGCTAGCGGTTTCATGTTTGCCCTGGCTGCCATGTTTGTTTTCAATCATTCGTTCACTTCTGTTTTAGCTGAGAAATCGTCTTCAAATTACGTTTCTGTAAAAAAAGAGTTCGATAGTTACATCAGGAGCCACGTTAATGAGCGAAATAGTTTTTAAAAGGGATTGTGATGTTTTAGGGTGAAAAAAAAACCTCTCGGTAAATAACTAGCCGTGCGAACATCAACCTCAAGCTGAAAAAACCTGGTGCAAACGCACTGGTCACGTGACTTCTTGACGTTCTCGGTTTTCGAGAAATGCTGTTGTTATTGTTATAGACCTCATTATTGCGAACTGTTTCCCAAGATTCTAGACCTTGAGCAGAGTGCCTGGGATATCTTTCGTCTGTGGTAAAATCGGAGAAACGACTGAATTGAATGGGAATTTATTCTCATTCAGGAATATGGTCAATGAAACGCACCGTAAATGCATTTACATGCTTCTATTATATTTTTAGCGTAGCTCCTGTGCGCTGCTGGCGCGAGAGCTGAGGCCGTACCTTTAAAAAAATTTGGGTTGTCACATGACTGTCCGTCCGACGTCTGCATGTCACTTACACTGCGCGTGCGCCTGCTGAGCCCGATACCCTGAGAAAATAAGAGAGTAGCATTATCACTATAGCTACATCTTTGATATTGGTCATCCATGTTATGGTCTATTGACAGCTCTCAAATGAAGGTATCCGCTCAACAGTAGCATGTGATCCTATCGCGGACTCAGGTTTAGAGCTTTTTTTTTAAGTTAACTTTTGCCCAGATACTTGTTTTCGATTAAATTGGACCGGGCTCAAGCCAGGCTATTACTTTGGCGGGGAGAAGGGGAGCCTGCGTAAAAAGCCAAAATTTCTGCGCGAATTAAGCGCGGCGTTGACTTTTTTCCCGAGATATTCCTTGCTCATACGCTGAACAGTTACATACTAAAAATTAATCATTATTTGAGTTTCCGACCCAAGAAAAGCACATTCCTTTTTTTTCTTTATTATCAACTTATTGCAATCAGGAGCGCCGCTTTTAGGTTTGGCTAAACCTTTGTATTACAATTCTTTAGGCAAGGCAAGAGCGAAGTCCTTCACAGCAGGGGATAAATTTAAATTGACTCCACGTCCCTCCCATACTCCGCCGAGTCCTGCTGGAACACCAAAATCAAGGAGTCCTGCATCCTCTCCAAAACTCCCGAGACGAAATGCGACTCCTAAAGCTGTGAGCAAGGGGCTTAATGGAACTCGAAAGACACCTGAACCGAGAAAAACAGAAAGTCACATCAGACCTCATTCAGACCCACTTATCGCTGAAAAGTAAGTCGGCTATGATGGTGTTTGTGATGTCATGTGTTTTGTATTTGGCCTTTCGTCTCGCAATTTTCGAAGACTTGCAAATAAACGACTGCTGGTCAAATGAATCAGTGCCTGTATATGCATGGATGTGTATATGCAGGCGTATAGAAAGCAAACAAGAGCCTTCATTACTATGGGTAATGGGCGCTGTGATTGGTGAGTTTAGTGGGCCGTATTCTACTCCACGGACCGCTAAACTTTCTGAACTTTGTTGCCAAAATGTTTCGTACTTTATCGCCGTGCTCTTAACATTTATAACAACTAAAAGTTTAAAACTTTTTCTCACTTTAAATTGTTTATTTAAACGTGTTAACTACTTAACAACGGTTTTAAGTTGACTCATTTTGCTTTCGACATTAGTCAGAAATTTGAAGCCGTTCCGTGTTCTTAAACCCGTCAGCACATAGTAGAGATATAATGAATATCTTACTAACCACGTTTTCTCGGTCCGTACTGTTTGTCACGGATCCTTGTTTTTACCCCCTTTGACTTATGTAATGCCTGCGCGCTTCGCGCTTCGGCCGTAGTTTAAAAAAACTCTGTCCATAACTTATAGTACGGAATTCGAGCTCGATTAGTCAGAGAAATATAAACCTAATATGACTAGTGCTAGTCATTCATTTAAACTTTGCTTTGGGTCTTGTAGGATTCATGGAAAGAAGAAACCTTCAGTGGTTGCCGCGAATGATACGAAAGGTGACGTACGCATAACTAAATGACAAACTAACTAACTTACAGCGAAAAACAATTCCAAATTCAAAGCCTGTTGTTTTAAAATAAAAGCTGGTGATTTTTGTGGGCCGTTCTTTTCCAGTTCCAAACACACCTTCATCATAATTAGCACGTAATTTCCCTCAGTCTTTCAAGAGAAAGTAGCCTCGAATGCGTGACGAGTCAAAAAGATGTCTGCCTTTGAGACGAAAGAGAAAGTAAACATAGGTCAAATTTACGACCCAATCATGCTATAATGACACCTCGAGTAACATGGCCAGACTGCAGACTCATAGATTAAGATCATATTCCCCAGGGACAGTAGAGCCGGGGGGGCTGTAAGGCTTTACTCCCTCCCCCACCTTATTTCAAGTAGAAAAATATATTAATCATTAATTTTACAAATATCTCCAGACTCCCTACAAGTTAGCGCCTCTGGCACTCGCTTGCAGTCTGCAAATGTCATAAATCCACTTCTAATGGTATTATGTGATCTGTTGACAGCGAAAGCAAAGCCTGACCATGAGACAGTGAAGAATAAGGTTAAAGAGCTCGAGACTGAAAAGCTTGAACTGATGGAGAAAATACAAGGAATGGAGCACCGACTTGCCGTTGTACCACTATTGGAAAAGGAAAAACTTCATTTACAAAAGCAATTCAACGAAGTCGTCCAGGAAAACGCGGTTAAGTCAAGTGAACTGCAGTCTTTAAATCTGAATTTCGAGAAACAAAAAGAAGAAAAAAATGAACTCCAGATGAAACACGATAAATTGGTGATAGCATTGGAAAACAGCCAACAAGAGCTTGAAGAGCTTAAAAATCAAAACCATTCACTCGAGGAATCGAAATCTACTCTGGTACGTGAAAATGAAGAGAAGATACAAATGATTACAAAGTGCCACGAGGACATTAAAAATTTGACAGTTTCGAACACGGCCTTGGTATCGAAGGAGAGTCGATCAAGGAGTACAATTGCAATACTGTTACAAGGTTTGCAATCTTTAAAAGATTCTGTTTTACAGCTAAAAGACGAAAACAAATGCTTACAAATGCAAATTATTGAGAGCGGAAGTGAACTTGTTGGAAGGATGAGAAACTGTGTTGGTGGTTTGGAAAAGGTTATCGACGGTTTGGAAATACCTAAGACTGAAAAAGTTGAGAAAGAAACACAAGTGTCCAGTAATGTCGAGACGCTCGATAAAGAAACACAGTGTGATGAGGTAATGTCGGTACACTTGATCCTAAATGAGGCTGAAGAAAGCAAGTTGACAGTTGAACCCAGTGAAGAAGAAGATGAAAAGCCAGATGAGACCAGTGAATTACCTGCAACGCCAAACACAGCGAATGAACAAAACAAGTCTGCTGTATGTTTGGGATGTATCAGCCTTGAAGAACAACAAGTTTGTCTAAAATCCAATTTGGACTCGCTAAAGGCTTCTTTGCAAAAAATAGAAATTGAACGAGACGACGCTGTAGAAGAAAGGAACGAGTTAAGACGCGAAGCAAAGTATCTTAAGTACGTTCTTTCTTACAGAGAAGACGTACAGAGTTTACAAATGTCAAAACAACAGAACAAGGAACTGGTGAAAATGGAATCCAATCTTGTAGAAGCAGAGAAAAAAGTACTGGACTTGGAAGATGAAGTTGGAAGACTTCAGGAAGAAAAGCAGACTCTGTTGCTGAGTATTTTGAACCTTCATTCTGGTCACGAAGTAGACGTTGTCAAAGAGGAAGACGAGGAGGAAGAAAATGTGTCCAGTGAAGAGTCTGAAAATAACCGTGACGATGAAAATCAAGAGAAAGGAAACACGAGTGAAGATTCTCGCACTCCCGATTCCATTTCTCGCAGAGAACAACTGAAGTTTCGATTTCAATTATCTCTGTCCGAATCGGAATATAGTTACAGTTCCGATCGAACGGAGGGCGAAGAAAGCGAAAGTGAACAAGAAGATACGGACATGGAGACTTCTTGCCAATCTGCATTACATATAAAGAAAATTAAAACTGAGCAGAAACAGCTCAAAACACTTTTGAATGAAGCCAATGAGGAGAAGGAGGAGTTGCTAACAAGTCTTGATAAGTTATGCGAAGAGTTTGATTCCCTCAAGGCAAACTTTGATAAACTAGAGGAAGATTATTTCGCTTTGTCCGAGAGGTCGAAGCAAGATAAAGAAACCCTGCAAGTCCGACTTCAGGAGGTTGAAATCGATAGAAAAAATATGAGGGAATCTCTTAGGCAAGTTCAAGACGAGAAGCTTGCGCTTTTGCAGTGCCTTGAGATGAGAAATCCTGAGCCGACAGCGCCCGAGTCTCCATTGGCACAAGTAGATCTGGACCAAATTATTGCACGTGCGCAATCGTTCACTCAAGCAGAAAACAAATCCAATGGAGCAACATCGAACGAGGAAGATTCTGACGCTTCGTTGTCATCAGACGGTGAAGATGAGAACAGAAGTGAAGACCAGCTTAATGATAAAGCCGTCATACACTCGACTCCAGATAATCAGCTTGGGCAAAAGGGACAACCGGGAGTGACGGAATCACCCGCTGACGATAGAGATCTGCAGCTGGCAAGCTTAGTGGCATCTATTGAAAATGACCTTGGAAAACTCAAAGAACGCTTGAATAACAGAGGCAGTGATACGTCTGGTAAGATATACAACTCAAGAACTTTTAAGCTAGTCTTTGAGCACACTCCTTCTAATAATGTTTGTCTGATCGCTGGGAACTAAACTTAAAATGAAATATTTTTCTTGTAATGACTAATTATGAAAGGGAGAAAGTCGAAAGTCTCTGTGAGGTAGGAAGTTTGTGTTTGTGAACATGGATGTCTTTGGTGAGAATTTTTTCAGGTGGTGCTAAATAACCAATAATTTGCCGGAGTCTGACTGTCGAGTACCTATTTAACCACAGGCAGCCCAAGCTCTCTTTGTGAAGCACACAAGGAACACAATATGGCGTCGAATTATAAGGGTTTGTATGGGATTTTTTAAAACATAAAACTATAAAAGTTAGAGATAACAAGTTAAACCGACGTTTCGGAGTAGACATCACTCCATTATCAAGGTAAAAATGTTCTATGATGCTAAAAAATTACAGTATTAAAAGCGAT
>Ga0126343_10001990_pt1 | contig 10162 bp, 3 predicted proteins | sample Cyp2metagenome_FD_92531 | JGI IMG/M metagenome (GOLD analysis project Ga0126343, IMG submission 92531) | Coral microbial communities from Lord Howe Island, Old Settlement Bay, Australia - Cyphastrea 2 metagenome | ecosystem: Host-associated > Invertebrates > Cnidaria > Coral ... | reverse complement strand
TGCGTATATCGAGTTATGGATGTACTTGGGAAGTTTGGAGAGCACTCAAGAAGCTAGAGTTGCTCTCGGCTATCGCCTCGAGCAACTCTTACGCTTCTTTCGTGCTCTCCAAACTTCCCGCGTTCATCCATAACTAGTATAACTTGATATACACACGCTAAGCATGAACCAATTCTTTGATATCCCCCGCGGTGTTTGTGGCTTGCTAAATTCTTAATCGTATCTGTAACAAAATTCTCGATCGTGCTTGGTTCTCCGCGCGCCTATTTGTCGCGTAATCGGCACGCGACCACGTGGGTGTCCGATTGCAGGTGTCCGATTTGAACTTTTTATAATTGGATACCCACGTGATTCGCACGTCAATTACGCGCACTTTAAAATGGTTTCCTTCGCACTGTTTTCTACCGTTTTCAAAGCTTGTGAAAAGCGCTACAGACGTTTCCGCTTACAAGAAGTTCTCAAAAGACATTTTTGATTCCGAAATTTGTTATAGACACGATTAATTAGTAATGGGACCTCGTGTCGCACACTTCAGGGAGTAATCGTGCTCGTAATTTCAAATCGACCTCGCGCTTCGCGCTCGTCCGATTTTGAAATTACTCGCACGATTACTCCATGAATTGTACTCCACTCGTTCCAATTATTAATATATATAGAGTTAGGCTAGCCTAAAAGCGTAGCTCCGGGGCCAGGTTGTTCAGAGTCCGATTAAGCTAACCCAGGAAAAGGAAGAATTTTGATTTGAGTTTTGTAAAAAAGTGTGGTCAGTTTGTTGTTCTGCCTTCTGTTTTGAGTCTTAATAATCATCATATACACAAAAAAGCAGGAAGAAAAAGTCATAATACGGTTACCTTTTCATCCTTGATCCGACTACAGAACAGTCCAGTCCTGTTTTCAACAAATTAACCTGATATGCGCCTGCGTTCCAATCGAAAAACCAGCACTTGGTTAGCGGTCAACTTCACAAAAAAGACGTCGATGAGCTGTAAACTTGAGCCCGCGGTATGGTCACGTGATACTGGTTAGAGGATACCTCGTTTTGACGGGTGTCAATTGATCATAGCATGGATGTTCAACAATAGGCCATTTCCGATATATTAAAATTCTAACGTGGCTCCGAGGCTTGGGGGAATAAAACAAAAGAAATTAATTATTCATCTCTCAACCTCGTTATTTCTTTTGTTTTATTCTCCCAAGCGTCGGAACCAAGTTAGAATTTTAATATATCGGAAATGGTCTATTAGCTGCTTGTTGCTGCTTTGTGTTTATGGTGATAATAGAGACTCAAAACAATAGGGCAGATAATATACAGAAAACCTCACCGCAAAGCTACAAAACTCAAATCAAAATTCTACCTTTCCCTGGGTTAGCTTAATCGGGCTCTGAACAACCCGGCCTAGGAGCTACGCTTTTAGGCTGGCCTTAATCTATATATTATTTCTTCACAATATTGTATAAATAAACAGTGGAACACGTCGTTCGAATTATTCTTAATTCTCTTGATCTTCTCTTGCTGGGATCATTCGAAAGTACACACATTAACTCATCACTTAAACGGCTGACTTAACCGTCGTTCAAAAATAAAGGGGGTCCATATAGGGGTCCGGATTGGGGTTTTCACGTTTGTTCCCACCCTCGAAACATCGAGATTTTATAGTATACCCCAGCTCGAAAATTTCCTCATCCAGAAAGCCAATTTATAATGGAAATCGTTTGACATTTTTAAACAAAGATCTACAATAAATACGCGAAAATACGCATGAAACTGAAACTTAACAACCGTGTCAACATACTGTCGTCCAAACACACCTACCGACCAATAAACGCGCGCGTAGTATGTTAACTATGTTATAAAGCTGTTTAGAGTAAATCTACTAGCATTCAATCACAAATGCTGTTCTCCGATCGGCTACGCTACTCACTATCTATTGGCGTATTCGGAGTGTCTAAGAAGAGAATTAGATTAAGTTTTGAACAACTAGTAGATTTATACTAAAACAATTAGATTACGAGCTCGAGATTTCTATCGCGTGATAGAAATCTCGAGCTCATAATCTAAGTGATACATAGCTGGAGCTAAGTTGAATCTAATGTGCGCTAATGCGCGCGAAAATAGGAGCAGACGAAATAACTAGACTTTCACAAATCTTTGTAACTGTAAGCGTTAGCTTGATGAAAGTTTGCTAAAGAAATAGAGAACACTATCCGCGTTTCTGATGAAGGTTTGCTAAAGAAATAGAGGACACTATCCGCGTTTCTGTCGAGTTTTGATTGAGATCATCTAATGGTCAGCCTCACCAAGAAAGGCTGCACAAATTGGATTGGCTGCGCTTCTCTCCTTGACTATCGAACTGCTCTCCACTATTTATGTTTTGTGGCGTTTGAGATAAGACGACGTAAAAACAAGCTTGTTAAAGCATTAAAACAACAGTCAAAGGAAAAGTGAAGCTGAGTGAATGAATTTTTTTATTTCATTTTAACCATAGCTACTGTTGTTTGACACTCTAACTGTTGTCTGCAAGTAATCACTCTGCCGTGAAACGAAGACCCAATAATTTCTAACTCAGTACAAGTAAGAAAACACCATTCGAATAGGATTGGGGCATCTCGTTTATTAGGGACTTTGAGATCCGAGACGCGATGGCTTCTAGAACGCGGTGGCTGATAAAGGACTAGGACTAGAACGCCATTGAAGCTCGTGACTTATTTGTAAGCCTTGCATGTTGATCGAAGGCACTGCCATTTATGAGCTTCGAACATCTGAAATAAATTCAAAAAAATTCAAAATCCTTCTATCTCTGCGATCTAAAATGTCGCCACAAATTACGTGCAATGATCCTAGATTGCTTATTTTTCATGTTTAGGGGAATATATCATCAGTTAATTTAAGTTCTGGAAGAAATATACTCACACTTTGTACAGAACGTCATCGTTTATCGTAGCAAACAAAAAACACGAAAAGTTACTCAAACAGTATTTCCAGAATGAAGTGATCAAAAGAGGAGACACCGTCGAGTGACAATTACTAACGAGCAAACTCCTTAAACAAAACTTTTTAGCATCATTACGTAGCCTGCACACCATCGAATCTACATACCGGCACAAAACTACCTTATAAGCTTAGAGAAGCTTTCGAGAAGGCTCATGTTTCAGTCTTTCAGGAGTCGTTGGGACGAGTTACCATGGGGACAAAAAGCTTTTTTCTCGTTCCTTACCAGTTCGCCTCGCTCGCTGACTTCATTCTTGTTCTCGTTCTTGCAGCCCGCAAACACGAGCCCACTCACAGACTCGGCTGATAGCAAGAGACCATGATCTTATTTTCTCTAGTTGTTAGTCAAAATCAACAATACTTCCGAGAGAGAAGGCATAACTACATTTCTTTGTCCTGTTTCTCTCTATGTGGCTGAAACACCTAAAGCCTCATTCAAGGAACCATGAACCCCCACATGAACTTACGAACTTCACATGAGCCTAATTGGGTGAATTGGGTTCGGTTCATGTGAAGTACGGTGTTTGACTCGGGTCTAATTATTTCCTATTTGCTTTTTGCCTTTTTCTATGAAGTTATTGCAATAAGTATAGCCTCTCAACACAAGGGGAGCGTCTCGGGCTTGCATAACTTTCGAGAATTCTCCCAACCTTCTTCGTGTTTAGAGGAGGCTATATAAACACGGAGAAAGCACTCTATCGCTTTTATATGAAGGATCTCATGTCTATATTCTCTCATCTAAACAAACCTATCGACCATAAAAAGTGCGCGTAACATCTTTAATATTTTATAACGAATAGAAATTGAAAATCAGTCAGTTGATTAAACCAACATGGGTGCTGAACTTGGTCACTGTCATCTTCATCCGTCATAGTCTTCGTCAGAATAATCTGTCACTGTATCACCTCAACTTTTATCCCTGTTGATCAGCCAAAAAAAAAACTACTGTTAACTATGGAATCTGTATACCTCTACAACCTCTCTATAACGGGCAGAATAGCTCGACCCAACCCAACGATGAGCATGAATTTCACTCTAACCTCTCTACATTGGTCAGCTAATTATGCCTCAGGTTGCCCCGTAGCAGATATTTTAGTTGTACCCCTGCATAGGAAAAGATGTCGAACACACAAAGAAGTGTACTGCACTTTCTTTCAGTATGACAATCACTTAATGACTGGCCCAAGAGTTGTCTCCAAAGGACCCTCGATGTTCCTGAACCTTGAGGTCACGGGGAAACACAACTCCCTGTTTTTTTATAGCTCCCAACTCAAAAATGGAAAGAAAACTGCGAAAGAATTATTTGCTTGACGCTGGCTGGCAAATCAAATGTGCAGCGGTTTCAAATGCAAGTCGTTGTTTCCCCAGGGAGTTTGTGAGTTTTGACCCTTGACACGTGACACGTTCTTCTTTAATTGGAAAATGTAATTGAGTACGGAGGTATTACAAAAACATTCGAAGAAGAGCAGATTCCAATATGCATTACCTGTCGGTCGACTCATTGGTCTAGAAATCGTCTTTTTCTGCTGTCCATAAGGAGTACAGACAAAAAATTGTCCTACAAAAGGCATTAGATAGATAACGTCAGTACACCACTAAGACGCTTACTCTAACCAACCTCTAATTTCGTCCATGTGTTAGGAACAGTAGGTATATTTTATTTCAGTGCTACTGGGACAATGCCGTGATGATTTGCACTTCATCAGACATTAAATTCTCTTCTCCAAATTGTTATGGAGATAAGTAGTGGTAACAAGACTGAGTGGAGTCCAATTTGGTCAGTTATCATAAGAATGATAACAAAAACGGACGACCGCGCAGTGGGAGTCCGATTTGTTGACAATCTCGTTCCCAGAGCTTCGTTCCCCTTGACCTGCGGTCGGAAAACGAGAGCTCTGGGAGCAATCATTTCAGGCATGCGTTATAGATGCAGACTGAGACTGCACAGTGAACCGGATAATCAAAATAGCGAAGCGCGTAAAGTCTAAAAATAGAATGCAAATTATTGAATCCCCAAGCGAGTCGCACAACATTAGCGTGTTCTGAGAGAACGAAAATGAACGCCAAATTCTCGTTTAAAAAGTTGTTTCAGGGAACACTTGCTTCGGCACTTGGAAAAGCGTCAAATCTTTCACCATTCCGGTTTGACGTCACTCGCGCGCTTCACCATTCGGTTGTCTGAACCACTGTGCAGTCTCAGTCTGCATCTGGAGCGCATGCCTAAAATGGCTACTCCCAGAGCTCTCGTTTGCCGACCGCTGGTCAAGAAGAACGAAGCTCTGAGAACAAGATTGATTTGTTGATCACAAGTATGATTACAGACCAAATTGCACGACAAGAAGTCTTGTTACCAATTAATCATAAAAATTACAATTTCCGAGAAATGAAGAGTTGTGAAAGAAAAGGAAAATTTGCATTAAAATACCTACAATGGAGAGGTACACATTCTAAGGCAACCGCGCCTCCTACCGGCAATTCGGCACCAAAAGCACGAAAGCGCACGCATGCACGTAACTATACCTTTTCATGCGATTGGTCGATTTAAAGTACGGCTTTGAATGTGATTGGATTATTGAACTTTCCGATAACAAACTGTCCGATAACAACTTGGCAAGGGAATTAGGAGTTTTTTAAACAAATCATAATTGAAAAAATTGTAATTTTTAAATAAGATAAAGCGAAATATAAAATTCTCGAAATATAAGCTGCCCTGTAATTAATCTGCCGTGTAGGTATTTCGTAGATAACAAAGCAAAATCCGGTTCTAGGGCATTGAAAAAAAGGAAATCTTCGAAAGTTTCTGGTCAGTTGTTGCAATCTCTCCAACGTTGAGGCGATTTACTCTATTCTCTGACACTAACTTGAGAGGTCTTGGTCAACAGGGAGTTTATGCAATAATTATAACTATGCAAGTTAGTTTCCGTCAGATCGTATTTCAGAGCCTCGTGCGTCTGTTTCACTTATCGTCTGTGTGCGTGATCTGTCGTTGCGTTTGCGAAGTTTTATTGCGTTTATTGCGAGGTTTTTTGACCCTGCGTTGATAACTACTCAGGCGTAAAGAGAGGAAAATCAGTAAGCATGTTTTTACCTTTCTTAGTTTCATTTCGTCGATTTATTGCTAATTTAGTCGTTTTGCCTTTGTATGTAGTTGTTGTGCCGAGGACAGCAAACAAATGCACAACGATTTAAAACGCACGTGCACAGCTTTTGTGCACAGTTTTATTAACTTGCTATGCCATTAGAAGTATCGTAAAAAAACGTGCTTTTTACCTGATGTAATCTTGTTTTCTAGCACTGCTTTATTTTTTTCCGGTTTCCATTCTTCTACTTTTCTTATTTTCCTGACCACCGCATTATCAGGATCAACCAATGCCTTGACCCAATTTTCTTGCGGACTCTTGCGCTTTGTTCGCGTGGACAACTGGTTGGTTGAATGAAAAGAACTGATAGCTGGATTCAGCCGTTGTTTCCCCAGCGTAACTTTAAACTTCCGAACCACCTTCTCCCTAAATCCTTTCAATTCTTCCCTCACGAAGACACCAGTTTCGTCATTCTGCCTTTGTAGTTGTTTCACGAGTTTCTTCAGTGAATTAGTTTCTGTGTCACGCTCTGCTTCCCACGACCTAAGTTTCGTAATTTGTTCGTCTTGCTTCTCCATTAGACGTTGCATTGACTTTTGACAGGTTAACAATGCTGCTACTTGGTTTTTCACCACCTCCAACTCTTGAACTTGCATTTTGGTGTATTCTGGTTCTTGTTGCAGCTCTTCTAATTGACCTTGTACTTTTTCCAGCTCACTTACTCGTTTTGACAGTTCTCTGGTTTTCTCAGTTCCTTCCTCTAACTGACTCAATCTCTTTTTCAGAGAAGCGTTCTCTAATTGCATATCTTTAACTTCGTCTTCTTGTTTCTCTAGACTCTCCACCTTCTTTTTCAGGGATTCTATTTCGGTTTCACGCTGCTTAAGTTGCTCTGTTGTCTTCAACTGCTTGGACCATACGTCTCTCAGATGCTCCTCTTTCGAAGCCTCAAGATGGGGTGCCAGATTACTCCTTTTGTCCTGTATAAAAGTTTAAATAACAGTGTTTTATCACAGCGTCAACTTAGTTCAAATATTCTGGACGCCACACGAAGTAACGGCCATCGCCTTTTGACAATGTGTATTGTTCAAATAGTAGAAGAAGCAGGGGCAGCACTAGCAGTAATCTGCGATCAAGCGTTCTCTTTCTACAGCGAGCGAAAAAAAAGGAGAAAAAAAGAACACGTTTTCCACGTTTTCTAGCAGTAGCAGTACTGAGCGGTAGTAGCAGCAGCATTAGTACCAGTACCAGTACCAGTACCAGTAATAGCAGTAGAAGCTGTAACACAAGTGGCGGCAGCGACAGCATCTTAAACAACGAGTTAGAAGACAAAGCGAACTGTGACGGATATTCCGTCTGTGTGTTTAATGACAGGCGTAAGTCAGTAAACAAGGGGCAGGAAACGGATATTTCTGCGCTTATGTCTGTTCATATGGAGAATTGTTGCCCTTAGTACATGTAGGAGAGCTACCCTCTACCATCAACAGTACAACGAGCTGAACATACACGAAAGACTATGCGTGCGAAAACTGAACAGCATTTCAAATCTGCTGAAAAAGAATCTCGTTATTGATAGCTTACATGGAAGGTACATCCAGCTTCCTTGTAAGGACAGAACACAGGGGTCATCATACAAGCGTCCTTCACGTGGAACTCCATCTACGGGAAAAAATAATGTGTAACTCCTTTTAAACTTGGTGTTCGTGATAGTCATCTTGAAAGATAGGGGGACATACTGTGGACATCTGATATGATAGTTTTTGTGAGGTGAAGATTGTACCTGAAGAGGTTATTAGCGTGAACCAAAAGTCTCCAGGCTGGTCTAACGTTTCTATCAGTTGTAGAGATACAAGGGGATTTTGGGCTAGTCAGGAAATCAACGTGCAGCCCGAAATTATCAGCCTGTTGGAAGCTCCCACACCTTCCACTGGTAAAGATTCCATGATCCGTCTGAGGTTAGTCAAAGTAAGTTGCTCTTTCTGAGGTTGATACTGTTGTGAATAAAGTTCGTCTGATGCTTGCCAGTGCTCATTGGTATCTGTTAAGGCGCGTTTGTTCTAGATTGGTGTAACAGCTACCTGGGAGTTAATCTGACTCTTTCTTGCTAGGACTGATCAACGAACTTTTTTTTCAATCACCACTAATTAATTTAAACAAATTTATATCATTCATATTGTAGGGGTCAGTACACAATCCAAGAGCACTTCCTTGAAGTTGAGTTCTTGCTAATTTGTGCATATCACTAGGAAAGAACGAAGGGAAGGGTTAAAGGAGAAGGTCACTCCAGAAAGCATCTTTTTTTTGTCATAACCAATAAAAAGTTTATATTGAGTCAAGTTACTCACGGAAGTTTCAGCTTCTAAAATGCATTCTATCCCAAGAAATTTGTTCCCAAAGAAGCCCAACACGACAGCCGCCATTTTGAAACAAATGCTCAGCAGCCAGGCCGGGCTGGGCCGCTAAGCGTGATGTCATGTCGCACTACAGTCGTGGCAAGCGTGTTTGTTCCTCGAGGTAATGGCTGGTCTTCAACCTTACTGTTTTGAGCCAGAACGTGTTCCTAATCCCTAGGATAGCGAAAGTGAAAACGAAGAAGTGAACAATCGGTTAGAAAACACTTTTGGCGTACTTGTGAGCGATGCGAAATCATGCCAACGCAAAGAGAATGTGTTTGTTGCTGTGCACAGCTAGAGGTAGAAAACCAAATGGAAGGTATGATTTTTACTATATAATGCATTGGTCGTAGTAGATGGAAAAACAATTTTCTTTGATGATTGCTTTAGATACTAAAAGGCAGTTTAATAAAGCCGCAAGCAGTTATATTTTACCCCAGTTGTTTGTATTATTTTACTTCCTGGTGGTGACAGGAAGGGATTTCTTATATCACTGCAAACAAAGAATTTTCAATGGTTTGTTTAAACTGAGCAGTGCTAGGAACTGTGATAGTAGGCTTCCACTATTCCTCTTTCTTGTCTTCGCACCCAGCAGTTCCTATCTGTAACAATCCCCTGTGAAGTGATCATTACAAATGTAGACATTCTCAAGTGTTTTGCCATAATAAGACGTGCATTCCGAGGAGGCTGGTTCAGCTTGACTTTTTTTGCCAACTTTTTTCTATAGGGCAATCTATGGAAACTTAAACGATTTTCTGGATCTTTATCCAATCAATTTGAACAACCAGGGGAAAAGCACCGTGGCATTTTCACGCACACACACATACACACACACATACACACACACACACAGACACAGACACACAGACACACACACACACACAGACAAAGCAAACAGAAAAGAAAAAGCTTCCCGGCAGAGTAAAACTACATGACATCACGCTTGGCGGCCTAGCCCGGCCTGGGTGCTGAGGATTTCTTTCAAAATGGCGGCTGTTGATGTCAGATTTTGAGCTTATTTGGAGACTTATTTCTTGGGTTAGAATGCACTTAAGAAGCTGAAACTTCAGTGAGTAACTAAACTCAATATAAACTTTTTATTGGTGGTGGCAAAACAAATGCGCTTTTTGGAGCGACCTCCTTTAAAGCAGGAATCCCCATATGGAACTTATTTCCAAGTTTTTACCCTTTGCAGAGATGTTTTTGTGGGGGATGAAAATGCTTGGGATGTCATAGGATTGACTACAGTCCAACCACTCGACAACGGCCATCTTGGAGAAAGAGGAAAGTAAGCCTTTTGGAGAAGTGGCCGTTATAGAGAAAAGGCCATCATTGAGAGCTGACCATTGTAGGGATGTGGCTAATGTAGAGAGGTAAACTTTGTAGGGACATGCTCCTTCTAGAGATAGTAGAGAGGTAGCCGTTGCATAGCAGTGGCTGTTTTAGAAAGGTGGCCATTGTAGAAAGGTGGCCATTGTAGAGAGATGGCCGTTCTAGAACGGTGGTCATTGTAGAGAGGTGGCCGTTGTAGCGAGGTTGCCGTTGTAGAGAGGTGGCCATTGTCGAGGGGTGGCCATTCTGTAGAGAGGTGGCCATTGTAGAGAGGTGGCCGATGTAAAGAGGTGCCCGATGTAAAGAGGTGGCCGTTGTAGAAAGGTGGCCGTTGTAGAGAGGTGGCCATTGTAGAGAGGTGGCCGTTG
>Ga0126343_10001989_pt1 | contig 10163 bp, 6 predicted proteins | sample Cyp2metagenome_FD_92531 | JGI IMG/M metagenome (GOLD analysis project Ga0126343, IMG submission 92531) | Coral microbial communities from Lord Howe Island, Old Settlement Bay, Australia - Cyphastrea 2 metagenome | ecosystem: Host-associated > Invertebrates > Cnidaria > Coral ... | reverse complement strand
GGGCTGGTTCACACTTTGACATAAGCATAAGCATAAGCCGACATACGCAGACGCAGTAAGATGTTGATAATTAGCGCCTTTTGTTGGAAATTTCCCTAATAAAAGGTGCTAATTATCTGCATCTTACTGCTTCTGCGTATGTCGTCTTATGCTTATGCTTATGTCAAAGTGTGAACCAGCCCTAAGTTTGCGACACTATTACAGTAGAATCCCGGTAATTCAACCTCGGATAACTCAAATTCCTCGCTAAATCGAGCCATTCCCGTTACAAGGGCCACGCAACCATGTCGACGGAACGTGGGAATGATCGGCTAATTACGGTGCACGCACCTTCTTGGTAGCTATCGCGCTGAACTGAAACTTCAGTTAGTCTTCTGTGCGATTGATCCATAATGTGGGGTCGATAGTTGCAGATTGTGTGGGTTTATTATTTATTTTTTTGGATAAGCGAAATGTTGTTGGTGAATTCGCAAAAATTTTTGAGACAGTGATTGGTGTAGAGATAGCTACAGATAGCAAGAAGGTGCGTGCACTGTAATTAGCCGATCGTTCCCTCGTTTGGTCAACATAGTTTCGTGGCCCGTTCAACGGCGATTGCATATCGTGGAAAGTTTCAGAAGTTGTGCAACGATAGAGGAAAAAATTATTAAGCAAGCTTAAGCTTGTGTTCTCGATTAGTTTTCCTCGCAACCAAAAATAACATTGTAGAAATCGCGTAGATTAGCTATGCAAATTTACGATATACCTTCGATAAGTTAAATCCGCCGAGAAAATTGGAAGAGTATTGTTTCCTAGCTCCCAATAGCTATCGATCTACAACATGTGTAAAATTTAGAGAAGCGGATTACGGCTTGGTCATGATAAGCGGGACATACCTGCATTCGATACTGTCTCACTTCTTTCAAATTTGGGAAGCCCACGACGAAACTACTTATGATTATTACAACAGACATAAACGTATTGAATTTTGGGTCTACAGCATCAAAAAGGCTTTTGAAAATAGGCCACTGGTGGCTTAAAAGTAGAGAAAGAAAGGTTGATTTCCGGTTAGTTGGGAGGAAATTTTGGGCAGCCATTAATCTCACCGGAAGCGCAGAAGGAGCGCTCGCGCCAGTAATTCTCCGCATCACACATTAGACCAAGAGCGGACTGCTTGTTTCACCGCGCGCTCGGCCTTTTTCCGCCCTGGACGGACGGACGAAGGACGTTCGCTCGCACGGTGACGTCATGACCAAATTTTCTCAGCTTGATGGGTCACCAAATTTCCTTACCCATGGTGCTTCGCTGGCGTGCTTCGCGCGCTGAAGCTCCGCTATGATAGGGCTTCCTCTAAACAAGGCGACTCCAGACTTTTGATACCACCGAATAACGTCATTTCTCTCCCATGTTCAATGGGATGCAAACTGACTTGGGTTTCTTGCTGGCTTCTTCGACAAGCAGTTTATGTTCTGTAGGATGTCGATTTTTCCATCCCTCGTACCCAGAGCACAGTTTATGATGGGTAGAGAATTTATAGAATCTGACGATGTTTTCATGTAGCCTTTTCCTGAAGAGCGACTTGGAAGTGGTTCGCCTTATTTGGTTGTCCTTTTCAAAATGCTTTACGACCTCTGGATCCCAGTAGTAAAGGCATCGGACATTTTGGAGAGGCAGGATTCTTTCTTCAGTGACTTGATTTCAACTCATCATTGCTTTGACGTCCTGACCTCTCAGGGGAACGTGAACTGGAACTACTAATTCGATCGGTGTTTCTTGAAAGTTTGAGACTGTTTCCATTTTCCTTTTTTGGACTTAGAGGTTTCCTGAGATGTTTCCTCAAATTCTTCCTTCCTTGAACTTCCCCTACATGAAAAACCTTGATGTTAGATCCCATCCCCCCATTCAGCCTCGTTATTTGAAATGTCTCTGATATCGATGACATTTGAGGCGATCTGTCTTTCTTCAGCCTGCTGTCGACAATTTCTAGGAGAGTTAGTTGTATCCTTTTTCATTGGCATATCGCCATCAAAAGAAGAATTGGAAGGGATGACAATTTCGCTTGTTTCCATTGCTTGTTCGTCGTGGCCCTTTGTATAGCATGTGGTTTCAGCAGAACAGTTTCTGTGAAATGGTTCCTTGGTGTCCGTAGGATCTCCTACTGTCTTCACAGCGTGACTTTGGTGAATACCGACAACCTTAGTCGCGATATTATGAATGAAGGAGGAGCTCGAGAAGGCTGGCTCCGCGTCGCTTTTCTTCTTAACATGCTCTTTCTCTTTCTTCTGATCAACATTGCTATCCTGTTTTGATTGATTTGCACCATCCTTTATATCATCGACTGTTTCTTTTGTAGCTCCGTCTGTTTTGTGGCCGTTATCGTCAGAATGGCGTCGTTTGACAGATGAATTCACAGTCTTGTTCTTTACTATTTTTTCTTGGAAGCCTTTTTCACGAAAGGCACGGTCTGTTTTTTTCTGGGATAACTCCAGGAGTAGAAATTGAACTCTCTTGCCTGTCCTTTTCACTTGCTTTGTCTTCTCCATTTCTCTCGTCATCAAGTCGACTGCCCTCATTACCCTCCACCTCGTTTCCCGTAAGCACTATATCAAAGCTAGTATAAACCTGTTTCTCTCGCAAGCGCGTATAGCCAATTCCTTTCCTTTGAAACCCATCGTCTTTACTCCTTTAAAATTATGTTCACTAACGCAACGCCCCAGGTATGAAAAGAACTCCTCTCTTTGTATCGCGGTTTTGCTTTGAGTACAATCGATACGACTAATAAAGTCGTACCACATGGCCTCTTTCCTAACAACGTCAGTCTCTTTACCAGTTTCGTACTTGGCATGCAGCCAGGAATGGATTGCCTTTTCCTTTTCCATGTCCTTAATCCGATTTCTGGGAAATCGCATCTCAAGGGTTATCGGAAGAAATCGAATATAGAATGCACAGCTGTTTCAGGAAAAAACTGTATGAAAGAGCCTGAGAGCATACACGGCAATGTCGAGAGCCAGAATGAATAAGTGCAAATATATAGTAATTGAAATCTTTGGGTTTTACGTTTTCCAGAATAATTGAAAAAAAAAAAACATGCCAGAGCAGTATTCAATTGAGCGTCGAAATTGATTTGCGTCTGCTTCGATTTTGCATTGATTCACTCTGTGTTTGGGCAGCAAAACGCGCGCCACTTTTTTAACCAAAGAGAAACAAAACAAATACTTTTTACGATTTCCGAGCGATCAATTTTATTTACGACACACAATTGAAAGCCGCTCTAACTTCGCTTTAACTTGATTAAAATGGCATTCAAGTTTTCTCTGAGTAGGGACTAGCAATTAAGAGGAAGATGCTGTGTCCAGCGAATAACTTCTTCCCATATGCTGCAGTTCGAGTTGAAACCGAGTTCGACATATTATGACTTGCCAAATACAAAATAAAATCAACCTCCCGTCAACTAGTCGTCAGGCATTCTTTTAGAAAGTAACCAACAAAGTACTATAAACAACTCTCTTTTGTAACATCTAAACAACGCTGCTTAGTAAAATATGTGATTGCAGTTTGTACATCTAATCAATTTCTTGGCTTTTTGGATTTTTACTTTTTTGTATCACAACTTTCTTGCAGTTACTTTGACACAACCTATCACATCATGTTTTTCTTTAAAGGACATCATATAGGAACGAATGCATTTCAACAGAAGTGTCAATTTTGTTCAGATGATCGAGACTCATACAAACGTTTGTTTTAGCTTTTCTCACCCAACTCAGCTATCGTTATCCAGCCATGTTTAAACCTCTTGGTTGACGACCTTCTTCAGGAATGGGTTCCGTACAGCTGTAAACTTCCTCGCTTCCAACCTGTATTGCAAAGAGACAACTTTCAACGGTCCCTTTCTAGTTAGATAAACACACATTTCCATCCACGTCAACTCTTGTCTTTCCTGTGATTTGCTCCAGTTCTTTTATAGTTTTGACCCGTTATTTTGATATTTTAGTAAATTCTATGACAATTTGATCAGTGCCGAAATTGCCTAAAATAGCGTGACGTAGCCCCTTTAAGACATGCATCACAAACGCATCCACAGAAGGCGAAAAGTGTACAGTTTTGCTAGACCTTTAAAAGACGTCACTAACACCACCACATAAGTGCAGAGTTTTGCAAGATTTTAAAGACGTCACATACACATCCACACATATGCGGAGTTTTGCAAGACCTTAAGACGTCACAAACACATCCATACAAGTGCGGAGTTTTGCAACATCTTTAAGACGTCACAAACACATCCACAGACGGAAAGAAGTGCAGAGTTTTACAGGATCTTAACATGGCGTCACAAACAAATCCACGCAATGTTAACAGTGTAAATGTATGGCATATCTCACTCAGCAAATGATCCTTTAAAGCTGGCTTGGACTTGACGCCTTCTGTCCTGCTTTGCGATAAGACCATTAACGATGACGACGGAAATCGAATCTTCTTGGTGTAGAATTGTTTCAGAGAGCTTTATAAATTAATTTTTGAAAGAGGGAAAAGTAAGGAGGTAGTGTATCTTTTGACGCTTTAGTTGTAGCGACATGAAATTTTGCCAGGTTAAAAGTTTGTCAGTTTGAGTCAATTTGGCGCGTTGAAAATATGCAAATTAGGTCACGCAACCTCTTAAAGCCAGAAAACTATTTGGAAAATGGGAACACTTTTCTCATCTCCGTAAACTTTGCTGTTAGTTTCATGATTTTAAGGCAATTAGATACGTCATGCCTGTGCTTGAAAAAGTCAAGATACTTGCAAAGAACTCTTGAAAAGACAAATTGCTTTTATTGGGGGAATGGGTACTGGTAGAGGAAACCGTTTATTTCATAAAGCAATGAAATATTCAACAATTGCCAAGGACAGTTTCTTGCTGTTGTCATTCGGACTTGTCCTGTACCAGTTCAGTTGAAACCTTCTTTTTACAAACTGTTGCTAATTTGCTGCGTTTGACAGGTCCAAAAGAATCACTTTCCCCATCTGAACATTTTGAGATGCAGATTGGCCACCGGTCAACGTTCATTTTCATACCGTGGAGCCAAACTATGGAATGACCTAAGTAATGATCTCAAAACTGTAAATTCTGCAAAAGCCTTTAAATCGAAATTGACCAAACAATTATTTTTAACTTAATTTTGTCTATTTAGGAAAACGCATAATTTAGATTTGTATTAATCAATTGCTTATCTTTTCTTATTTATATATTAATTATTGTTGTTTATATTTTTTTTATTTAACTTGTGACTGAAAAACCCTTTTTAGGGAGTTGCATTAAAATATGTATGTATGTATGTATGTATGTATGTACTTTCGAAGATGTATTTGTCTACCAAAAGTTTATGTTGTTATGAGCAAAGTCTCAGAAGATAGACCACCCTAATTAAATGGTTACCCATGCCTTAATTTACTTGTGCGCGGCTCTGTAACATTTTACGAATTACATGGGGTATCAACTTAACCGCGGAAACTATGCAGACCAACATTGGGACTATTGGGAGGCGAGGAGCGCTATATGCGCTATATGCGCGCTGGTTTTTTCCCTTTCCCTCCCCTTCGACGCCTGCCAGGCGGGCCATCAAAATAGCAGCAGACGAAGCGTTTTTACTGTACTTATTTCATGTTGATTCTCGATATATTGATGCAAAGAACGAGAAGGAGTTTCTGTCATCATGTTAATCCAACACGGACCAACATCCACTGCCGTAAAGCGCAAGACCGTGTGGGCTTATCCAGGAGCACAGTTTTGATTGTGAGATATTGTTGAGGTCATCTGTCATTGTTGGGTTTCGCAAGGTGAACCATGAAGCGAACTGAAACTCGAAGCTAGCGTCTAATAAATGATATTGACAAATTACTTGACTATAACGACATGTAAATGTGATTGCCTGCAGTATTTACCGCGAAGTTACACCGTCTCGCAAGGTATTAAAACTTCGCGTGATTTTCCGGTTTTAAAGACAAGGTGCTCCGTTGTTTTTTCTCTTGAAAACAGCTTGCATTTTAAACTAAGTAAACTAAGAACGAATTGTTTTCAGTATAAAAATTTCCTGCAAGGTTTTTTTCACTGGTGCGTAGAAAATATCAAAAGGTGGGTTTTGTGGTACCCTAAGTATTAAGATGACATCACATGGAACTATCAATTCTCGGTTTTCATCAATCATGTGATCAACACTAAAATCGTAACCATTCAATAAATAAATTCAAGAATCTGGGATATGATAGATAATGGCAATATTAACAACCTCGCCAAGAATCAGGTCTCTGCTGTTTTTCATTCGCGCTCTATTCGCAGAAGTGTGTCACCTAAATCTATAGAGCTATGTATGGAAACGGCGACATGTTTGTGCCCTTCAAAGGAGAAACAAACGTGGCGGCCGTTGAGTTGTTTAGTCTAGAGCTCCGACACATTGAAATAAATACTTCTTCTAGTGCAAGCACCGTTTAGCTAGCAAAAAATAACGCGATAACTCATCTTTTGACCTACGCGACAACCTTTTCTGGCCGCCAATTTCACGTCACGCAACGCGAAAGCTTACAAATTTAAACGTGCTCTATTATAAAAAGAAGAACCCCGTCGAACTAAAACACTGTCAAACGTCAAGTTTCTATAAGATCTTTTATCTGATGCAACTAAAACCTCAGAAGTTTACAATTTTGAAAATGCTTACTTCACATGAAAACCAATAATATTTTTTACTGTAGCGCCTGTCAAGCATCCCAAGAAATAGCGTGCATGCTCGCAGTCTATTAAATCATGATCAGTTTTCATTCCTCGTCCTTTCCGGCAGCTCACTGTTTGATAGTAAAACAATTTATTTTTCCGGAACTTTCATCCAACAACAAATTGCAAAACTGTCCTCCAGGATATTGACACATTTTTCCCAAGTCAGTGTCTATTTTTGGACCACTTTTTAAGTCGTTGAACTTAAATGCGGGGTATTCACAGGCGGCCCAGACGTTGTTTGTGATTTACATACGTGACAGTATTGCGTTACGATTTGAGCCATTTAAGAGAATGTATAAAAATGGATCGAAAATCGCTCTAAATTCAACTTGTAGTAAAGGTTTTAAATAAAAGAAGCTTACCTTAGTCTGTGCTTGTGTTATATTGAAGTCTTTGTGGCACCCGAAAAACGCTCCTTTCCGAGCGCTTGCTGCCCAGTTTTGCTTCATTTCGATCCGTTACGATTGATCTTGGGCACGGATTTCAAAATCATTGGCTTAGCGACCGCTCCAACACGACAAAGTCGCTGTCAACCGTAGGGAGGCACAGGTCAATTTGCCCTGTGCAAGTTGGACCGTATCAGGGTCCCTGGGGAAATTACACCGGAAACGGCGGGAAACTCGTCGCTTGCAAGACGAGTCAAATATTACCGTGCTAACAAGACAGTTGCACGTCGTTGCTGTTCGTTGGTCAGTTCTACTCGAGAGCGCTATCTAGTTGCATTTGTTTTTCGACCTTTTGGCATTCCCATCTCTGCCCACCAGAACAGTGCTTTTTCACCGCTAAAATCACTCAGCAAAACAGTGCTTTTAAGCGCTAAAATCGTTCAGTAGGTCTCAGTAAAACAGTGCTTTTGGGCGCTAAAGTCTCTCAGTAAAACACTCGGGGCAAAACAGTGCTTTTCAGCGCTAAAATCGCTCAGTAGGTCTTAGTAAAACAATGCTTTTCAGCGTTAAAATCGCTCAGAAACAGTGCTTTTCTTTAGCGCTTAAATTGCTCAATACAACAGTTACTCTGAGGTCTAAAATTGTTCAATAAAACAGTGCTTTTAAGCGCTAAAGTCACGTAAAGTAGTTCCGGTCGTGCAGCCAGCTTTGTCTGTAATTGGTAGAGCCGATTTCGCGATGTTGTCTAAAGTGGCAAGACGCGAGGAAGATGATATACCTCCAAAGAAAGATGATTCATCAGAATGGAAAATATGGTAAATTCCCAGCATATTTTTCAACCGAAAACTGAATTAGCGAATCGTTATCGTGAAAGGAAGAGTATGTCTAAAAATTGTTATATTTTAATTCAGGGTCTTGGCCAATTATGTATACGAAGAGGGTGCCATAACTGCAATCAGTGACATCGTTCAGGATGCTGAAGAAGACAAATAGAATCAATTTGGGAACTGTGACTGCAGTTTGGGGTTTTCTTCTCTGGGGCGTATTGCCTGTGACCTCTGGGGAGATAAGGTGAAAAACGCAAAGCGTGGAGCCAGGGCTCATGGGCGACATGTCTATTTCAATTTAAAGCGGATTCAACCGAGCGAGGAAAGCGGTGACAGTCACTCCCTCTCGCTAGAACTAAGTAAGATTCACCTACCAGAAAACTGGACCAGGGTGGAGGATAATGCAAACACCATCAGTTTTGTCCGCTTGGAGAAGTGGTCGTTTAATAACCGAAGGGTATCAACGGCAGTTGTCGTTTCTCAGGCGGACAATAACACCTTTATAACCATAAGGACTCATGGATGCGAAACCGAACTGCCAAATTTCGTTCTCGGCTCACTACCGCTAGCCGGTGTAATTTCTCCAGGGACCCTGATACGGTCCAATTTGCATAGAGCAAATTGACCTGTGCCTCCCTACGGCTGAAAGCGACTTTGTCGTGTTGGAGCGGTCGCTAAGCCAACGATTTTGAAATCTGTACCCAAGTTCAATCGTAACGGATCGAAATGAAGCAGAAATGGGCAGCCAGCGCTCGGAAAGGAGCGTTTTTCGGGTGGATAAGATAAACCTTGGGGTCCGAGGGGAAGCAACTAGAAAGAAGAATTATCGATGGCTGCCGTGAGGCAATTCTGGCGAGCTCCGAGCATTTTAGTAGAATTTATGGCGCTTTGAGTTCGAATCGTCGGCTGACCAGGTCGCCAGCCTTTCGTTTCACTTTAATGGAAAGCAAACCTGAAAAAGTTCTAATCGTCAAAATAGCTTCAGAACGACTTTAGAACGCCTCAGTTGCTACAGAGACCTCAAGATAACACAAGCGCAGACTAAGGTAAGCTTCTTTTATTTAAATCCTTTACTACAAGTTGAATTTAGAGCGATTTTCGAACCAGTTTCATACATTCTCTTAAATGGCTCAAAATGTAACGCAATACTGTCACGTATGTAAATCACAAACAACGTCTGTGCCGCCTGTGGGGTATTAGATTTGAGGAAATTTCGTGGAATTTACACGGATTGAGATGGCCACTTAGTGCGACCTGGAAGGTCTCCCAGAGTCTCCGCGACCCCATCTCACATCTTCAAGGACCAAGCTTAAGAAAAATGAAGAAAACGATAATAAAGAAATTGAATTACACCACAAGTGATATCGCATTGCAGAAACAATCAAAACTCACACGGCCAAATGATACTAACCAACAATATTTGCGTCCAAGGACTGGGCAAGTAGTCGAGCTACGTCTCTATTCAAGACAACTCCAACGCGCGTCCGGTCTTTGACTTCGATACATGAAGCATCTCGTGGGTTTTGGGGGTTACGACATAATCTGTAGCTGTTTCCGGGGACAGGGGCCATGACAGGCTTATAAAAACACGTGCCTACGGCTCGTACGCGTTCTCCTGGTAAGGCGTCAGCTTTCGCGGTGATTTTCACTTGTACACCTTGCTCAGTCATATTGGTGTTTTACGTTGCGTGGGAGAAAAAAGCTGTAATCTTTCGTCGGAGAACTGGCAGTACGTGAGCGTCATCGACGAGGCCAATCAAATTTTGTCGCAATGTTTTGGGGTCCTTTGAGGTATGCAAGGTATGCAAGGTGTAGAATATCTGGTCTATGTTGTACTACACCCTGCTAATTGCGTTCGACGAATCGGGAGTTTGGAACCCTGCGTGACGTTATATGCTGGAAAATCCACATTCCTGTAAGGAATGTGCTGGAGACTGGTATATTTCCTGATGATTGGAAAAAGGCAAAAGTACATCCTATTTTTAAGTCTGATGAAAGAAATATTCCAAGCAATTATCGACCGATTTCTATTCTACCTGCCATTTCGAAAATTATAGAAAGGGTCATGCACTCTCAGCTGTTAGAGTATTTTCGAGCAGGTAGTCTTCTAACTGAGTCTCAATCTGGCTTTAGACCTAATCATTCAACCTCTACAGCCTTGATAAGTGCAGTAAACCTTTGGCTTGCCAACATGGATGCTGGTAAACTTAATGGTAGTGTATTTAT
>Ga0126343_10001988_pt1 | contig 10164 bp, 7 predicted proteins | sample Cyp2metagenome_FD_92531 | JGI IMG/M metagenome (GOLD analysis project Ga0126343, IMG submission 92531) | Coral microbial communities from Lord Howe Island, Old Settlement Bay, Australia - Cyphastrea 2 metagenome | ecosystem: Host-associated > Invertebrates > Cnidaria > Coral ... | reverse complement strand
TTGAACTTCTCAATTGACTAATTACCACTCAGCATAGGTGTGTCTCTTGAAGTGCTTAAGATAGCACAGGCATTCTAGAAAACTAATTAATCATTGCGGTGTAATTTTTTAAAACGTAGAATACAACGAATAGCTAACCATGAGCGAAAGAGATTTAACACTATTCCTTGCAACATAGAGCCGGATGTGTTCCGATTCCAACCGTCCACCATGAACTATGTTTTGTACACGGCAACGTTAATGTAGTTACTTTGTTTGACAAAGGAAGAGAGACAGGGTTGACGTGCGTGTTCTCGAGGTAATCGTTGCATTTTTACTACTTATAAGTCCTTTCACGTTTCCGTGACAGATAGAAGTTAGTTTATACTCAGTCATGAGAAGACTTGCAACACTGAAGGAAGTCAAAACGATATTCTGCTGTTGTTATGAGCACCACTGGTTGACACGAGTCTGATTGTTTATATCAGTAGATAATTAACGTGATATCGGGAATCAAAGGACGCTGTAAATACTCAGTTGCTCGTTTACTAAGATACTAACACCGTTAATGAATGGAGTATACATTTTGATACAGCTAACTATTATTTTCACGCCGTCGGAAGTTGGTTTCCGTCACTGAAAAATTCAAAGGTATGATGATATACTTCCTACGCATTCCACAGGTATGTACATTGCAGTACCAAAGTACACGTCATCTAGAACCACAAAATTGCTGCTTACCCAAATCCCAATCAATTGCGTAGGTCCTCCTCTAGGCACAATTGCAAATTCGTTGTTTTGAAAATTTTAATTGTAAACGGTTCTTTTTTCTTTTAAATCGCCTATTAACTAGAGACAAGAAAACGTTAGGTAACAGCTATGCTTGGTTCACCACAGCTTAATGTAGTCTACGAATTTGTGGTTAATCCACGTTACCCGGGCACACTTCTATGCGGTATGGTTTTTCAAACGTGTTAGTCTAAAATAGGATACATAACCAATTGACTTTCATTCCATTTTGGACATAAGCAAAACGAGAGTATAAGATCTATTTTATGCGCTGCCCTTCTTATAGCGTGTTTATTGGTAGTAAGAACGAGCACGCTCCGAGGTTTAGGTTGAATGCCGATAAATTAGTTTGTTTATTATGCATTTGAGTTTCTTAGATGCTCTAGATTACAATACCAGTTAATTATTCCTGCTAGGACTGTCAGAGATGGTTAGAGACTATGACTCAATGACATTTCTTTTGGAAAAAGCTTCAATTGAAAACAATGCAAAAGGGCTTTAATTAAGTTCTCAAGCAAGATCGCGGAACATGAGGATCTTCCTTTTCCTTTAATTTCCATTTTCCATTTCAGAGATCGATGCTGTTTTCTGGGGGAAATGTTCAATACAAAAAAGTTTGCGTGTTGCGAGAGCCGGGTCAGTCAAACTTTTTGAATTCTTTCTGTTTAATCTTGTTTGTTCGAGTAGAGGGTAAAGCAAGCCTATCTTCCTTAGGTTGTTATTTTCGTATTTCCAGAATCCTGTGCTGAAAATCAAAGCACGCGGCCTTGTTTTTCTCTCCACTCTCATCTACATTATGGCTCCAAGACGGCAGAAACGCAAGCCTTTTGCTTTATTTGCACTTAGCTTAGTCAACCGATGTGAACAAAAGTTCTTTTACTGACGGTAAGATTCCAATTCTTCCGAAGACTGTCAAGACTGCTATATCTCAGCTGAGCTTAACATGCCGTTTATTCAAATATTGATATACGAACTATTTTGTCTTTGAAGTAAATGCCACTTCCAATAGAAAAATATGGGGGCTGATTACACGAGACGTCGCAGAATGAAGTCATTCCGTTGTTACGGTATGGTTGGAGAACAGATAAACAAATTTCATCAATATTTACTCTGCGGTAAACCGCGACCCACTTTGGAACTACGCATGTGACCTGAAATTAGAAAATATCCGAAAGAAAATACGCGCGCTTACTAAAATCGTGTTGTTTTATTTCGGTAGAAACTTAGAACAAGCACGATTGTTGACGTAATGATGGCGCGAGCAAAGGGTATTTACATTTTGATGATCAAAGTAAACAAGTTGTTTTTTTATTCGTCGAGTTATTTCGAAAAAGAAACAGAAAACATGTTTCACGAGCTATAGAAACGCTCGAGGATCGATGGGAGAACTCGAAAAAGCCGTGGAAACACTCGTTCTCCCAAACTTCCACTCGTGTTTCTATTTACCAATTAGATAATGAGCTCGAGATTGCTATTTAAACAGTACGGTGTTTCTGTCGAGGAACTAAGTATCGGCTGATAGGCGGAATTTGATGTTAAATATTTGCAAGTTTTAGAACACGTCGAGTTTCCAAGGGGCAAAGATCCGAGACATAAACACTATTGTCTCTAGTTTGTTCACCACTAAATTTTCTTCCGCGCGCCAGTTCAAAATCATATTGAATCAGTTCAACTTTTTTAGATGAAAGCCACGAAAGCCAAATGTGAGTTTGAAAGAGAAAACAGACAAACACCCACTCAATACATTAATTTATTTTCTTTAAGTCAGGTTATTTACGGACGGGCACTATCAATTTAAACCAATAAGGATCGGAGACATTTTCTATGTGTAATAGGCCCTTTGCAGCTAAGCCATCATGTGACCTTTTTTTCATAAAATTATGGGCTATACTTTAACAAATGCCAGAAATGGGAAAAGCTTGGCAAAAATATCAAAATGGCGAAGTATGATGACCCCATCATTAAAGAATGAGAATTTATGACCGTATGGAATGTATGGAAACAGTTGTTGGAGAGCATGGCCACAACCGATTTTGACCACTGTGATAACGCGTATCGTTGTCAATAAGAGTACACACCAGGCTAAACCACATTTGATTTGTTAATTAGTTCATTTCTCAGCCAACAGTAAATGATATGGATATCACTGAGATCTAAGCTGACAGTTAACGTAAATTCGCACCCAGACCCTCGCATTATGCTGTTGCGTCCTAAAATGCCCACGTGATCGATCTACACCAAAAAGGTCAGTAGTACTCTGGCTCATGATAAAATTTTTTTAATTCTTATATTTTTAACAGGCTAGGGTGTCGACTAGGAAAAATGTTTCTCTTGTCTCTATTGCCCGTAGTACTCTTCAAACTAAAACCCGGTAAAAAAAAGAAAAAAAAAAGAAAAAAAAAAGAAGCGCTAATTGCCGGGCTATTAGGGCTTCGTTTTCCTCTTTGGAATTTTAAAATGTTTGCATATTGATAGTCTTTCAACTCCATTTTTCTATGAATAGAATTGCCAGGAAAACGCCATCAAAACGCTCGAATGACTCCTAATGGTTCTGCCTGACTAAAATGCTCGGCAAAATGCTAGTGCCTAAAGCACAAGAGCTTTTCACGTTGTCGTTTTAGTGATAAATTACTTTAATACGACCGAGTATGGGCCAGGCCTTTGCAGGGGATATCAAACAGCAATGTTACATTGTCCTTGCGCAATAAGCAGGTGATATAGTACGGATAACACAAAGTTCACTTCATTTTGCTTTTGCATAATTGCTAGATGTAAATTTGTCCGGCTTCACCTAAGCAATGCAAAAAGGCCCGGTTAATGATCTACAGTAATTTCTCTGCGGGGGCTAAGAGAATAATCCTCACCTCCTACCAACGCAATAAGAAAACAATGCAGGAATAAAGTAGTGTGAAATTATGTACTCGCATAAGATATAAAAAAAAAATCAAATTATATCTCTGGGACTCTCTATCAAGGTCAGCTTTCCTATGCTCTGATGAGCATTAGGGAAAGATGTCAGAAAGAAAAATTGTACCGCTTCTAGTTTAGCTTCAGAAGGAACGCCTTCTAGCTCGCCACTGCTAGCTCGTCGTGTGAGACTTACTCTGATGCTGTTTTAAAAGAGATAAAGGAAAATACAAAATGTAAGAAGTTGACAAATTTTGCTGGAAAAGAAGTCAGTTCTTTCACAGTGTACAACAGAAAAAGAACAGAGCTGTCGAAGCTGTACAATGCGTAAAACAACATCGCATGCTTTTTTCTCATCGCTCAGTATAATTAAAACAGTGAAATGTTCTACAGAACATTCGAGTGGTATCTAATACAAATAGGGCAGAACTGTTTTGACAACTTACGGCTGTATCCTCCTTTATGTGACCGACAGTGTTTGTTATCTTGATTTCTTTTCCTTGCACCCTACTGTTCCTTATTGACTACCTGATGGAACCCAGCAGTGCCCAATCAATTACTGGCTCAAAGTGATAATACAGTGTAAAAATAAAAAAAGTTGAACGAGAATCGATAGCTTGTAGGCATGACATTTCCGGATTTTTACGACACCTTTAGAACTTACTAGGAGACACGCGCACAATTTTCCTTTTTTTAATGATAACAAATACCAGAAAGTTGGAAAAATGTAAAAGATATAAAGATATCCTTTGCTTAACATGGATGTCTTGTGACCTAAAAAGGTATTTAGTATTCTGCTGTCAGAAACAGTTTGACATTTAATGTAGATAGTCAACACACTGGAAGTACTACAATTTTAGCGAACGTCATCACAAGATCGTAGCTTCAGGAAAGTACAAAGGCAAGTTATTCAGAATTCATCAAACTAGTCCTCATCATGATTGCACCAACTTGTGCGTGCACAAAGAACAGTTTAAGACCGTAGCCGAACGTACGAATTTCAGCTTAAGATTCGCTTGTAGCAGATTTTTTATATTTTATGTAGGGAACGTCCTCGATAGGAATAACATTCGACGTGTCCTTTTGGGTATATTTCACATGATAAATAAACTTTGACTTTGAGTTTACTTTACTGAACTCACGCTCCAGACTTCTAAACATAAGTGACAACTTGGATTAGCGTCCAGACTCTTATCAACTTTACAGTTTGCGTACGCCATTAGCATTAAGACTAGCGGGGCGCACGTTGACTGAATAACATTCTTGCTTGATTTTCAACTCAAGATTCGCTTGAACTCAGTTAAACTCTTCTAAGTTCAGTAATATTTTAGTCCATATGCATAGGGTTACTTTATTTAGATATTAGCCTATTTTTGGCTTCTCAAAATCTGAGTTAATTAAGTGTGTGCATGTATGCATGTATGTAGGACACGTTCGAATATCTTTGCTGTGCTTTGAATTTCACGTGCTTGTGTAAATGTCTGTTCACCATCACGTTTTTTTACTTATTTTTTTTCTTTCACGACGGAAATGACTGGGTAAATTTTCTTCTTATGGTTTACATTGGCATTTAAAAACCATTAAGGTTATATGTTGAACTTAGGTTTGTCTTTCTGTCTAGTCCTTTGTAATTTAACCACTCTTCGTAAACAGGGCGGCCCGAGTGACAACAGTGCTTCTGTTTCGCGAGAGAAATTGCCGTTGCTGTCGGCGAGTCACTTAGTCACCAAAAAGTTAATCAGAAATTTTACAGATTTTCCAAACTTTTGTCGGACTACAGGAAATACCTAAGATACCAAACTTGTACGACATTTAAAAGCGACACCATTAAGTTACTAAGAAATACCAGTTTGTAAATTAAAATAATGTGTGTATTTAAGGCTGACGGTAGCTGATATATATATCACGTAAAGTTAAACCCGAAATTTATTGATTTATCGACCTTGCATCAGCTAGCATGGAATCCCTGAAATATCTAACCAATATGTTTTGGAAATACGATAAAATAACCTTAAGTAACACCAGTGGGTAAATAATGTGTATTATGTTAAAAGTCATTTTAATTCAGTCAGTGACTCTATTCGTCACACGCCTCACTGACATTTTCATTTCAAAGGTTCCGCAAATCTAATAAAAAATTAAACTTTTGCTTGCGGGAAGCTTTTATCAACATCACGAAATCAAAATAACTGCAAGCGCTTTTTGCTCTCTTTTAAAAAATAGTGTATGACACTTAATTATTTTCATAGCAGTATATTTTCAAAGCACTATAGCCGTTTAGTTTTTTTTTTTGCCTTTTATTTCTTTAGGTAAATATGTTCGATAACTACAATTATAGTGCCGCCAGTGTCAATAGTTTTTGGATGTTAGGATAAAATGGTGTGCAGGTGTACAAAAAAAGGAGACTATGCAGTTTGGAAGCACTTTTGCGCTGAATTCGAAACATAGAAACATATCATAGGCGTGAATTATTATACAGAACTTGTTTATTCGTTTTGCCACACAAGACAATCTGTTTTTAAAATATACTTACTGAAGGATTAAAAACTGGTCGTAGATCGAACATTTATCTTTAAGTGTTATTTTTCACGCTCTATTTTTTCTTAAATGATCGGAAGTAAAGAAAGTGTCTTGACTCTTTTAAAACACGTGTTTCTACTTGAGGAATATCCTTTAAATTTTTAGGGCGGAGACCTACATTCACTGCTTTAAAAACAACATTTCCAAAAGAGAAATTAATTAAGGTGTTCTTATTTATATATTAAGTAATCTAAATCTATGACCTTAGGACTTATAACTGACTCGCATAGATGATGAGCGTGCACTGCGAGAGCTAGGCCTAAGAAAACTACGGAATATTCACTGTTCAGCTTTTTTTCAGTTGTACGATGCGGGAAAGAATGTTAACAGTCGTTTTGTGTTGTCTTCTTTCAGCTTTTCTTTGTCCGCAATTTTCGACCGATGAAAAGCCAAGCTATTTTTTTATTGTTACATTTCACAACGAACATCCGTACGTTCACAGATGCACGCACTGCACGTCTAATCACTTGAGCCACCCCCATACAAGTTCAACCATGACTGGATAAGCGGATCGTTGGGTGTTTGCTCAAGCTTGCCATTTCTACAAGTCTTGACCTTGTGCGGGCTTTCCACGAAGACCGTGTCACTACAGCTTGTAAAGAACTCCGGAAAAAGTCGCTGCACTTGATTCTGCAGTCGGCCGTTGGCTGTATGAAGCTCATATTGATGGTCCTCGTGTGATACGTGAAATGTAAACTGGCTCACTTTGCATGTTAGGTGTGCCATATCATTTTCACATGTTTCGCCGTTTGCGCTTGCTTGTAGGGTTTTACTCGTGCTTTTTAAAATAGTCTTCATTCTGCTTATACCTAAGATTTCAAACGAAAATTATTTACATCGTCAAAATCGATTTTGATAGAATTATCTTGGGGTTCTCAGTGGGGACAGAGAGCTGCTTACAGTGAGAAGAAGTATTTATACTAGTCTATGGTCCACCACTGTTTATGGAAAGAAAACCATGCAGGGAGACAGCGATACAAGGGAAATAAGAAGTTTTAAAAACTAAAACTAGATACAGTAAGTATATCTACCTTGCAGACTTGTGAGATGTACTGGCCAACAGCGTGTTGATGGATGCTGCTTCGTGCGTGAACAACGAGTGTTTTATTGTTACTGAGCGGTAGAGATGCTGTCTAGTTGCCATCGATTCAATCTGTCATCCAAACAGGTGGCTTCGCCGCTGGCTATGGAAAATCAATCCACAATGCAATATTTTAACGTGACAAATAAACAAAACGCGATATTTGCGTGTGACTGCATGCCACGTGCGGGTAAAGACTGATTGTGAAGAGAAGCAGTTACTTGACTTGCGTTTATTTTACATGTGATCCAAAAGTGTGCTGTTTATCAAAGCTGGATTTCAGTGAGTGCAGAGGACTAATATCCGTTATGGATTTCGAATCCCTCAGTCTATACGTTTTTAATTATACTGAAGCCTGCCATCATATTTGTTCTGCAGTGTTAGCCTGTCTGCAGTCTTTGTTTATCTTTCATACATTAAGCAATTTTTGCTATCTTATATATCGAAGGTTTTGTTTTCGCTTGTGCAAGGTATATTTAGACACACCATGTGATTTACATTCAGTTTACGGTCTCAAAAAAGGTTCTACAACTTCTCTGTTCTCTTCGCGAATAAGTAGTTCACAAAGTGAAAACGTTAGAAAGTTCGTTTTACGAAGCAAAAGTAAAACCCTTCAGCTTCAAGAATCACTAGTGGAGCGCTGAGACACGTGAAAGTGACAGAGCGCCCCTAACTAAAACGTGAGTGCAACATCGATATACACCTGTCGCGCGGGGACATCCTTATGCAGCCAAGAACCTTTAGCCCATTCACATTTCATTTTACTCGCTGCAATTGAAACACGTTTGCTGACAGATAGACGGTCAAAAAGTGCGTGTCACCTCCTGCCAAGGCTGGACAATCCGCCGATTCAGTCGCGGCTTGACCTGCTTTGGCAGCGCTAACGAGAGTAGACAATGCAAATTCATTTATCAACTTATTTCAAAATTGCAGGACGGAACAATTAAGGACGGAACAATTAAGGAAAAGCTTTGTTGCTTTAAACGTGGCCAGAAGGTATTGTGAAATAACTGGCGACAGAAGGCTTCCAGATCTGTATTTTATCAGGTATCTAGAGTAATTGGGAGCGAAACTGTAAACGCGCTCTGAAAACATTGATATGTAAATGATCTGAAAAATAATATAGGTTTATTTCCTCCGATCAGGTTTTGATGAAGGGAAAACGAAAAATATTATATGTTAATAAATTGTGTGTAACCTGATGAGTCTGATGTACATTGTCATACTTATCTTTTCTGATGAAATACGTATATTGAAATATCTAAAACAGCACAGGCCTTTAATGGTGCCTGAGCGAGTTGCCGAAAAAGTCACATTGAGATATTTTATTTGTGCTTATGCTGTATCTAATCTCAAATCACGCGTATAAATCGACACTGCATTCAGCTGTTCTGCTCAGTATACACTCGCCACAGCAGAATGCTATCTACTCCTGTGTGGTTTTTAACCGTGAATTGCGTAAGCAAGTTATGGGCTGCAGTGGAGGATCAGATTGTGTTCATAAAGGGGTTGGTTGATTATGTGCTAGCTTTATTTTTCCAACTCTGCCGTTTTGCGGGCGCATATATCGTTTGAAATCTCGTGTGTAGTGCTAAATATGACCTATCTTACTGCCTAACAGCGAACTTGTCTATGTATGGAGACGACCATCAAATTTACCTCGTAGAAGCAGACCAGGCAGCTGTGACTTTCCAGTTAGAGGATAGCCGGTGCCAACTTAGCAACAACGTGGTATGATTCTAACTTACTGGTGGGAAACCTCAAAAAGTACCAAGTTTTGAACTTGGGCTTCTTTCAAAATGACAGTAATATTTGCGTAAATGAATGTCGAAATCGAAACTAAAGATAATATCATACTTCTAGGAGTAGTGTTAGATTCCAAGCTAAATTTCTCTAAGCATATAATCTCTATCGCTAAAAAGCCAGCCAGAGAATTGGCGTTGTAATGAGACAGTGATTTTGATATTCCGACATTCAATACTATTAATTATGGAAAGCATTAACTCAGATATCAAGGACCTCATATATGGTGGAAATTATCATAAATTGAAAGACTCCTCGAATATTGAATCTTTCAAAAAAATATTAGGAAAAAAGACCTAACGCCACTCTTTTAAACAACAACAATAGCCGCTGTAACCTCTGCAATTCTTAGGGATTACCTTTTATATACCTATTGTTTTATCATAGAATTCTACACATGCTACATATGTTAATTGTATATACCGTCATTATTATTATTTCTCATTTGTAAATAATTTTTAATTTTTGTGTCCCCAATTAGTTGTGAAAACTAAATACATTGAAACATTGATAAAGCTTTTACTTACTTACTACGTAATTTAATTCCTATGAAATCTAAGTTAATATTATTCGAAAGCGCGATATTACCATTCCTCACGTACCGTCACCTAGTGTGGCATTTTTGCAAAGCGAGCGACACTCAAAAGCTTGAAAGATTGTAAGAAAGAGGACTTAGGGCGGTTTTCAAGGACAATAATCCTAGTTACGAACAATTATTAGAGCAGGCAGATCTGCCTATATATACCCTATTATATAGAAGCTAACAGGATCTGTGCATCCTTATGTATAAAGTAAAGCATAAACTGTGCCCTGCATATATATGTAACATCTTTAAAGAACCAAATAGTAATTACAATTTGAGGCAAGCAGATTTCTCTATACCCAGGTATGAAACAGACACCTACGGCAAGCACTCTATTAGATATCTAGGGCCTAGGCTATGGACAAAACTACCCAAGAGTATCAGGGACGTCACAACCCTAATGTTGTTCAAAGTCAAGATACGCCAATTCAATATAAGTGAA
>Ga0126343_10001987_pt1 | contig 10168 bp, 8 predicted proteins | sample Cyp2metagenome_FD_92531 | JGI IMG/M metagenome (GOLD analysis project Ga0126343, IMG submission 92531) | Coral microbial communities from Lord Howe Island, Old Settlement Bay, Australia - Cyphastrea 2 metagenome | ecosystem: Host-associated > Invertebrates > Cnidaria > Coral ... | reverse complement strand
CCGACACTCTCTAGCAGAGCGAGAAATGTTAGTAGGCCAGAAAACCTCGCCAAATAGCTGCACACGTTCTTTATGTCTATATGCGAATGCTGCTAACTCCAACGGTTTTACTGAGTGGTATTTTTTCGATGACCAAATCCACGCAGTCGAGTGCGAACAAACAAACTGACTCAGTATTCCAAAACTCTTCTCGGAACCACTCATTTGAATAAGTCGACACGCAATTTGAAAGCTATGGTATATTTTGCCAGCAAAAGTAACTAGCCTCATAGCTATATATTTGCTAAAGTAGAAGGAAACGCAACTTACTTGAACTACGGTTCTGTTTGCTTCCCCATGTCACATGAACAACAACAACAAGCCATCGGGGCAAGTGCTGACCAAATATGGACGTGATGTCAATCATTTCGTCGTTCTTCGGTCTTACGACTTAGTACGATGAGAACACGAAATAACACTCGTAAGGATCTAGTTCTTCGGAAAATCCCATGGGACCACCGAAGTTTTACACTCGGAAAAAAGTTTTCAACATTGTTGTTTAATGCGCATGCGCATTAAACACAAAAATAAAGCAATTATACAAATTTATGGGCAACTAATAGAGAATTAGTGAATTTTTCATTAAAGATAGCAGGTGGAAATGCAAACTTATGATAAAAAAAACGGCGGGCATTCAGTGGATGGACCTTTCCAGGTCTTGCTGGCTCAGAAACTGCAAAAGTTAATGGGAAATTACCTTTCTGTTTCACTATGTACTTAGCTTTTAAAAGCATCTCCAATAATTACACTAGACAGTCCCTAGCTGTATTGCTTGGCAAGTGCCTCTTGGGCTCAGCTCAGTCTGCTTGTACAATTATCCCACTTGGCTAGCCCGATTTTGAGGAAGGTTTTTACAGTCTGCTGTATAGCAAAAGCCATTCCAATGTCCTAGCTCGCCCTTGTCCTTGCCCGTGCTTGTCCTTCTTAGCCCATGAGACCTGTGCATGTGGAGCAGGTGGCTGTGGGACATGATTTGATTGATTGATTGGCTAGATTTTAACAAAGCTAATTTGAAGTCTAGCCAATTAAATCATCTGTTTTGAAATCCCCTTTTTATGAAAGAGTCAAAAGTGGTTAATTAAATTGAGCCTGCATTACTGACAAGTTTGTTTGACTGGCGACTGTGAGGTTATATATTTTGATATACAAATGTTGCAGGTACTAAATTATTACATGGAGTTGCTACTGCAACAGTGCACATACCTTTATTCTGTAAAACGTCCTCCAAGTTTCTTTTCAATTGACCATTCTCTTCTTTAAGCTTCTTGCACATGGAACACCCAAAATCTTCATCATCTTCAGACTCGCTGATACCTTGACTCATTGGTTGTTGCCTCGGTCTTTTCATTCCTGTAGTTGGTCTGTCCACTTGCTGTCCAAATATTGAAGTAATCTGATGTCTCCCCATTGGCCGTTTTTGAGCAGATTGGTCTGATGATGGAGAGGTTGGCCGCAGTTGCTGTGCAGAAGGTTTTTGCTGTCTTACTGGCAGACAAGCTTCTTCAAGTTTTCTAGCCCCCTGCTGCTGCATCAGAGATCTTGGTCTTTGATGGCTGGTACCTGGTAAGACCAAAGTGGATTGCTTATTCCTTGACTGGCTTAACAAAGCTTACTGTGAAGAGAGTGCCTGTGGTCGCACTGACGAGGGAGGTTTTGGATCTTCTGCTGCATTTTGATGACCTTCATCAATATCACTGTCTTCAGAACCTGATGCAACGGGAATTGACATGATTTGACAACACTGGTCAGTTAAACCACTGCTGAATCTGTCATCCACAGACTCATTGGTCTTCTTTTCCACTAGGTTTTCCACCCTTGTTGAGAATATCTGTCTTTTTTTTCCTTTTCTTGCCTGTCCCTCTCTTTTTTCTCTTTCTCTTTTCTCTTTTTTTTGTTTTTTTTCCATGCCTTTACGTTGTGTGATTTTCTGTTGAGTTTGAGTGCAGGTGTCTTCCTTTGGCTTTTTTTTTGTTTTGGCTGCAACTTCTTTCTTTTCTTTCTTCTTTGGTTTAATAGAAAGGCTGTTTTTTTTTTTGCTTCAAGACACTTTCTTTATCATCTGTAAGAGGGATACATGGCCATCAGCAACACCAAATGCACTTTACAGTGATTGAGTGATTGAGTGTGAGCTGATTAAAGTCAGTTTTAATGCCTTAATTTAGTGACCTAGCTTCGTGGTTTCACAATACTACAACTCCGTAGTAGTGTTTCTAATAAATGAAGTTGACATGTAAGCTATTGGAGGCATTATATACAGTTCCTGTTATTCTGTTAATTTACCTGATGTTTTGAGAACTGTACATTTGTAAAATTTGTTGTCTTTATACTTAGCAGCCTTCTCATTGTCTTCAACAGCAACATCAAACTGATGGAAGTATGTGGAAAATTCCATCTTCCAAGAACTGGACTGTGGTGTTGTACCTTTCAAGTAAATCCACCGTATAACAAAAACTCAACTCTGACTTTAATGACTCGAATCTCGCAACAACTACAAGGGGAGTGTTTCTGATTCCCTCAACCGCGTGCTCGTGATTGACAGGTGTCACAACACTACATCTCTCCCCTCCTTAATAATAAACTTACGATCACATATCGGTTAACTAGATCAAAACTTTACGATACCGTCAACAACGATCAGCATGCTTTCTGGTTTCGTGTCTCTCAAAGTATTCAGTTTTCATGCTGGTAGATTATTTGAACGTAATCTGCGAGCCTTGCTGGAGGTCTCCTTTGTCTCTGTGACCTTCGCAGGAAGTCATCGTTTGCGCCTGGGGGGGTCTGGATTTTTGGCTTGTTCTGCAGGGAAGTCCTCCAGTTCTTCCTGTTCTCTGCGATCTCCTTCAGCTTTCAGGTTTTTCGGGATGATTTTGAACATGGACAAGTTCCGTGTTATGGACTTGAAACCTTCGCTGGCTGTAACCATAGATCCTTTCTTTTCCTCTACAGCAAGGGGTTCTGGGCTGTAAGGAGTGCTTAATTTGTTTTTCTTTGGTTGCCTCACAAGCACTGTATTTCCTGGTTCGATACCGCTTGATTTTGTGCCCAGTTTCGAGTCTGCATACGCTTTGATCTTTGACTTCTGTTCTGCGTCTCTCTCCGCCATAGTCTGCCGAGTCTCGTGCAAGGTATGCTGTCTAGCTGTTGCTGGTGATACTTCTGACAGGGTCGTCTTCAGTTTCCTTCCATTCAGTGCTTCACTTGGAGATACATTCGTGGTTGTGTGCGGTGTAGCATGGTACTGTCTGAGAAATTGGTACAGTTCCTGTTTCCAATTTTTGCCCTCAACGACAACAGTTGGTACACACTTCTCAAGGTTTGACATAAAGCGTTCTGCCTCGCCATTTGCTCTCGGCCAAAGAGGTTGCACCTTCCTGTGATGGAATCCTAGATACTTCGCAAGGTTGCTGAATTCGACTCCGTTGAAATGGGAACCATTGTCGGTCTTCAGCTCGTTAGGGATTCCTTGCCTTGCAAATATGGCATCGAGTCTTGGAGTGACAGATTTGGCTGATGTAGACTTGACGATCTCAACTTCCGGGAAGCGGCTGTATTTGTCAATTACGACTAGGAGATAGTCACCTGAAGGGAATGGTCCAAGGAAATCCATTGCTAGCATTTTCCATGGTCCACTAGGTAGCGGTGTCATCTGCAGCGGTTCAATTCGTGATGACTTGCTTGGAGTTACTGCTTGACATGCTAGGCAGTTATCAACTTTATCTTTGACCATCTTGTCTATCCCATGGAACCACACTTTCTCACGGATTAAACTCTTCATCTTCACGATGTCTTGGTGCCCCACGTGCGCCAGCTCTACAGCTCTTTCTCTCAGCTTGGTTGGGACAACAATTCTGTTGCCTCTCAGTACCACTCCACTGTAGACTAGTAGCTCGTCCTTGAGTCTTTTGTAGTCTAGTATCTCGGAATCAGTCCAGCGGTCTGTCTCGATTGCCTTGATCAGTGACTGGAGTGTAAGGCCTTTCTCTGTTTCAGTCTGGATCTCTGGAAGTCTCATGGCCTTTGGTATGGCATTAGTGCAAACCCCCCGCCCACAAAAAAAAAAAAGCTCAAGCAGGGAATTTTAGCTCGAAAACAAAATCCTGTAGAGGCATAGTCTCCTCCGCAGCCATTATTAGAGTCGTCACACAACGCTTCTCCCCCACTAACGGCTGCTTAAGCCCGAACCTCATTTGCTTCCGTGGACTAGCCAATCACAACATGGCTCGCATATTCCTGAGTCAGTCGCGCCAAGACTAATTGTCCAATCACAACTCTAGTTCTATCGGCTTTGTCGACACCTTTTCAATTACGTGATGTCGTTGACAATTATCATGCTCCAGCGATTTGTGATGGATCACCACGAGTCAAGGTACAGGGAACCCGACCACTTTGTCAGAGATAAAAATAAATGTACTGTTTACATTTACCTGTGTCCTTGCGTCTTTTCTCAGTCGTTTAGAAGGGATTTGAATGAAGTGAAGGTGGTTTACATTTTCGAATATTATCTTGCGTGCTGATTTGTTATTATTATATGACGCTCCGAATTCGTCTCAAGTTTCGAGTAATGTCATTAAACATTAAATTTTCTTTCGTTTTCAACCTCCCATAAGCAACCACCTGACAAATAATTGAGCAAGAAAAATGCATAACAACTTGTTGTAACATTATTGTATCTCTTGCTAGTATTGTAACATTTTCATATCCCTTGCTAGACATTAACATCTTGCGAAGGAGGTGATGAATTTGTGCGGGATACTGACGTCATTGATAAACTACCGATAGATTATTGGTTTCAGAGCTAACAATAGGCTTCGCGTGATTGGTACATTCTGTAATTTTCATGTGAACACTAAGCAAAGGGAAACAAATGTGGTTCAGGTTTAAGCAGCCGTTAGAGGGGAGGATCGTTGCGTGACGACTCTAATGACGGCTGCAGAGGAGACTAGTAGAGGCAGTGATCGTGAAAAAAATCCTTTAAGCTTGCTGGAAAAGTCCCTCCCATCTCCCAACACGTTTTTATTGGTCCGTCCCTAAAGGTATGATGAGCACCCCCGTTCTTTTTGTATGGGAGTACCCCCTGGTATAAGGTTCTTTTTTTTCACCAAATTCAAGTTTTTTTATCAGCCCCCCTTAACTATGTTATGAGAACATAGGCCTACCCGGATCTGATGGGAAAAATTTGACCAAAAAACTTTCATGATCATTAAATTTTGTGAGGTCAAACTGAATGACAATCAATGGCATAATTCATTGACAACGCGTTATCATGTGCCGTTTCTCAAGGGAATCCGGGAGGAATGGCGAAGGGGGCAAATCTCATGCCTTGTCAAACAAACCAATTCCATACATTGAAAGTTCCCATTTCTGTTTGACATCCGTGTATGTGTCAGTGGTTTTATAACAGCTGTTCAATTGATCAGAAACGTCTTCAGTGAGCAGGTCTTTTATGGCACAAGTGCTGCCTGGTGTTTGTACCGACCAGATACACCACACTCTTTCTTGGCATTCAGAAGAAATGACTTCCACAATGTGATCGGAAATTGGAGTGAAACTTGAGGCATGAAATTTGATACAAAATACAGCTGTAAGATGTCACAAGTGACGTACACTTTCACGCAATCAATTGTTTCAGCTGGTGCTTTACTAACAAGAAGGCAAAAAATGTGGTGCTAGTGTTCATTTTACATGGGAAAGAGGTAAGTGATATAAGATTTAGGTGCAGAGAAAAAAATGTTTTCAATGTTTGAACAAATCTTGCGGCCGGATAGTAAAACAGGTCGTTGCAGTTAAAATTCTCTGATGTGATATCGCCAGCTCGCCGAGTGGCTCGATAACATGTTTTCAGCAAAATTATTATGGTGTTAGAAATACAATGAAATGAAGTTTGCCTGCCAAAGGAGCTAAATGAATATTCTACATCGTTCAACCTTGAAGCAGCCTTCTACGAAAACATCTTACTTTGGTGCGAGTACAACCATCAGGTTTGTATGATAACTTAATGCTTGCAGCTTTCCTTCCAAATAGCTATGCAAACTAGCTAACAGCAGCTTAAATACTAGCAAAATGACTAAACTGGAGTTGAAATGTGTTTCATAGCGATGTTTTCCTATTCGCTGAGTGGCATTTTATTATTTTTCTCTATTCTGACGGTACTTCCTTGTCGAGCTCATTTGCATATTGTCACAAACAAACACTAGTTTGATGCAAAGAGAGCTCTTCCAACAGGGTACTTTACAGAAATTTTACTGTTTAAACTGAAAGATCATTTCTTTGGCAAGCTTTAGATACCTTTGAATTCGATTGAAAAAACGCCGCATCTCTACAAACAACAACTTTTGAAACCCTATTGTTAAGTTAAGATTTGACTAAGGGGAATTGAAATTTAGCTCCTGGCCATTTGAGATAAGCCACATATGTTTAGTCAACGTTGTCGTATTGTTCAAGACTGGAACTATGTTATTTAGAAATATCATATTTCTCGTTGTTTCTAGCTTGCAAGTGATCAAACTTGAGGTATATTTTTACTCTAAATTTGAGCACTTTTCATTGTCTTATAGTTTGATTGACATATCTTGTAAAAAATACACAGTTGAGCCAAACAGTTCCACATGGTTAATGTACTAGTGATGTTGTACAAGTGTGCCAAGTTTCAGGGGAATCGGTGATATGCACTGTAGACTTGCCTGCATGGTGCTCAGGTGGACTTGCTCTTAACCACTGCATTTCAATCATACCCCACAACCAAAAAATGCAAACTTCCTTCATGTGGGAGTCCCCAATTAAGTTAACTAAGAAAGATTGTAATGAGTAATAGCAATGTCTTGTCTTTCTGAACAAAGGAGGAAAGAACACTGAAGAAATTTAATGTCCCCGGAAAGAACAAAAAACAATTCTGTTATGTGATCAAGATTTTAGTGGCCCCTCTGAAGTCAAGTTTGATTTTATTAGGAAAATTATTGAAATACAGAGTATAATTGTAGTATAAGCTGGAGAAAACAAGAGAATGTGTTTCACATAACCAAGATGGCGACTCATTTATTGCACATGGTCCCTGCATGCATTGGGGCACAACTGTTATGTAGTAATCCTTATGTAATAATCCTACATCTCCCCCCAAAAATGAAAAACTACAGGCGGGAGGGAAGACAGCAACAACAACGAATCAACAAAATGTTCAAAGTACGAGAAAGTTCAACCTCACAATCTGGCCTGACATTGCAACTTAATGGTTAGAGTTCAACAAAATATCCAGGACATTCTAAAGGTTTCAAACATAATGTCTTAGAGTAGCTAAGGTTCAATGTCTATAAAACCAGGCATACTGGTGTTGTGACAATATCGTTGGCACATTTTCCCATAGCGTAGAGAAGAGTTCCTACTTGCTCTTGTTCCGTTTTATTCTGAAGTCTGGAGGCGATCCTGTAGCGCTCGAAGTGTCGAAGCCATTTCGGCCACAGGTCTGCTTGGTTTAGCTTTCTGATTCTGTCGAATTTGGTCGGGAGTGGTAGAGAATTTGCCGTCCCTTGATTTGGATGAACTGCTTCAGGAGCTTCTTCAGCGTCTCCCATGTTTAGGTACGTGTTTTATGGGTTGCTCAATGCTGCCACCATGTAGTATAAGCCGGAGAAAACAAGAGAACGTGTTTCACATAACCAAGATGGCGAGTCGTTTATTGCCCGTGGTCCCAGCATGCATTGGGGCACAACTGTTATTTAAAAATCCTTATGTAATAATCCTACAATAATGTACCACTGCTTGCAGTTAGCTAGAGCTATTCGAGGCGAGCAGTGGCTTGACGCATTAAATGACAATAATTATTACAATACAATCACAATATTAGGTAGAATTAATTATAGTTATTATAGTCATACAATATATTTACAATACAACAATACAATTACAATACTAAGAAAATTAATTATAGTTTTATACTCATTTGCCTCCGAGAGTTTCTGAAGTAGCATGTTGTGAATGTTACGTTTAAATTTCACTTTAGGCATTTGATGAATTTCATTAGATAAGTTATTCCAGATTCTAATACCGCTTCTTGAAAAAGACATGTTTTGCTCTTCTAATCTAGAGTATTTGAGAAAGAAGTTGCCTCTTGTAGATGATCTTGTGTTATGTGAATGAATATTGTGTTGGTAATTAAATAAATTACTTATTTGAGGTGGCAATGTGTTAGTTGAGACGTCATACATTAAGATAACAACTGACTTAAAGTAAATAAGATCTAGAGGTAGTAGACTGGATGAAATGAAGAGGGGTATTGCGTGACTTGTATAATCACAAAAAAACATGAGGCGAAGGGCACATTTCTGAAGACTCGGCCCCACGCTGCCACACCAGATAATAGATAGGGTTGAATCATTGATCGGTATATTATGTTGTAAAGTATTTAGTGGAACAAAATGTCTTAGCCTTGCAATAATACCAATCGATGTGCTTATTTTAGAGGCTATATGTAAAATATGATGTTTCCAGGAGAGGTTCTCATCAATAAGCACGCCAAAATATTTAACATAAGTTTTTCGTCCCAAAGATGTGTAAGAGTTGGTAAGATGATTGAATATTTTAAAATTAACTTCGTATTTGAAATTTTTTCGTCTTGATCAAAAAATAACATAACTCGATTTTTTAATGTTCAGAGCTAATTTGTTTGCTATCAGCCAGTCGTAAAGCTTACAGAGCTCATCATTTACCGTATATTCCAGAGATTTTAGGTTTTGATCTGCATATAAAAGATTCGAATCGTCTGCAAATAGATAAAACCTCATTCGGTTGCAACTGTTACAAATATCATTAATATAAACAAGGAAGAGTAGAGGCCCTAGGACTGATCCTTGAGGAAGCCCAGATAATACTGTTGCTTTCTTAGATATGTTTAGGGAACCAATCCAAGGGGGAAATCCTTTAAATCATGGCTCTGTTTTCATCATCACACCTTCCTACCCCTCTTAATCTGCTAATGTAAACCTAGTTGGGGCTGAAACATTTTACCTTATCAACATGTTGGGCTATTTTCATAAGTAACAACTTTCCCAAAACAATAACGGTGCTCTGCTTTTAGACTTGCCTAGATCCAAAAATGACCTACAGTACAGCCCAAAAATAATGCACGCGCAAGAAGTGGCGTAAGAACTTCTTGCGCCGCAAGAACACGCAAGCTGCCGCAAGAGGTAGAAATGTCTTGTTTTTGCGGATTATCCGCAAGAACATTCGAAACGCAAGAAGCTGAAAATCTAACCGCAAGAAGCTGCAAGAAGTTGAAAATCTGACCGCAAGAAGTTGAAAATCTAACCGCAAGAAGCCACAAGAAGTTATGAATTTTACCGTAAGCGCAAGAAGTTGCTGCAGCTCGAGCTGGCTCTTTTTGTTGTATATTTAAGTGTCCCGTTGATGGTCGAAATCACAATGTTATCCATAAGATAAGTCACTACAATGGGAGGAGATGTGTTTCGAACAGCAAAGACCAGATCTGGATTTATGTTTGCTTATGCTGTGATACTAACATATCGAATGCACGTGTGTTCATGAAAAATACGGAAAAAAGCCGTTCGATCATTCGAACAGTCTGCTAGCAGAATTACGCGACTATCACGAGATATCTCCAACTATAATGAAGCTCATGAAGAGACACTCCACGTAGAAAAATCAAACTACGGTATAGTTAGCCTGGGTTCCACCGGGTTTGCGTCTGAATGCTAAATTCATTGTCATTCAGAGGCGTTGTTTTCTTCTTTTTGCGTGGTCTGTGAGCGAAGACAACTTTCGTTCAAAGTCTCGCACTGAACTGCACTCGGAGGAGTGCGGGTGTGAGCAAATGAGACACTACAATGTTGTGAATTTCTTTACACTTTTTCGCATAGTTTATAGTACAGGCGAAAAAGTCCTGCAGAAAATCGGTATTTTGTGTTTCTATAACAAACGGTATAATCAAGGAAACTCGATCGCCTTCGTACGGTGTTCGTAATGCTGTAAAACATAACCGGTGTCTTATGAGAAGCACATACCGTATTTACTCGTGTATAAGTCGAACTCGTGTATAAGTCGACCCCTCATTTTCAAGGTCAAAAATCGGATTTTTCACCATTTCTGGTTAAAGAAGTAAAATTCAGACCTATAGAAATTT
>Ga0126343_10001986_pt1 | contig 10171 bp, 2 predicted proteins | sample Cyp2metagenome_FD_92531 | JGI IMG/M metagenome (GOLD analysis project Ga0126343, IMG submission 92531) | Coral microbial communities from Lord Howe Island, Old Settlement Bay, Australia - Cyphastrea 2 metagenome | ecosystem: Host-associated > Invertebrates > Cnidaria > Coral ... | reverse complement strand
GTTTTCATCATCACACCATCCTACCCCTCTTTATCTGCTAATTCATTTAAACCTAGTTCGAGCTGAAGCTCTAACACATTCGCAATTTACCTCATCAACATGTTCGGTTATTTCATGAGTAAGAAGTTTCCCCCCCAAAAAAACGGTGCTCCGATTTTAGGCTTGCTTAAATCTATATATTAAGCCCGTATTTCCCAATAGCAGCTCTGGCTACTGCTTACCCAATGGCATGGCTTAAAGGTAAGCCTAATTGGGGCCAACAATGTTTACAAATTGCAATAGGCCTCTTTCTTTTAAATGGCGGACGCGTGGTTTAGACCTGATAGAGGTCACCAAAATGAGGCTTAGGAAGCAACGCTCGATCTAACGAAGCTGTAAGTTTTGTTCGAAGGTTCGTGGAATTATTGACTGCTTAGTTAAATTGAGGATCAGTTGCTATAAGGCAGCTTGAAGATCTGGTCGAAAGTTTTTTTGTTAAATTTGGGGGCGAGTGTTGTATTCATTTTGAGTCAAGACAATATTCCCGGGGAGCCTTTAAAGGAAAGAAACCCAGCAGAGTTTAACAACGATGCCCTGAGGTTTTGCATAAACTGTAGGGGAGATCGATGCAAAGGGATGAAAACAGAGCCTCAGCTATTAAGAAACTACCGATGATTTCCGTCTGAAAAATAAAATCGGCCGAACTTTATCTTCCAAGTAGTGCTTACCGAATACTATTTTAAAATGATCTTCTTTCAGTGTTTCAGTTTTGCAAAACAAACGGTTCAGAAATAGCCTGTTCCAGACTCTCTGACAGTGCAGACGAGGGCAATTTAGCAGAGTCTGGTGGGGAAAAAGGAGAGTTCAAGAGAGCCTGTAAGCATTGTTTTAAAAACCTAATTCCGGTATACCAGCTCCTGGTATACCGGTACCCTCTGATTGGTTTCTTTTGACAGTTTAGATCAACACCTTGTCTGTTTGTCAGAGGCAAAGTGAAGCTTCACAAAGCGAGTTTGATACACGCGTGTGAGTTCAAGGAGTCAAACCTTACTCGAGCGCCCAGAAAGGAGTAAAGAACGGGTCTGATCAATCTGGCCCGTGGGTAGATGTTTTCGCCATTATTCCCACCGATTCCGGGAAAAGGTTGCAATTTTTTTAGGGGTCAACGGTCTGATGATTTCCGCAGTTATTTGCGTGTCGCTCCGCTGAGTTTGACACCTCTGTAATTTCATGTAATTTGCAATGTGTAGATTTGTTCAGGTTAATTTCCATTGCAATGTTTGTTCAAAGCTCTCTTAATATTAGGTCTCGAGGGGCAAAGTTTGAAATATTCGGTAAACATGGTGCTTACTTGCATTATATATTCTGTAAACATGGTCTTACTTGCAATGTATACTGTGCACTGTTGCAAGTACACGGATTGTGTTTATCTTTGCCGGCTTCATATTTTTCGGCGGCGTGAAACAAAAGCCGGAAATCCGCAAGCCTCGTCCGAGACTGCTGTAGCATTACGAAGAAGCTGTACGTCTTTGAGACGTTCTCTTACATCAGTTTGGTCGAGCTTTTGTCTCTCGAGCTCGATGTTTAGGTCTGTAACTCCGGCCTTTGTTCGTTCTGGCACCACTCAATGTGGCTGTTTGCGTGTCTGTTAACCGTTTTGCGTGCTGTATATGCCCAGGTATTTGCTATTGTTTTCGTTTGGCTCTGTTCGTGCAAGACCATGGTTTCGGTCCTCCATATGGGTCGAATCACTTACCGATAGTTAATTTTCTGTATGCTACAGAGACTTCCACACTCAAAGAGATTCTCTGAGACACAGCAGACATGAACGGTGGCAGAAGAACACAACACTGTGAAGATTAGCGTGGCCTCGTGAAACTCGCGCGAGTAACTCTATACTGAACATACGGAGATTTTGACGTTTGACATTTGACACAAGAAACGGTTTCTTTTTTCAAGTGGGCGGAATGAGGTTTTTAAAGCAATGCTTACAGGCTCTCCCGCCCTCTCCCTTTTTCTCCCAGATCCCGCTCGCCGCTGATCCCGCTTCTCGCCCGCTCGCTTTTTCGATCGTCCTCACTGACCGAGAGCCTGGAACAGCCTAGTTCAAAAATCACTATCGCAACCAAAATAAGCAGAGAACTACTCAGTGATGAAGAAAAAGGCTTGTTAATACAATACCATTCGAGAAACATTGAAAAACTGCCGAAGCAAATAAAGCATAAATTTTCAAATATTGGATACTAAATTTGATGGAGCGTTGGTCTGATTTTAAATTATTATTTCTCAAAAGTCTATTTATTTATTTATTTATTTACTGATTTATTTATTTATTTATTTAGTTAGTTATTTTTTATTTATTTATTTATTTATTTATATACATTATTTATACAGAAATTCCAGTTCAGCATAGCTGGTTTAAATGGAGATCTGTGCAAAATAATATGAATAAATAGTAAATTATAGAAGTGAAACAGAACAAAACAAAAGAAATCATACAATGGGTTTATGAAGGTGAAAGTTAAATGAGATGGTATAGATGTTTTTGACTTTCAGCTGAAAACTAGTGAGAGACTGATCATAGCGTAATTTATGAGGAATTTGGCGGCATTGTACTTTAAAAGATGTTTGAATTTAGTTGTCTTGGCAAGAGGCAGGCGGATATTATTTCTAGTGCTGTAGTTATGGATCTGCTCCGAGGAGTGGAAGTCGTCAAGTAGATATGCTGGAGCCATACTATTGATGCACTTAAAGATCTATATGCACTTCTGGTATTCTCTGCGGCATTGCAGGGATGTCCAATGTTGTTGAAAGCGATCTCAGCAATGAATCAGACATTGAAGAGATATACATTACGTTTCTGTTTCTTGCATCATTGAGCAAGGAAAAAGTAAAACTGTGCACGAAATTACTGATATATGTAGGCAAGTGTCAACCTGAGTACTCACGACGTAAGCAATGCCCATGGTTCCTCAGGACACTTAGCTGTTGTTTTTCTTACTGGATCATCTTGTTGTCATAGCATTGTCCGCGTCACACCCACATTAACACAGATTATTTTTCTTCCGGGTTTACACTTATCGTCTCTCTTGCTTTAAAGCTAACAAGCTTATAAGTTCTTCGAAACGCCGGCAAGTTGCAAACAACGGAAAGGTACAATTAATATCCACAATGCAAGTATTGCTATTCATTTGCGAGGAATAGGAATCAGGAAATATATGCGGTTTATCAATGCACAAGGTCAATTGGAGTGTTTTATGAATATGGATGGCTCATATTACTAGGGGTTCAATAATCGTGATATTGTAACTCCTGTGACAGTCACATTTTTTCGCCGAAAACCATGTCAACGCTCTGACAACATTTATTTCTGCCTTTAAGAGTGATTTACTTCAGAAATATCAACTGTCTATGTTTTTATGCCTTGGGAAGGTTATACTACTCAACTTTTTCTGAACTCAACTTAGAATGTGAAGAGCACTTTCACACATGCGGTGTTCTGTTGTTAACACACGCGGTGTTTAACACATGCAGTAGTCTGTTGTTTTTAAGAGATAACTTAATACTCAGGTCAAGATGGCTGCCACACAACCAAGCGTGACTGCACATCTACATGGTAATTAAAACGATGAAACATGGGCAGACACTGTTTGCAGCAGAAACAAAAACAAATCGACGCTAAGTTATGGTCAGAAATCAGCATAACGTTAGTCGCGAAAAAATAACGCACTAACCTTTTAGAGATGCACTTCACTTCAGTGACTTATTTAAAAGGAAGAGAACAGATTTACCCTATCCACTGAAAACCACCACGATTCAAGTGCACACTTCTCGTTGCTTGCTGAGATGGCCCGTACTTTAGGACTAAGGAATAAGGGAAAGCGCGGTTAAACCTGGCTATTTAGTACAACATGTAGTTCAGTGAAGCATCATCCAGCAAGAAGGAAGTAAAACATCACACGATGTGTAAACAAGCGTCAACTCGAAGCGTCGCAGAAGCAGACAATAATATCTGTTGTGCATCTCAGTTGTGCTGTTGTGCTGTTAATTTTGTTACTATATCTTAGAATTGTCCGGAGTGGAACATTCAGATGGTGCAGATTACCTTCTGGGATTTTACTTATCTTCTCTCTTGCTGTATTCCAAAGAGGCTTGTGAACTAAACAAGATCCAAGTTACAAGTCGTAAAAAGGTATGATAAATGTCTACGGACGGGAAATCAGACATATTTGAGTTTTAACTGAAGAGCATGATCAGAACGTACTGTTGGATTCCACCCATTCGTACTCGCATATTGGGAATTTCTGTTATTTTGAACTCAAAACCATTTCCCTTGATTTACCCTTCAGTCATTTACTAACAGCTATTTCGAAATCCTGCCATTTCAAAACTATTTTACGCTTCCCCAGAGAGTTCAGCTGTATTCCGAAGTAGTGGTGCTCTGTTGGTTTTGACGAATAAATTTACAGGAAGCAGAGAAGCCTTCGATCAGTCAGGTCAAGATGGCTGCTATATAACTAAGTGAGACGGCACGTTTGTACCCTAATTAAACGATGAAAATTAAGCAGACATTATTCGCATTCGACACAAAGCGAGCCGAGGCTGATTTGTTATAGTAAATCACTAACTAAACAATTTAAGGTGTGAAAATGCAACCGTACCTTTAAGAGATGTGTGTCACTGCAGTAACGTATCCCAAAGGAAGAGATCAGATTCAAATAACGAAAGCCACCGACAAACATACCAGTAGGGGGTTTTCGCGACTCGCTCGCGTAGACTTTCCTTCCCTAAGGAGTAAGAAATGAAGGAGGATCCACGAAAAGGTTGCTAAGCCTGGATATTTAGCAGTTCAGTATGGCATCGTCGAGAAAAAAGAAAGTTAAACTGTACCCGAAATGAGATATACGCGCACGCGTCAAGTGAAGTGTCGCGGAAGCAAACAATGCTTGTATTGTGCCTTAGGGTTGTTGATTTTGTTACTACTGTATGTTATCACAGTTTTGCGCGGGTTTAAGTTACCCACAGATTAAAGCATATTGTTTTCCTTCCGGGTTTCTGTCATGCTTCCTTTCTTGCAATGCGAACAGGTTTTTAAGCTCTTGAAAAGGCAAGTTACAAGTACAGAAACGGGATAAATAGCGATACTCATCGTTACGTCGCCTATTTTCATTAATGTGCAAACCAAAGGTTTATTGGCTGTCGAAACAAAGGATTCTTTTGTTCTGTAGTTGGCAAAATTTAAACATCAAAAGACTTGTTTGTAAACAGTGAGTGTATTGATTAAAGAATTTCGCTTCTTCTCCGTGCTGAATTCGTGAGTGAAAATAAGATTAAAATTAAAACCACTGTTACTATCCTCGTATTCTTGGAAATCCAAAACCTGTCTTGTTTCATAGATTTTGTCGCCGTTTGTCAGAGACGTGAATCCGAGAACGTCTCTTTCAAAAGAACTAATCAAGGGAAAGTATTAGCAAAACAAAGCACGTGAAGTATCTGTCCCAAGCAAAGGCGCGAGCATACACACAACACACACAAATAAGGTGGCAAAAGGTTTAAACAATGTACGTTGCAAGTGATAAGTGCATTTCAGCGTGGGGCGTGAAAAGCGTGCATCTAAAAGACACGCTTCTGATAAAAATAGTATTGCTAAGGCCCCGTCCACACGTATCCGGATATTTTCCGTCCACACGTATCCGATGGTATCCGGATTCACTCTAGTACCCAAGGCTCCTGTACACTAAGATGTCTTCCAAGCATGCGCCGTAGAGCGAAATAGTGGCGGGAAATTAGCTCTGTTCGCCCTCCACGTTGTGCCGCTTATTGGTTTCTTGTTCAGTGAGAGACTGGACACGCTTTTTACGTCATCGGATAAAAAAAATATCCCGATTCACCCGTCCATACGTTATCGGATTTGTTGCGGATGTATTCTTTTCCACTCTGAAGAGCAGATTTATTTATTTCTGGATTCGCTGCCGAATTCGCCGGATACGTGTGGACGGTAGCCGTATTCGGAAAGAAAAAGTTGCGGATTCGACAATATCCGGATACATGTGGACGGGGCCTTGCGTCCACACGTATCCGGATATTTTCGTGGCAAAACATTGAACAATGGTCAAGCGTCACACATATTCTTAGGCCCCGTCCACACGTATTGGGATATTTTCGAGTCCGCAACTTTTTCTTCCCAGTTGCGGATTCAAAAATATCCGGATACGCGTGGACGGGGCCTAAGAGTATGTGTGACGCTTGATCATGCATTGTTAAACTTTTTGCTACTTTTAGCCCTCGCACAAGTATGGGACAAAGAAATCTTTCATTTATCTTGTTCTTGCACATGTATCTGTGTTTATACATGAAGGAAAACAAGGTAAAACCCCCGTAAGCTTCGATCTTTACTTTTATCACACATCTTGACGCGCGCTGTAGTTTAAAGTGGCTCCCAATAGTTTTTTCACCGGGCTCGAACTGATTTCTTAAAACGCGCATTGGCGCGAGCACTCAAAGCATTATGCGAAAATCGGCGGCGAGATTACGCAGTGACAACAAACATATGGCGTCCAAATTTTCAAAATTTGTTAATCACAAAAGTTGGGTGAATCTCGTTTGGTTTCAAAATGTTTATCGACCGAATACAATCAGTAAGACCCTACCCTTCTGGGCTTGATTGAAAGGAAAGAAGTGCGAGGTATGTGGGAGTTTCAACCAAACTGATTTTTTCGATCGTCACGATCATCGCACGGGACAAAACGAGGTAGTATATTAGCAAACGTATTTGCAGTCCTTGGCGTTGTTTGTGGAGCAGACACAAACTTCCAAAATACGAGGGAAGAGGATTCCGCCAAATCTGGAATGACCCAGGATGTTACTCCCAACAAGCTGAAGGTTGAGTAGCCCAACGAGCTCTTGAAGCACGAATGTGTCGGAAATACGAAACAACAAAACGCAACACAACAAAAAAGCAAGGTTGAATTTTACCAGCTATTATTGCTCATTTAGAAGATGCTAGCCGTCCATAGGGTGAGAATTCCTTCTTCTAAATTTTCCTCTCTAAGAGTGTTTCATAATATTGCGAAAAGTAGCTTTAGATAGGACATAAATAATGAGCTACACAGGATTCTTCTCCCTATTGCAGGCTCAAATATCGCCAGTGGATCATTGATACGCATGTGCGCGTGGTCGTCTCAAAATTTTATGACGTCACAAAGAGAACTAAGAAAGTCAGCACATATTTTTCTCTTGTTTCCCTGGGTGAAATTTTGCGAAAAATTGTGTACACTTTATGATATAGATGCCTACTTCAAAATCGCATTTTTTAACAAAATTTTATCTTGGAATTTCTTCTTTTTAATCAAAAATAGGAAAATTAAGGGGTTTTAATTTTACGAATCTACCTGATAAGGTTTTTATTTTTTTTTTTTTTAAGATTAAACTTTTGTCTGAAGTCGTTTTCACAAGACTTCGGAAATTAAAACTATTTTACCGAGGCTAACTCTAGAAAGAAGAGCAAGAAGGTTGAAAATAGCAAAGAAATAGTTATCTTTACAGTTGCTTGTTGCCATGGCAGCAGCCTGCAATACACTCATATGAACGAAAAAGAAACCACAGGTGCCAGGTGTGTTGCCAGTCTGCACTACGAATGTCAGGAGCTTAAACCCAAAGGTGACTCAAGTAGTTCGTTTTTAGTTCTTCATCCTTCTCAGGTGAAGAGGCTGTTAATACTGTATGGAGTCACCTTAAAAGGCGAATGGCATAGTACCTTTGTCTTCCACCCGATGTGGTGCACTGGCCCGTTTTACTTGTAATCCTCACAAACTGTCCGAGAGAAAGATATTGCAGCGGCGTTGGAGTCTCTCGATACCTCTATTGGGTCTTACAGTGATTGTCTTTGTAATCTCGGCTGTTATGAATTATAAGACAAATATGACCACTTGTTGTAGGTATTCTGTTTTTCGTTCGTTTCAAACCCGGAATAAAACGTTTGCCACCGTTAGAGGAGCTACGACATGGTTTGTAATCCATGCTAATCTTTTCCATCCTTAACCATCATTGTTCCTTTATGGCTCAATATTATCTCTTTGGTGTTTTTCTATTGTAGTAAACTGGTTTTTTTTTGTTTTTTTTTTCACTTTTCCTTCAGTTAAATGGTAATTTTGTACATGGTCAAATTACTGAAAATGCTATGACTGAGCTCCTTGAACTATGCTCATGCGTAACCAGTGAATGGAGATGAAATCGGTCATGATGTGAGTGAATCAATCTTTAAATTCCCAAGACTTTCTTCAAGCGATCGGCGCCCTTATAAACAGGGGATGTGGAGAGGGTGAAAGGGACAAAAGTACAGTCATGAAAAATATTGTCCCAGCAAACTTCAGACCCTCCCTAAGTCTTCAACACTCGTTGTCAGTATGCACCCCAGGCTAGCCCCTTCCTTACTTAAAAAACGATTTCATTCCTTGAGCCGCCCAACTACTCCAGAACAGTTCACACATCAACCAAAAACGTAAACATGAGACGATACATTGAGTTAAAATGGTTCTCACAATTTCATAATGATTAGACTAGTCCTGGTAAATCGTGAATTTTGATCGCATAACTGTTCCGGAGTTCTTTCGCATAAATTTCAAACCTCGTCAAAACATTAGAAATGTAAATCACTCCTCTTATGCAAGAAAAATGACACCTTGAACACCATTTACACCGAACACAGTCAATACAATATATAAATTTAATGAAATTGTCAATACAGGGGACGCCTCATGTATAAAGTGCTTCGGAAGTATCGATAAATTGAAAGAAACTCAGATCACGAACGTAAAAATCTTTATTGCAAAAAATTTTTAATTATAGACAATAATTACCTTTACAAGTGGCCATTAAGTTAGAAAAATTAAATGATCTCAACTTCTTGCGTTAACCCTCAGCAATTTGAAGTTTATTGTATAAAGGAAGCTGATCCCACAAATTCGACAATTTAAAATCAATAAAACTACTATAAGAAGGTTGGACAAAATCACAACCACTATTCCTTGAATTGTAATGGAACTTACCACGGCACCATTCACGAAAATTTTCTGTTTACAAAGTTTTTGTCCTTTAGTGATTGCTTTCACAGTCCACAAGAATACTGTTAATGAAGCTAACAGACTAGATCCAAATACACATATAACTCGAATGACTTTATACTAGTCCTGGAGGCTTAAGAGAGAAAGTTTTGCTGTGGCAGATTCTTTAGTACGAGTTTTGAAAATGAAAAATTATGTCTACTTAATTGTCACTTACCCCGAAATAGAGCCTGCCCTGAGATTTGTTTGTAACTTTGCCTATTGATTAATTATATTATAGGACCTTAAATTTTGAAATAAAAATGCGAGGAACCCATGTTCGCTTAGGGGCAACAGCACCTTGTTTATACCCAATAAATCATTGTAGCACCATGATTGTAGTCACGATTGCTTGTTCGATTCTTTTTGTTGTTGTTCAGCATTGGTCCATATTTATTTTGCACAGAGAAATTTACTACTCAATTACTCAATTAAAATTCAATATTCAATTCTCGTTTGCGCGAAATTGACGATTTACCTCTATGGCAAAGTCCATTTGTGAAGAAAAAGCCGCAATTTTTTAATGCGCGCGCTAATCAAGCGTGAAATTCGCAGATAGAATGCGCAATGCAATACTGGGGAATGACTTTTAAGGATGCTGGCAGCAGTTTCCAGCTCCTTTCTAACAGCTATTCCTTAAAGGATGAAAACCACCACTGTTTAACAAGTGATGCTAACATAATAGTGTCATAAAAATACCCAATCATTGATAAACAAGTGGCGGGTTTTTGAGAACAGGCTACCATAGAAACAATATGACCTGATAACACACCCTTAATTTAAGCATTAAGCGCTTTTAAAATCCATCAAATATTTTCGCTCACGCGCAATTGGTCTAAACGCGTCACGTGGGCGAATATTACCCAGCTAAAACTGGGTAATATCCGAGAATATTCCCCACTTTTCAAAAAGATTCGAAGGATGATAAACACAATAGCGTCCATTTCGGGCGAAAATATACTCGGGATATTTGTCCTGGTCCTTTTTTTTTTTTTTTATTTTTTTTTTTATTTTATAGCCACATTTTTAGCACTACATTTTTACACATTTTTTTAAATTTATTTATTTACAATAATTTAAGGGTGAATATT
>Ga0126343_10001985_pt1 | contig 10175 bp, 5 predicted proteins | sample Cyp2metagenome_FD_92531 | JGI IMG/M metagenome (GOLD analysis project Ga0126343, IMG submission 92531) | Coral microbial communities from Lord Howe Island, Old Settlement Bay, Australia - Cyphastrea 2 metagenome | ecosystem: Host-associated > Invertebrates > Cnidaria > Coral ... | reverse complement strand
TGTCCTAAATATAAACGTGAAACTGAGGGTGGACGCTCTTTTGCTGTCACGGCTACGAAACTCTGGAACAATTTACCCCTCCATACAAGAAAGCTGGACTCTGTAACATGCTTGAGGAAAAATTTGTTCGCTAGGATTTTTAAAGAACAGTTGACTCTTAAACATTTCGTAGTGTAATTTGAATTTTATCTTATTTACATATATTAGCTATTTTTCCCGTATATTTTAGTGTAATTTTATTGTACATAGTTGTGTTTTGGAGGGCCACAAGTTTATTAGCCTTGGGCTATTACGTGCTACCCTCCTTTATAAATAAAGGCTTTATTATTATTATTATTATAGTATTTACCTGCAGATAACATCAGACAAATAGTTCGGCCAGTCCTTGAAATCGATTTTCTCCTGCGGATCACTAAACAACTGCTCTGGCAACGGTCTGTACAGGTTATGATCATCACGGTAACAGCCAAGGGCCCTGTACGGGATCTCACCTGAATATGAGATTACAGAATGCGATATTTAACAATTATCCACCGAAGTGGAGATAAACATCCATCACTTTCAGCGACACTGAGGTGAATAATTGTTTTAGTATACACCGCACAAGTTGAATAATTAGCGGACCAAAACGTTATTTTATGTGTGACAGGCGGTCAGAACTTGAAAATCTCTCGCCGGCTACTCGAAGGTGAATAGTACTTGCTAATCACCTCCGAGTAAACCAATCAGAGCGCGCGAAAAGCACCATTCAGTGGTGTGGTATATACTAAAAACATATAAAAGACTTGTATGAAGGGTTAATACGGATTCAGACACTAGTCCAGAACGAGGTCAGAGTGACTCTCATGCACTAGTATGCATGAAACAATAAAACTAAATGCACTTCAGGCACCTCCATAAAAGATGAAAATCAAGTTCCTCTATACACAATTAGAAAGAAAATGGTTGTAACATAATGTAAACAAGCTCACAGAACATTAGCACCATTTCATGACTTTTATTCCTGTGTACGTTTGACTAAAACGTTCAGCAGTTACCACGCGGAGGAAACAACAAAAATACAAGAATTCTTACAGCAGTCCTGAATCTTGCATGCTTTCCTCTCCTGACCTTCCCCCGTACAGTCAGCCCCACCATAGGAGGGTGGAGGGGCGGTACATGTTCGTCTTCTAGTCGTACTTCCACTTCCGCATGAGCGACTACAAGGAGACCACACAGACCAGCCGGACCAACCACCAGGCTCTAAAGAAGAAGGACAAAACAAAAAGGGGTCATTAAACTGGTAACGTTAAGACAAGTATTTAGTACTTTAAAATGGGTTTCTTCAATAGAAGAATTGTCACTGAATCTGACTAACTGTATTGTGCGCGATTACACCAAGCTAAGCCACTTTATTTTGAGCCTGTATATAGTTGTATAACCTGCTGATGTCACGCATTAGGTCACGCATCAATAAAAAATAGTAGTCATGCTCTCTTCTAGGTATCAAATGAAACTTCCAAACAGCTCGGAGCGCTATAGACAGCTAAAGACCCTCTTTGAACACTCACGCGCACAAGGCCTGGTGTTACACACATCAGATTGTACAGTGTCTCCCAAGTGCGTACAATTCAGCCCACCATACTCAGGCACAGGATTAGAACAGGCACGTGACCGTTGTCGATGACCACCACCGCATGTCACGTCACACTCGGTCCATCTACCCCAGTTTGTGTAGCCGCCATTCACTGAAAAATAGAAAACATTATGTCAGTCAGAAATGTTGCTATAGTCGTCTGACCTGCAGGTATGAGACCTGACTATAAGCAAGTCTTTCTGGTAACAAAACACTCACCCACCCCCAATTGCTCTCTTCCAATCAAATCCTCACTTTTTCAATGAAAAGCTTGTTTATCATTACAGGAGATTGTGTTCGTTTTTATGCAAGCTTTATAAAACTCGCCACATTAAACCCTGTGAGAAAGTCGCATTACCTAACTTTAACGAGCACTAGTTATTTCCACACGGACAACATTTGGTCAAAAACACATTGCACACTGACCTAGGCATGGCTGTAGTTTACAGTACTCCTCCTGTTTCTCAGGTCCCTCGCACGTTTTTCCTCCATGCGCGGCTGGAGGATGGTCGCACTCGCGTGTTCTTGAACGTTTCGCGGCACCGCACGTGGCGGAACACGCAGTCCACGAAGACCACTGGCCCCATTTGCCATCAACTACAGAAAAAGCACTTTAGATTAACAAACAAAACCAAGGATACTATTTACGCCTCTAAGGACAATCGCACGCGGTAGGTGGCACTAGGATGCGAAAAAAAAAACAAGCAGCTTCCTTTAACTTTCCTCCCCTAAAAAAACGCTAGTTCTGAATTGAAAAGGCTTAGTACAATTAACTGTCCCAAGGAATCTGAGCATGATGTATTCAATACGTTTTTTGCGACGCGGGTTAAAACCTCTAAATTTTACAAACAATGTATGAGCTTGTTAACACTTTTGCCACCCAGAAATTTTGCTGTGTTTCAAAGCAAATTCATCCTCGAATATTACACCCAAAAATATTACTCAGATTTTACACTCAAAATTTTATCGAATATTACACCCAAAGAGCCAAACATTTCACAAGCTTTCTAATTGTTTGGAGTCAAATTGTGTCAACAGTGATGCCTTCTCTTCGCAAAGTTGTATGTTGATGAGGAAAAATGTAAACAATGACGTCAGCAAAGATTCTCCAAATGAATCCATTTCAAGGATTTGTCACCTTGGCATTCTTTACTTTTCCACCTTATTTTAAGATTACCGATCTTACCTGGGCAATCTGACAAACTACAAGGCATGGTTTGTCTGTCTGAGCCAACGCAGCTTTCTCCTCCAAATTTGGGCGGCGGGTTGTCACATTTGCGCATGCGTTCCCTCTTACCCGGGCCGCACTTGACTGAGCAGAAGCTCCACATGTTCCATGGGCCCCAGTTCCCATGAACTACAAAAGTCGAGAGAAAATAAGTACTAAACAACAGAAGCCAGGGCGTCCGTTGAAACATAGTAGGTTATTAAACCTCAACTAATCTCGAAATCATTACATATTGGCATTTGCGGATTAGATCTCAAGAGGTAGCCTATGGGACAAAACGGAAAAGAGGAATAAAAAATATCGAAGGCATTTTCACTTAAAACCAGTCGCAAGCATTTTAATAAGATCAAGTCATTTTGAGTTGAACGAATCATACAAAAAAATATCAAGATGTAGAGAATTATAAACTTTGTTTTCTCAAACTTAGTGTCTCAATTTATACAAAAAACCTGTTCTGTTATTTTACCGTAAGAAAACGCAGGTTGTCAGAACAATTCTCAAGTCATACCTGGACAGGATTGTGGGTTACAATGAACTTTCTCAAATGCAGACCCAATCTCCTTACAGTCCTTTCCGCCGTACAGGGGACTGGGGTTGATACATTCACGTTTCCTCGTTTTGATGCCTCCGCTGCATGTTCTGCTGCATTCAGACCAGTCCGACCAATCAGAGTAATTTCCATTGATGGCTACAATTACATGAAAAGATAGAATTTTACCGTTTCTGCCGCAAGATCAAACCATAATTTCTCCGCTAATGTTAGTTTTCAGAATTTAGTGGTACATCAAGACAATATTCCTTGATTGCTGATTTGTTTATCTCTCAACATCGCATTCGTAATGAAGAAGTAGTTATGGACCGATTGTTTTTTCAACGCCATATTTCCATCACGGCGAAATAATATTCGTCGTAACACCAATAGTTTTCTCAGTTTTCGCTAAATTTATTTTCTGCAGTTAATCATGCATTATAACGCCGTGACACTTCATTAAATCCTTTCCATATTGAACAGCGCCCCGAACAATTGTCACGCATGTTGTTACCAATATGTCACACTACATAGTATACAACGTGTCAACTTACGACATCTCCGCACTGTGCAGGGCTTCACCTCAGTCGCGTCTCCTTCACAAGAATAACCACCATTAACAGGGACAGGATGGTCACAGACTCGAGTCCTCATCTGTAGTCCATCACCACATGTGGCGGAGCATGCTTGCCATGAACTCCACGCTGACCAACTGCCGTTCACTGCAAATTAAGCGGGCCGTTACATTACACATGCGTTTTCTTGTTTGTTCGTGTGTGTGTTTATTTTTTCTCGTTTTTTTATGGCCAGTACGCGCTCGTAAGCGCTCGGAAGTAGTTTTCAATGCCAAGAGAAACCCGTTTAAGGGGAAAACGAATTTGAAATCCTTAATTCTGAGCGGCAATTTTCCAATGTGAAACACACAGTCCAAAACGTCTCGAATGAGAACTAGTCTAACACTCGTATGACAGAAATTGCACATGGCCCCTTTAACTTACCTGGACAGTCACCTTGGTTACATGACAAGCTTTGATTTGCCGGTCCCAGGCACATATGGCCGCCATTGGACGGCACGGGACTGTCACAGAGTCGCCTTCTATGTTGCACTCCTTTGCTGCAGGTCTTCGAACATGCGGTCCAGTTGCCCCAAGCGCTCCATGCACCATCAACTAAAATAAACAAAGAAAATTATTATTAGGTAGAAAAACAAACAAGAGGAAACAGTAAACCAAACTAGACAAACTATCGCGAAAACTGACGAGCATTACGAACGATAGACTTGAGGATACGAAAACATGGCCGAAATGCGAAAGAAAAAAAATTTGCTTTACTTTAAACCTTGGCACTTTTTTCGTTTACCGAGGTAATTCGAAACAGATAGATGTACACTGCATGAGGTCCGCAACTGACCAAAGTACGAGACATCTATTCCAGTTAAACGGAGTAATAAAATCGGCAACAACACAATACTCCGTTTAGAGGACAAAAACTGACCTGGACAAATTTGTCTCGTCTTGCAAGGCTCGCTTTCCTGCGGTTCTCCCAGTGCAGAACAATCCATGCCACCAAAAGCAGGGGCTGGATTGGTACAGTTCCTTACTCGTGACCTCACGCCGCCACCACATGATTTGGAACACTGCGTCCAGGCAGACCAAGGACCATAGTTTCCATTGATTGGTTTCACTGTAAAGAGACCACATTGAACTGAATTGCAAATGTACCCTTCACTTCTACTTTGCGGATAATTATCTCCACACAATCCACACCTTACTCCCACCTGGCTTCGCAGCTAAGTTCGAATTTTCTTCGAGTCAAAAGGATTTTTGTGCCTCGAATGGCTACATTTCAATACTCAAGGCTGACGCTTGAAAAGAGATTACTTCAGCAACTAAAAATGCAACAAAGTTCAACCTAAGAATAACCAACGTTTGTACAACATGGTGGATTCCAACTGAGTGACAGAAAACCAAAACCAAGGTAATCAATCTGGCCAATCACAAAACACACAGACAAAACAGTGAACCAGTCAAAACTCGATGTAATTACATGTAGTTTACACAAAGCGCGGGAAAACGCGTGCGAACGAATCACGTTGGCTCTGGTTTTACTTCTGATTGGATGAAAAAGTGGCACGAGTATTTTTCTTAAGTCAATCATGTAGCGCAGTTATGGAAAACCACTTACTTTTCGACATTTCAATGAAAACCGCTCTACAAGTACTGTGCCGCTAAATGTAAGATAACAAACTGAGTGTCTCGATGAGGAAGCGTCACTCGCTTCCCTCAGTTTAATTTTCCCATCATTTACAGCATACACGTACGATGTTCTTCACAAACAACTCACCGTTAACAAACGCGTACACAAAGTTGCTTTTCTCTTGACCCACACACTGGTCGTTTCCACCTCGACATCTCTCGAATCCCTCTCCAACACAGCCCACCCAGGGCTTTGGCGAGGGTTGCTGGGTGAATCTGTTCTGCACGCCGTCACGTGAAAACGTTTTGCCAGCGTTGGGTCCGGACCAGCATTCCCCGTAACCTTGGATACCAAAGTGAGAGTAGTTCTTCATCGACGCCGCCTTAGCGCACCTAGAGAAATTGAAGGAGTATGATCAAATTCTGATACCTCCACACAGCAGCAATGTGTTATTATAACGAAAGGTGATGACAATATGGAAATTCATCAAATAGTCTATTTTTTACTGACACATAATCGGAAGGACCCTTCCTCGACTCGAGATCGAATGGTTCGGGTTTGAGTCCTTACTAGGAGCTTTAAGAAGAGCTGGTTTCCTTAAAATTAAAGCACTGAGATGAAACAAAATTGAAGAGGAGGAAGGGAGAGAGTCACTGACCTGCAGACTAAGTCAGGCATATAAGCTTCCCAATCATCAGCCTGCACGTTAACACCGCTGTACACAGAGCTCTCGGGATCATTATCGGTGAAAACAAGCTCGGGTAGGGGTCGGTTGGGCGATTTGTTGTCTACAAAACAACCGAGTGGCCTCATGGGTACGGCACCTGCAAAGAAGAGAAACCATTCAAAAGGTAAGAAGACACGCCTTGCTTTTAATGAGGTTTTACAGGTCAGGTTTTTGTTTTTCGCCATAGAACAGTTAAGGTAGTTAGCGCCTTACAGCGCGACAGAAACCCAAAAACCTGAAGAGCTAGGAGCTATTAAACGACTCCAAAAATGTGCCGATGGTTCATAAACAGCTGAGAAATTTCCAAACGAAAGGGGTAACGTGTATTCTTAGAATACAGATGATCCGAATTGAATAACGTTGAAACAGAACTACAGATTACAACGTAAAGTTGCCGATGTAACGAAAATTCGATAAGATGCTAAAAGTTGTTGATGTTGAATGTTTACAGTGGTCAACTAGCTAGTTCTCACGCATGCAACTTAAAACCGAAAGATAGAAATGTTTCAGATAAACATAATCTGGTTTAAAAATCCCAACTGACGGGAGGCAGACCAGTTGGCTATTTACAAGCATGACTGAGGAGTTAAACCGGGGTCTACCGAGACCTCCGGATTTCAATTCCAGCGCCCTAACCATTCGGCTACGCTGTCTTGTTCCTCTAACAATTTTTTTTTGTCCTCTAGTACTTACAGCAGTCTCCTGATTTACAGTCCACTTTCTGGGTGTTATGTCCCATGCAATCTCGGCCCTCTTTTGAAGGGGGCGGATTATCACAGGACCTCACACGCATTCTTACACCAACCCCACAGGATTTGGTGCAAGCGCTCCAGGATGACCACTCGCCCCAGTTTCCATCGACTAAAATTGAAACAAAAAGGAAACCGAGTAAATATTTTATGGGGAACTCTTTGTATCTGTTGAAATCATATTTATGCACAAAACGTTTCAACTATACGTCTCTACTGTAAACAAGATAAGACCTTGTGGTAGGTTTACTCTATCGGGAGTGACCACTCATTAGGGAACGCACTATTGGTCGCATCGTGGCGAAAAGCGTGAGTTCACGAATTTTTGGACAAAGATTTTGACTAAGTTACTGTATAACGGACGATATCAATTTTATCACTTACCTGGGCAGTAATCCTTTACTTTACATGTCTTTGTCTCGGTGTCAGAACCAAACAGTGAACAGTCCCGGCCGCCAAACTGAGGCGCTGGGTTTGAGCATGCGCGCCAGCGTGTCATGAGACCAGCACCACAAGTCTTATCACAGGCAGTCCAGTCAGTCCATTCCGTGTAATTGCCATCCACTGATGGAGAGAGCACAAAAAAGGAGTGAGGTAAGATAATCAGTCTCGATAATAGTTAAGATCAACTAAACAACACCAGAAGTTATTAATTCGAAAGGTAGCGTGGCAGGCTGAACTGAGCTGAAACGGGCGGGAAAACCTACAATCCGAGGTAAACGCACAAGATATGCGTGGGAATGGTAAAACCGCGGGAAAATCGACACCGGTCGCGGATGACAAGCGCGGGGAGAAAAGCGTATCAGGTTACGTCACGATTAGATTTAGCATACATTTCATTTTTATTTTAAAAAATTCCACTCTCTAATTGACTGGAGCCAATTCGGCAAGCTTTCTGGAACAGTCTGGATTAACAAGCACAAGGACACTTTCTAAACTGAGATATGCTGTACCTGGACACGGTCTGTAGCTGCAGTCTCCAACTTGTCTCTCGGAGCCACTGCAAGGCTTTCCGCCAAATTGAGGAGAAGGACTATTGCATGATCGTTTCCTCTCCTTAGTCCCCGGGCCGCAAGTGGTCGTACACGCTGACCACATGGACCACGGTCCCCAAACCCCGTTCACTGGAAAGAAAAGAAAAACGTCATTCCTTGTTACACGCGTGTTTCCAGAAAAGGCTTTCTAATTGTATTACTTTCACTCGCTATAAACGTCATCGTCCTGTTTCAAAGATTCCTCTTAATTCTGATCTCACGACATCAAACTGTTTTCGCACGATAAATCCTATAATCTCGGTATGTTCAAATTACGTTTCTTTCAATGATAGACGTCCACTCTATTGTTAAAACGCAACACTTACCTGGGCAGGTCCCAAGATTGCAGTTCGCAGGTTCCATGTTAGGTCCTAGGTCCCTCTCTTTACATGTGAGCCCGCCGTATTCTGGTTCAGGGTTGGTGCATGTACGAGTACGCTTTTTGACTCCAGGCCCACAGGAGGTTGAACACGTGCCCCAGTTGGACCACATAGAGTAGTTTCCGTGAACTAGGAGGGTAATGAAAACAATACATTGCAACACGTGTTTGTCATGGCTTACAGAGAAAGAACAGAAGCACTCCTCGTTTACTTTTCAATGATGCAATGATATCAACATTTGGGAAAACATCTGTTTTGCAGGAATTTCTGTAGTCTTAATGTATTTTTAAGTTGTTAAACCTACGATTAAAACTTTCCTCCGTACTCTTCTTTTTCTTTCTTGCGCATGGGAAATTTTCCTACTTGACTCCCTCTTTATAAATTTAGTCTGGCTTATAATCAGACTAAGCAATTTGTATGGCTGCTCCTTGTTTACTTCACATAGAAAACGTAGTAATTCTGGTCCAGTTGAACTTAAAAGTGAGAGAACTGCTTGGGAATTTCTAAGGTTACACTCGTGTTAATTTTGAGAAACTCTAAATGTTTTCATTGGCATATTTTCTATATCTTTAGCAACAAGTACTTACTGGGACACTGTATAACTTGGCAAGGTCGAATGTGTTCTGGATCTCCCAGATCAGTACAGTCGCGTCCGCCATGTTGTGGCTCTGGGTTTGTGCAGGTACGTTTTCTTGTCTGAATCCCGTAGCCACAGGATTTGGAGCACGCTGACCACTGAGACCACGGGCTGTACTTACCATCGACTACAAAAACAAAGACAGTGTGGTTGAGGCATCAGTTTGGGGTGACAATTAACTACTCAGTCACTTAAGAATTTGACAGCTTTCAATCAGCTTTGTAATAGCTGTCAATCAACTCAGGACTCACCAGGACAGTTCACGTCATAGCATTGCACAACTTCCTCCCCAGATCCCAAGTGTCCACACGCGACACCGCCATACGCCGGCTCAGGATTGGTGCAGAACCTCTGTCTCTTCTTGATGCCTCTGCCGCATGTGACCGAACATGGAGTCCATCCATTCCATTCAGTGTAGCCACCATTCACTGTACAGTGAAAGCACTAGTTAGGAATTGGCGATAACACGACAAAATGCTAAAGGCATCAGTAAGAAATGTAAGCTTCCGATAATTCTTTCACCACTAAGCTAGGTAGCAAAGCGAATGAAGAAAGCCAATTGGTTAAGTGATGCTCAAGTTGTTATTTATCCCACGGGTGAACGGCTGATCTATTGTTTGTTGCCGAGATGAAGCATTTGAGGTCTACTGTTATGTTACAATTCAGTAACGTTGTAAGAATAAAAGATCAATATAAATCTTCAAGACAGTAGAAAGAGAACTGCTCTTGTTCAAAGCTGAAATCACAATTTCTCTTCCAAAATCAAACTCCCAAAGCAGTGTCGATAGTGCTGTTTTTGTATTTCCGTCATACGTTCATAACGGATGTCATTGCAACTGTCGTTGTGTTTGATGTTGTTTTCACTCACCTGGACAAGGAGTCAGATAGCACTGAGTCGCCTCCATACTCGGTCCCAGTGCCTGCTCCGTGCAGGATTTCCCGCCAAACTGTGGTTCAGGTGACTTGCACGAGCGTGTTCTGTTCTTCATTCCAATTCCACACGTGACTGAACACGGTGACCATGGCGTCCAGTCACTGAATTTGCCGTCAACTGATGATAGAGGAATTTCATACTTCATC
>Ga0126343_10001984_pt1 | contig 10175 bp, 9 predicted proteins | sample Cyp2metagenome_FD_92531 | JGI IMG/M metagenome (GOLD analysis project Ga0126343, IMG submission 92531) | Coral microbial communities from Lord Howe Island, Old Settlement Bay, Australia - Cyphastrea 2 metagenome | ecosystem: Host-associated > Invertebrates > Cnidaria > Coral ... | reverse complement strand
TATCAGCCCACTTGATAAAACCAAATCAGCTGGGAAGAGACTGAGAGAAAACAAAAACAAAAACAGCACCGAGGAGAGTCCGATGCACTCTGTAGTCCAACGAGTGATTAACGTTAATTTGTGCAAGTCATGAATTTGATAATGAGTAACACAGTATTGAACCATATTAAGACACGTCACTAATATTGTACTCCTAGGTAGGAAGAATATTCGACGATACAGATCATAGAAAGAATAGTTAAGGTGAAGTACGTTCGACAAGCAAACAATGGCGTCATGATGACAACGAAACGTCGGTTTTTATCGTTAATTTTTGCTTGTCTTTGCATTTCCAAATCCTTATTGAGAAGTACGTTCGATTTGCAATATTTCTGGCAAAGTCATTTGATGAACACAAGGAAATCCAACGAGGCGGAAAATGTTTGCACGACTAATTCAACTCTTTGTTCATCGTGTTGAACTTGGCTTCCGGTGGTGTGATTCATTATTGATGATCCGAGATGCAGCATTTCTCGGAAATTCAAAGGGTTTCAGCCGTACACTGAGAAATCAGGGTTTCTCTGAATATTGTTTCTTTGAATTTTGTTTTTTGTGTGTGTGTGTAAAAATAATGACGCTCGTTCGATTTACAACGCAATATCTCTCTGACAAAGCCAGCTTTGAAAAATTCTAGTGCCAAAAGGTTGTGGACATATGGAAATGGGATGCTGAGCTAATTTTGTTGTGGAATTTTCCGCACTAAACGCTTTTTTGTCAATTTAACACTTCAGCAGTTCGTGTTCCAATTATATTTCGTAAAAAGAAGGGCGTGCTGACAACCAATCAGATTCAAAGATTTTTTTAATAGTTATGTAATTATTGACCACGAGAGCCACATCAACGCGGACTACACGGAAATACATGATAATTAATCATTTACGTTTGGATCGAGATATTTTTATCCATTAATTTATCGCTCCTGATCGACGCAGTATAAGGACCACTAGGACTCGCAACAACGCATGCTTCAGTAGAAGGAGTAGGGTGTCCAAAAAGACAGTCAGGCAATTTTTGAGACCTTCTGAGTTTAGAGTTAGTTTAGTTTCATCAGATATCACATCCTTTAAAGAAGCTTTTAGCAGGGTTGCTAAAGCGTTGCGTGGCATTTAAATGGCGTCTCAAGAAGGCTTTGGACTAGGCAGTCAGTAGTATAAAACGAAGACTGCGGACCGTGGGCTGCAGACCGGACCAGGGGATAAAATGCAGACTGAGGGTAAAATGCAGACTGCAGACTACAGACTCTTTAAGTATATATCGGGTGTTATTTCTATTATCATTATTTCTTTTATCGAGTGCTAACCATGCATAAACAGTGTCTTTTAGGCTAATCGTAGTGGAATTCTGCGCTCCAGATAGCCTGAATGTCGCTGAGGCTACTGCCTGAGTCTGGCAGTTTGCAATTTACCGCTGGTCTGCAGCCTTCTGCATTTTACCTTCAGGCTGCATTTACCCCCAGTTTGCAGTCTGCCTTTTGCCCCCTTCCTGCAGTCTACAGTCCACAGTGGTCTAAGAAGGTTAAAAGACTTATCGATTAAGTCTTTATCAATTTAACCGTAAATTTTTGCATTAAATGAAGTATTAACTATTAACTTCATTACTAGTGTTGTAGCTCTAGCATAAATAACGTCTCGTGTTATTGCAATGTTTCTCTGACTGTAATATGGCCGCCATGCATATTGGTGACCCTGCAAGGAAAACCAACGTGGCGTCTCCTGCAAACAAAGCTCTGTAAATCTGGGTGAAAATAAATGTTTCTCCGAATAACGCGCAGACAGGCCGTACAGACTCACTTATTTATGTAATTAAAACCCCGTTTACACGCGCTGAACAAATCGGCACGGCACGCCAAATTTTTGGCACCATGCTGACGATTTTAAGGCACGGCACTCCAAATTTTCGACGTGTAAACGTATCGGTCCCAAATGTAATATGGCACCAGTGCCCAAAATTTTAGGAGTGCCGAGACTACCTCCTGGAGGTAGCCTCGGCACGGGTAAACGAGGCACCGTGCGAAAAAATTCGTTCGTGTAAAAGCTCACTGGTGCCGTTCCAGGCTCTTCTAGGCCCTTTTTCACGATAACGCATGCGTGATTGTCACAAAAATGGCGAATGAAGGAGCATGTCGCTCGCGCTCCCCAAATTAAAACCGAGGAATAAACTACAGAAGCTACAGAAGCATTACTAGAGTTGTGGGCTCGTTCAAAATTAATTGAAATGTATCTCTGGTAAGTCGAAAATTCTCATATCATAGCCTACGTGTAGCCGTACCCACCCCCCGAGGAAAAACGGGATGGAGGGAACGTCGTTCCCTCCATCCCGTTTTTCCTCGGGGGGTGGGTACGGCTACACGTAGGCTATCATATCACTGTTGCTCATCAAATTCGGTGTCTGCCATCTCAAACCAGGCCTGATTACTTGGCTTCTTTGGCGGAAGTTCTGACAAGCCACGTGCGCCATCACTACAAACACCCATTTCTCCTTCAGTCTTTGTTTTTTTCCTTATTTCGCCAAGATGTCGATCAATTTCCTTGTTGAGATAATTGGGTTTTATCAACTGGGTTGATAATGTGAATTAGCCACCGTAAAGAGATTCGAAAGCTGACGTTTCGAGCGTTAGCCCTTCGTCGGAGCGAATCCAAAGATTCGAACCGAAGATTCCTGTTTCTATTTAAGTTACATTTTACTCGTAAGATGTAATGCAAAATGACGGCAAGCTGTTTATCTATCATTTCCCGGGAATAAAACCGCTGCAGAGAAGGGGTGCCGATGAAAAATTGGACCCGTGCCCAGCTGGATGAAAACCTTTTATTTTGGGTCGTGTAAATGGGTAGTGCCGTGCCGAAAGAGTAACTATAACGCCTGGGCGGAGTATGGGTCTGGACGCCTGGATGTCGCTTACACAATATATATATATGTGTTAATAGACCGCTGTACATGTTTACCTTCATGGGATTGCTTGCGGTTAGTAGTCCTAGGGTTTCACTCCAGTTTGCTTGCGATTAGTGTCATTCCATTTTGCTTGCGGTTAGCTTCACTTCATTTTGCTTGCGGTTAGTTTCACTCCATTTTGCTTGCGGTTAGCATTCATTTGTATGTTAGGGTAACACTATATAATTTATATTGTTGTCTATTATAATTGGTTTAAATTTTGGGATCAATGGCAGCGAGCAGCACGGTGGTACAGTGGTTAGTATGGTCACGTCGGCCCGGGTTCGACTCTCAGGCTATGCTAAATTATGTAATTCTTTTCAATCATAAACAATTATAAGACTTCAAGTTTTATGTAAAATTTAGTTGACAAAGTGTTTCTTCGTGTAGGAAACAGGAAGAAAGTGACCCTCAATCTCCGCCCGTGAGCTAGGATCACCCGTGCCGAAATGGTTTAGGCACGGCGCCAAATGTTTGGCGTGCCGTGCCGACTCTTTAGCGCGGTTAAATGGGGTTTAGTATCGTATCTTGTCACAGACTACGTGTAAATTCGTTGAGCCTGGCTGCCAAGCGGCGTGATTCCAGCGTTGATTGTCCTGACACGGAAGTAAAATATTCGTTTTCTGAGAAACTGTTGAGGATCACGTGACATATCAGTTGCTGGCGTTTCTCAGAAACGGCCTTCTTACCGAGAAGGCGTCTTGTTTAGTACAGCAGTTCTGCGAGTTGGAACAACAGTTTTCACGGAAAAGAAATGAAGGTAAACAAGAAATAACGTTAGAGTCAATGGGCTAGTGAAGCAGACGAGATTGTATCTAAAAAATCGAATACAATCGACAGCCTTAATTCGTGAAAAATGACATCAAAGATGTCGAAGTTAAGGCTGCTTAGATTCTTTAACCTTGTGTAAACACTGCGTTTTGTGTGCATTGCTGTTTTCAACACGAAAAAGACTTCGTGGACACGAATCAGTTTCACCGTTTTGTCTCGAAAGTGTTAAGACCTTCTGAAGTAGTTTTAAGGCACAGGTATACCTGAAGGGTTTCTGCAAGAATTATACCCAAAAGTACTCTGCAATCAAAAGAGGCTCTGCTCGAAGGGTTACACAAAAGGCAGATGTTTCAACAAATACAAAGTTGCAGTCTAGATCATTTATTCTTAAATAGAGACAAAGAAAAACAAAGCCACAGACTAAGCTTAACCTATCCTGAATATTTGCCTCCAAAGCTAAACGATTGAGCATGGTGATTGTGTTGAGTACAAAGTTCAATTTCACACAAATGTTTATGTTAACATTGGAACGCTGAAGTGTTTTTTTGTTACGATCGTTTTAAGAGGCTAAAACAAAATTCAGTGTCGGTCAGATAAACGTGAAAGTTCATAATATTCAATGTTGATATTTTTCTTGCAGCTGAACTGCACAAGTGGCTTACACTAGTTCCTCGGAGAAAGTCATCATGGGTGAGTAAAAATAGTCTCATTTGGAGTTACACTTATCTCTAACGTCCGCCTCATTCTTACTCATAGCCATACTGTAAGGTGAAACATCAGACCATTGAACAACAACGCTAGGAAACTAAGTTATTTATTGTGTTTTATTCAGTCTGTAAATTACGATGACAACTGTGTTTGCTTTCGAGAAGCACATAGGTTTATAATTAAAATCGCTTTCGGTGGCCACTCTTTGATCCTTTATTAGAGAGTGCAATCAGGTAGGAGAAGGGGAAAGAAGGAGGGGACCAGTTTGCTCTTTTTTCAATTTATTTCTAATATTTTTTTATAACCAATTTGGAGATACAACGCATGAATAAAACTGCTTTAAACACCAATGCCTTTACCTATCTCACCCTTTCTGATTATCTGTCTGTCTGTTTGTCTTTCTGTCTGTCTGTCTTTCTCTCTCCTGCCTGTCCACCCACCATAACATACCTGTAAATCTGCCAACATAGATAAATGTACCAACAGCCTACTCAGTACTTTCCTCAGTCATTCACTCCCTTCTTCCTTTCTTCTCTTCCTTCCTCCCTCCCTCCCTCCCTACTTTATGCCTACTAAGCTAGATTTCTGTCTGTCTAACACTCATCTACATATACTGTCTTTTTAGGCATGCTTGCCTGATTAACAATCTACCTACCTACTTAGCTATCTGTCTGCTTGCCTACCCACTTGTCTGCTTCCACACCAATCTATCTAAGTAACTTGTCTACCTACCTAACTGACTACCCACCACTTTAATACCCAGTCTACCTACTTATTAACCATGCTATCTCTACCTCTATACCAACCCACCATTTTAACCTAATTTACAACAATTGTGTCTCTCTACCTACCTGCATTTTTTCTTTATGTCATTTTTTATTTCTGTCTTTGTCACTCTACCCATCTACCCTTTTCACATTAACCCATTCACTTATCCCCAACTCTCTACCTGCCTGCCTACCTACCTACATAGCTGCCTACTGACCTACCTACCTACTTGCTTTCTGATCTACCTACCTTTCCTTACCTAATTATATGCCTGTCTGCCTACATACCACCTACCCACGAACCCCCCTTGCTAGTTGCCTACATTCCTACCTACCTCTTTGCCTGACTGCCTGCCTAACCTACCAACTAATTATCAACTTACCTACCATATCTATGTACTTATCTCCATACCTATCTAATTGCTACTTGCAGATCACCCTGCATACCCTCCATCTTACCCATATACCTACCTACCTACCTACTTACCTACCTACCTACCCAATCACCTGTCCATCTAAATGCCGTCTTCACTCTACTGCTTTCATCCTGACTGAACCAAACTGCTTTCCTAGCTTGACCCTCCAGCGTTCCCCCTCTTTCCTTCTTTTTCATTTCCTATTCTTTTTTCTTCCTTCCTTCCTGTCTTCCTTCCTTTCTTCCCTTCTTTTCACTCATCCTCCCTTCCTTCCAACACCCAATGCACCCTCTCCTCTGTCCTTTGTTTTTGGCTCCCTTCTTTCTTCTATTTTCTTGCCTCCTTACTTCTTTCATGTCTTAGGGTCTGCAAACAACTGCTCTGCAAAGGTTTAAAGTTCCTCTAAATTGTTTTAGAGAAATACAGTTCCTTAAAAAAAGCTTTCTGTCCAGTGACAGCAGTTTCAGGGTTAAGTTTTCTTCCTTCTTTCTCTCCATCCTCCATCAATCCCTCCTACCCTCCCTCCCTCCCTGCCTTCCTTCCTCTTCTCTTCTCCTGCTTTCTTCATTGCTTTCTCCTTTGCTCCCTTTCTTCCTTCCTTTCCTTACTCCCTGTCATCTTCATGTCCTTCCTTCTTTCCTCTTTTCGTCCCTTCCTCTCTTCATTTGTTTCTCGCTCCATGCCCTCCCTCCTTACCTTCTTCCTCCCTCCCTACTTTCCTTCCTTTTCCCCTCCCTTCTTTTCGTCCTCTTTTATTTCCCTTGCTTCCTCTTCTGTTACCTTTCTTCCTTCCTTCTTTCCTTACTCCCTATCATCTTCCTTTCCTTCCTTCTTTACTCTATTCTTCCCTTCCTCTCTTCATTTCTTTCTCTTTCCCTCCCTGCTTTCCTTCCTTCCTCCGTTCCTTCCTTCATCCCTCTCTCCCTACCTTCTTTCCTCCCTCCATTCCTTCGTTCTTGTCTCCCTTCCTTTCTTTCTTCCTCCCTCCCTCCCTTTCTTCATTCTTCCTTCTTTCCTTCCTTCCTTTCTCCCTACATCCCTCCTCTCCCCTGTCCCTCCCTCCCTTTCTTCCTCCCTTCCTTCCTCTCTTCCTTCCTCTTCCCTTCCTCTCTTTCCTCCTTCCACTCTTCCTCCCTCTTTCCTTTCCTATCCTTCCTCCCTTGTTCCCTTGTTCCCTTACTCCCTTCCTCTCTTTCTCCCTTGCTCCATTGCTTCCTTGCTTCCTTGCTCCCTCTCTTCCCTTCTTTCTGGCTTCCTTGCACCCTTCCTTCCCCTCTTTCTTTATCCCTTTTTCTGTTCCTTTCTTCCACTTTCCTTTTCTCCTTTCTCCCTTCCCCCATCACTCACACCATTTTCCATCCTTCCCTCTCCCCCCTTCCTTTCATTTGTACCCCATCTACCCTTCTTTCCTTCTCGCATTATCGTTTTCCAGCCTCTTTCCCTATTTCTCCTTTTGTGCCTTCCCCCATTTGTCCTTTTCACCATTCTTCCCTCTTCCAGAATCTTCCGTTTTCTTTTCCCTCTCTCTAGCGTTACTAATGTCCTTTCGTTATCCCATTCTGCTTTCCTTCCATCCTTGCTTCTCTTCAATTTGTTTGTCACAATCAGCCAGTTGCAGATCGTTCAAGCCGTTTTGTAGGCAGAAATTTGTCTGATTCGTGTTTTACACTCTACCAGCGGAAAGTGATGACGATGGGTTTGACATTATTCAGCCATCACTCATCCAACAGTTGAGGACCATCCTAGATCAGTACCCTGATGATGAACAGATACTAAAGGTAAGGATGGTGACAAAAGGCATCTATGTGCGCTTAGTCTCAATACAAAAATTGCTATGAACAAAATGCTGAGTTTGAGAACAGAAATAATTGTTATCAATAATACCATTAGCATTGTGATGATTACCAAACCTCCCAACGTCTACCTTAATTGGAAGGAGATCGAAGAACGCATGAATTTAACGTGATCTTTTAAGAGTCAGGTAAAGGGTTAAACCAAAATCAGTACCTTAATTATAAAACTGAGAACATTAATTACATTTTTAGACAAGAAATACTCATCGCCGAATCCAGCAATAACATCCTTAAAAGTTGTGAGCAAAGTGTTCAAGCTTTCAGATTTCTGTAAGTGACAAGAAGCAGGCTAGTTTATTTCTTTGTCCAATTCTTACTGATCCATGTCATAATACCTTGCAATTTGTTTTGCTGGTTTGAAAATATCTTTGTAGAAGATCTTTGTAGAACTGCGACATCAACATGGATATTTTAGTTTGATGGAGTCTCCCAGGGACCTCACTGGAGTGTAGAGAATGAGGGAGAAGAGAGTTAGAACTAGAGTCATTTAGTGGACATTTAGGGGTACTTTGATCATTTGAGTGTTTTCTATTATTGTTGTTTTTTTTTTCATAACATTTCTTCCTTATGCCAGGAACTCATTCAAAATGCCGAAGACGCACGTGCAAGTACGGTGAAATTTCTTCATGACAAGCACAGCTATGGAACAGAGAAACTTCACAGTGAAGGCCTCGCCCAATTTCAGGTTCGTTTTTCTTGTACCGGGAATAAAAGAATCCTTTACTGGTGTTTAATGATCTGGTTACGTAGACAGAAAAAAGGAGGAAGTAACGTGAAGGCTTTCCAGTTATTCGTTTTTAACCATATCTAACTATGTTTGTGTGTCTTCAAGAAGGCCATTTCCGAATTCCTTTTAGCCTCTTTCTGAAAGCGAGTCTTGGTGCCCCTTTTTTCATATGAAAATGAGATTTCATTCACCTTAAAATGAAATTCGTTTTCATGTAAGTGGTTTACACCAGGCCTTGCTTTGATGGACAGACTTTGAGGAACTCGAATATGAAATGTGAGCTATTTTCTGTCTCTTAACAGGGTCCTGCACTTTATGCATACAATGACGCCCAGTTTACTAAAGAAGATTGGAGGGGAATACGAATGCTGTTTGATAGTATCAAAGTAAAAGATCCAATGAAAGTGGGTCGTTTTGGTCTTGGATTTAAGTCTGTCTTTCACGTTACAGGTGAGTTTTCTTTTGTGTAATATTTTTTCCTATGTCAAAAATAATTCTCTTGTGCTTGCTTTCAGCTTTGAACTCACGTTTTTTTTGCAAAGCGTTAATCAGTTTGTTTCTAAGGTGATGGAAAACAACCTTGGAGAGTATATGGAAATGTGAGCTTTCAACGGGAAATATTATGAAGTCGGCATCGGTCGGCTTGTGTCAACAATGCAAGTTGTAAACTCAAAAACTTGCCTTTGATTTAAGACCCGATTTAACTAGCAGAGAATTAAACGTAGTCAACCCAACTTTTCATAGCATTGTAAGTAATGTTCTTGCTTTGACATTCGCCGTTTAGTTTGTTCTTTAAACGAAAAAGTGCAACCACAAAAAAAAAAAAACAAATCGAAGAAACAGTATCCATCTGCACGGGTTTTTCTATGCAGTGGACTATGATGGACCTTCGAATGGACTCTCCAGAGGTCGAAAAGTGTGTGCATCTTTACTTTATATCGAGGGAACAGAAGATTGCTTTTTATCAGTTTAAGGAGAAAATTCTAATGTAACGTCGCAATCTTGTTTGCATGGGTCCATGCTCCTTAAAGCCAACATACACTTTTTACCAAATTGCCTCGACAAGGTGAAAAGTACTACTTTTTTGCCTTGTCAAAGTATCTTTACACAAAGTTTCCGTCTGTTGACCCCAGATCTCCCGAGCATCGTAAGCAGCTCACAGATTGGAGCGATCGATCCGCACGAGGAGTACTTTAACGAAGGGAAAAAACGACGAACGGGACACCATTGGCGGTTGAAAGACCGTGCAATGATGGACAGCATACCGGACCAGTTTCTACCGTACAAAGGAATCTTCGACTGTACAGAGGATACGTTCTCTGAGGGAACTTACAATGGAACGTTGTTCCGTTTTCCTCTGCGGATGGCGCCGTCCAAGCTGTCACAGACACTTTACTCTGCCGAAAAGGTGAACACCTTGTTTGAGAGTTTCACGGCTGATGCCCACTTAGTCCTCCTTTTTCTCCAGTATCTCGAATCGATAGAGCTCTACGTCCGGGACGAGGCGGACAATGAGGCCAGAAGAACGTTTGAAGTGAGGATCACAGATGAGAGTCTCCCGTTGGTTCGCAGAAAGAGGGAAGAGTTTCGCAGCCAGATCACGACCGGTCAGCTTATGCCAGAGCCTGTCAAGGTGACATATCCGGTCACAATCGAGACTGTTGCCTATGACCAAGGTATAATAAGCGACACACATCGGCATTCTTTTCTTGTCACAAATTATTTTTGTGGCGGAAAAGTCTCGCCAGAATTTGAAAAGCTGGCCAAGGATAAAGACCTCAGCTACCTACCTTTAGTTGGGGTGGCCATGCCGATACCAGACCGCTCCGAAAACCAGACCCCGGACATTAAAGGGCACGTGTTTTGTTTCCTCCCACTGCCGGTGCAAAAGACGAGCTTGACAGGTTTACCAGTACACGTCAATGGCTTCTTTGCTTTGAGCCAGAACAGGCGTTATATTAAGACT
>Ga0126343_10001983_pt1 | contig 10176 bp, 10 predicted proteins | sample Cyp2metagenome_FD_92531 | JGI IMG/M metagenome (GOLD analysis project Ga0126343, IMG submission 92531) | Coral microbial communities from Lord Howe Island, Old Settlement Bay, Australia - Cyphastrea 2 metagenome | ecosystem: Host-associated > Invertebrates > Cnidaria > Coral ... | reverse complement strand
TGCATGGTGGGTAGTCGTCGCGTACAGATAGGATAAAATGAAACCTTACTATACGTCGGCTGTATAGGTGCTATTAAAAAAATGGTCCATTTGGTTTTATTTTTGTTCTCATTAAGCTTTAAGGTAAAAACCGTTTGTTTTGAACGTCGTGACAAATCAAAATCCTTTCAATGACCATTGCGTGACAGAGAAATAAAGTCGACATCGGACGCCATATTTACATTTAAGCATGCAGCATGAGCGAGGAGAACAACACATAAATATCTCGCTTTAGCAAACAAGGGGATGATGCAGGAAGGCTTCCCTACTTTTATGGATTGCTGTTTAAGATCAAGGGATCGGAATTAGGTGGATTTTCTTGGAGTCATTGATTAAAGAAGACGATGTACTTGCCGAACTCCACGCGTCCCAGTGGTTGTATCGTGACTACACCACTACTAACTTTTGAATGTAATATTTTACAGAAGGCGAGCTAAACATGACTTTTCTGCCATAGTTTAAGTCCAAACACCGAGGAAATCAATCGCAAGAAGACATTTTCACGTTGCTTTTGATAATCTGGTCACAGGCACTTGCTCATTTTTTGCGTTTCTGGCAGGTTGGTGTTGTGATTATCATGATTTTGAGAGCGTCAGTACTCAGCGCTAAGGAAAAGCCGAAAAAAATTTTTATGCTAGGTTTTACACTGTCATTTCTTCTTTCGAAATGTCAGAATTTTAGGTGTTTTGGTGTTTTACCGGGTGGCGAATTTGACTATTGAAAAAGTGTGCATAATTAAGAATTTTGAGGAAGCAAATTTTCGTGATTTTAAGCGGCTCGTCCTGAGCTTGAAAATTAACCCACAGAAGTATAATTGGCCTCAAAACTTGTAAAGTCCTCAACAATACATTTGCAGGCTCAAACTGGAGTGAAGCGAAGTTTATGATACGGTATAAGTCACTTAATTTTGCGTGGTTTTGACCAGACGTGCAGGCTCAAACTGGAGTGTTATTGTGATGCGGATTGAACAGAGCGAAGGTTATGATACGTTATGAGTCACTTGATTTTGCGTGTTTTGATCAGACGTGGAACCGTAACGAATTTGTGATTTTTTGGCGGGTGTAAAAACTATTTCAAGATAAGTAAACCCACCACGTTTCTAGGCTTACCATGGGCTATCACTGGGAGGAATATGAAAAATTATGATTTTTCATCATTTACCACATATTTGCGATATCGCTCAGTCTTAGTGGACATTAAAAATTTTCTTGGTTAAAATTCTAAACATCTTTCAAGTAAAACTTATGATTTTACTTTTTGAATGGGTATCAACTGGAGTTGTGGACGTGGCAATTAATTACAAGAAGTGCGTAGCGTCACCCTTGTTCCCAGGGCTTTTTCCTTCTCGTGAGGGCCGAAAAATGAGGCGAGACCAAAAAGGTGAAAGGAGGGGGCTGGGGTAGGGAAAAGAAGGGAACGTTTGCCCACAAACCGCTCGATTTTGAAAAACGCCCACTAGTTTTTATGGTTGAGTTCACTTATTGATTGTCAACTTTGTCTCCGAGCTAAAAATAACAATAGTGCTACAAAATATTCGGTTCGAGGGTTTAGCTTTTTCTGTGGTTTAACTTTTCATTAGCTTCATGGTCGTTTCATTCTCTTGCCGCTAGAAATTTGCTTAACCTGAACTATAGAAGCGACCGGACTGACCAAATGGTCATTCATTAAGCTGAATTATAGAACAACCGGATATCAGAATCCTTTGTTTAAAAATTGCCAGCGCGAGTAAATTCGCTTTTGCAGGGAAAACAACAACCCGTCAACGGCTTGTTTAATTCGGCATTTCGTGATCTGGACACGAAAAACGACTCAGTAAAGCTTACCGAGGTCGCCATAGAAGACTATCTAGGATCCGCTGGTTCCTGTTTCATCTTCGCGCACGATCGATGATTAAAACAGCAGCTCAAAGATTTTTAAAACCTTTCGCTGAAACCAACGTGTGATAATATACAGCCACCAAATATTTACCCTCTAAAAGATGGCGTCTTCTGAGTAAAATTGAATACGTACCATCCACGCCAAGTAAAATAGATTTTTGCTGAGACTAGCAATGCACAAAATCACAAACATTGTGCAAGTCACCCGCGAGTTATTTCTGGAATCATTCAAGCGAACTTGATACACTTGTCAATCAAAATAGCCAAGTCGCACCAATCAGGATTTCCTTTCGTGGGCGAACGGGTTTTTCAAAATCGAGGGGTTTGCAGGCCAGTGCTCCCTTCTTTCCCCTCCTCCATCCCGGTCTTTTCACCTTTTTGCTCTCGCCCCATTTTTCGCGCGTCCCGAATGCGAAAAACTCTTTCGCGCAACCCGAATTTCGTTCGTGTAGTTCGGGAACGCTTGCCACACAGGCTAATACACTTGTGACATTAAGTGCGAATCGCAAGATTAATTGTCTTCGTGACCGCGATTCGCTCGCTAATCGTCGAGGTAGAAGTTTTATAGTCCACTGTATATTGCACATAGTTATATTTTCTCGCTTCTTCTCAGGTCAGAAAGTTATAATAAGTTCATCGAAGATAAATTGGAGCGTCCTTTTGAACGGAAAAGAATGTTTTGGCCAGTAACGGCAGAATGCTTTTAAAGTCGCCTCTATTTCAATAAAAATTTTTTAAATATATTCTGCTCCTTTATATAGACGTTAACTTCTGTAAATTTCAGTCTCCCAACCCTTCAAATAATTTAAGCAAGCACTTCAATTCAGGATCCCTCCCCTCCCGTTTTCCATTAACTAAAATTTCAAGTCCCCTAAAATGTCTCAATACCTCCACTCCGATGAATAATGATCAGTTCCTAAGCTTTCTACTTTTATGATTTCACTTTTTATTTCACTCGCTGACTTTCTTGATGTTATGAATTTACTTTTCAGGGCAAGGTTTAACTAGCAGTTATGGGTTATCTTTTGTTTTGATTTGGTAAAGTGCAAGCTATGTATTTTACTTACACAGCTAGGCACTCCAAGCTGTTTGAGGCAGTTGTTACATTGAGACAGGTTTTACCTGTGAAGGATGACCTCGGAAGCTGCTGGTGGAACCTCGGAATAGCTCTTGATCTTTCCTGGGCAGAACTTCACAATATTGAGGATGACTACGCTTCCAATATACAAAAGGCATATAATGTGTTGCGCATGTGGTATGAAAAGGAAGCGACCGCTGCAACTATGGGACGCCTTGCAGATGCCTTGCTTGCAATTGGAAGAAAAGACATCATCGAGAGGCTGATTGGTATGTAATTTTTTTTTAAGTATTAATAAATTTGATGATCAAGGACAAATTAGGTCTTATTTTCCTTGCTGCCTTGCATTTAACTGTAAACATTCTCAAGAAATTTTTTGCTTTTAGAGTAGCGTACATAGGTGTTATTGTTTGTAATTAGATGTTAATTATGCAGTTTTCTATCAGGTCAGCATCAGCCTTTTACAACTGCTAAACTATTACAACTTATAGCTGCTGTTATCGCTCGCTTTACTGATTTCACTACGGCTTTTGATACTCCGTTTTGCCACGGTGCATCAGCCTTATACGTTCTATCGCCGAGACTCCGCTCGGCCAGTTCGTGTCTAGTCCCCCGACAGTTCATCTGCTTCACTCTTTCCCCCAACGCTGGACTGCGGTTTTATCTTCGTTTTCTGTTGGACGTGATTTCTGATAGTACCAGTTCCATCTGCAGTCTTCGGGAGTTGTCTTCGAGAGAACATTTGGGGCAAAACCGGTGCTCTCGTGGACTGTCGAGTTGTAGGTCACCATGATGCCAGCACGTTTCTCGTCCCGGGACTTTCTCATTCTCACTTGCCACTTTGGAGAGCATCACATTAACCATTCTAATTACTCGCCCAGTCACTTCGTCCGACTGCAGTGGAATGATGTCGCCCGTGTCTTACACCTTTGAAGAATATCACACACATCAATCACTATTTTGGCGTTCACATTTTTACCCTGATCATTATAAAGCTGTTCTGGGGCTCTAAGCAGGGAAATATAATTGTGTGCCAACTTGTCCGCAATAGCTTCGTTAACTGCAAACAGATCCAGGTATTTTGTGAAGGTGTCAATCACCACGTGCTCTAGGGCTTACCTGTTTCCATCGTTTGACCCCCTGTATTCTACCAAGTCTATAGTGACAAGCTCACATGGTCTAGTCGTGATAATAGGTTGAGGTGGGGCGCTTAGATTCGGCACCGCATCACGTTTCTGTTGACACCTCCCCCAATTTTGGCACGTTTCACGTCTACAGACATTTCCGACCAGAAATATTGATCTTGCACCCTGTCCAGAGTTTTTGTATGGCAAAAGTGGTTAGACTCGTCATGTAACAAGTAAATGGCCTTTTCGCGCATCGTAATTGTGAGGACTAAATGCTCCTGCCATTTAACTTTGTTTGTGGGCTTCCATCTAAGGTAAAGTACCCCATCTCTTAGACTGCAACGGTCATACTAGTTGTACAATTTGCGCAATTTACGTTCTTCGCTCTTCACAGAAGATTCTCAGGGTTTCCTTTTCTGTTCAATCCACACCCTCACCAGAGAGATGTCAGGGTCAGCCTGCTGTTGGACCCTTAGGTCCCCCATCATTTTTCACTGTTTCTGCTGGTGTGCTGCTCAACGCATCAGCGTTTATGTGCCTCGAAACATCATGGTGAACAATGACAAAGTCATAAGTAAGTAATTCTATAGCCCATCTCGCTCTCCGACCGGTGGGGTCACTTCCTGGATCACTTTTTCTACTGCCAACTAAAGACTTTTGATCACTCGCCACTGTAAAATTAATGTCTACCTGCCAAAGAGGGACAAAAATGGTGTATACTGCAAATAATTGCCCGCCACTCTCTGTCATAGTTCACCAAGTTTCGCATTAAGAAGAGGCATTAAGAAATTTGCTTTTATGAGCAATCACGCGTTCTTTATTCCATTCCTCCTGTGACAAGCCAGCTACAATTGCATTACTCGATGCATCGCAATAACGTCTAAAGGAGTCATCGAATTTCGGGAACGCTAACAATGTAGAGGCTGTTAACCATTCACACAACTGCTTGAAAGCTTCGTCGCATTTCTGAGTCCACTGGAATTTGGAATTCAGCTAGACGTTGCAGTGGCTCAGCAATAGTGGCAAGGTTGGGCCAGAATTTCCAATAATACGACGTGAGACCAAGGTAGCTGTGCAGCTCACTCGCGGTGTTTTCTACGTAGCTACCTTTTCAGTATCAGCTGGGTTAGGGCTTACCCCACTGGCCGACATCTCGAATACCACACTGGTTTGAAAATGTTCACATTCACTGGGCTTCAATTTCAAGCTTGTGGCTTTCAGTTTGGTGAGGACCTCACTCAACACTGCCAAATGATACTAGAAGTAGTAGGAAAAAAAACAATGTCATTGATATACACACGTACATGCTGCCAATCCACTCCATTCGAGACTAATTCTATTAACCGAGTGAACGTCGTAGGTGCATTCTTCTATCCCATAGCCATGACTTTATATTGCCAGGGTTCCCTGTCAAATAACAAGGCAGTCTTCTCTCTATCCTGCGGGCCGATTCCGCTTGCCAATGTCTTAAAGATAAGTCCAAACAACTGAAAAACGTGGATCCTGACAACTGATCTATTGCTGCAGCCAGCCGGGGCAGAGGATGGGTCTGCGTAACAGTCACAGAGTTCAGACGGCAAAAATATGTGCAGAACCTAAACGAACCATCTCTCTTACGGGTCTTCACAATTGGCGCACGCCATGGACTTCTGCTAAGTTCAATTAAATCGTCTTCTGCCATTTCCTTAACGTGCTGCCCCGCGCCCTGCATGTACGATTTGAGTAGTCTGTTGGGTGTCTTCTTAATAGGAGCAGCTCCGTCAGTCGAGGCCGTAGAGGGCATACGCAGGGCTAAATTAAGTGTTAGCGGGTGAACCGCTCAGTCTTGTGAATTGAGCTAGCAAGCTGGTCTTGCCATAATCGCTACGATCCTTGCTGAACACTTCACTGAACTCTGAGATTGGTTCTTGAGCTTGACCCACCTGCTCTGTTGCTAACATCGATTCGCACAAATCAATATTTGGGAACTTCCACTTATCTGCTTCACCAGGTCAGTACAGTAACCTCACCAACCACTTCCCGTGGTATTAACTCCTCGAGTTCATACATAAATATCCCTCCACACTCCATCTGTAAATCTGGTTTCATGGGGTATACAACTCCCATGCAATGGTACTCTAGCTTTAGTTGTCAAATCAGTGTCTGTCACATTAACAATTTGCACTAAACAACATCCCTTTTCTACTGCTAATACAGTTCTTGTCACTGCTAATCCATCGTCATTAGAAAACACATTTTGAGAGTTTATTAAGACATAGCATTGCCATCCAACTTCACCATCAATATAACCCACAACAATTTTTCTCTGACGTGGCTGGTATTTGTGTTTGGTGACGCAATCTCACCATACCCGGCTCTTGGGCCAGTTCCTCTCTCCTCAACAAAGGAGCTGATTGCTGTTAAAACGCAAAATACCCGCTCTTGTATCCACAACAGCTCCTGTACTACACAGAAGTCCCATCCCACAAGAAACAAGCATCTCCTGCTGTAATAATTCACCTTTAAGGACGATATCCACAACAATCTCTCCTAAGATGATCTATGTTTGTCCAGCTTCTTCCTAATTTTCGACGCCATCGACTACACACATCTTCATTGATAATATTCACTCCCCTGCCCATGCCACCCGGGGTAGTGTTACAAAGTGCAACTATGTCCTAGCCGGCAGGGTGAACTTTCACAGATGCCTTAAGCATTGAATTTTTTCTCCTTCACAAAATCGCTCGGCGTTCGTTTGTTATGCAATGACTTTATATTGCCTGTTATTTTGAATTGAGTGATGAATTTTTCTGTCTAAAATAAATATGGACCAATTCTTAGTGCAAAAGAAAACACAATCGTCGGAAACGTAAATTTGCCGCGCAATCGTGACTACGATCATGGTGCTATTGAAAGAATTTACATTGAATAAACAATGTGCTGTTGGTTAAACAACGTGCTGTTTAACCGTGGTTTCTGGTTCCTTGGCCGATAGTGTTACCACTCGCGTTCCTTGAATGTTTAGCCGGGCAACAAAAATGTTGGAAAATTTATGTCCGTTATACATAAACGGGTATGATTTGTCAACGAAGGCTCATGATTCGTACCATCCGTATAAACATCGGAAGCAGAAGTCCATCCATTAAAGATACGTTACGTTTTTTATTTATGGGAAACCAGGTTCAAACGTCTTTTCCATTGGTGAGATTAGGGCACAGTTTATTGCATCTTATTAGCGAAACTAAGAATAATTTAGGGACTAAGTAAGTAGACAAACAAACTAAACACCCGTGCTAAATGAAGGCGAACAGAAAGTAAGGAAGTCAAACAATGTGCATACCTTGTTCTATAAGCGTGAGTCGACACCAAATACCCCTCATAAATGATTCTTTGCCACATATTCGGCAATCAAACTCCCTGTTTTGGTGGGCTCGATTACCGAACTCAAACTGTTCGATTTTGTTGGAAAGAACTTGCGAACTCGCGAACTTGTTAAACCTCCCTAAAAACTGTGCTCTAATTATTGAGAAATAGTATTGGCAACCGTGTAGTATATCCTAAGAGAACTCGTCGCGTCACGTCAAAAATGAGATGGTCGTTTGATGCTCGTGTTATCGAGCGAACTGTGTGACTTAGTGTCGAGTTGTATTTCATTTGTAAGCTAGTGTTCGAGCTGAGTGTCAAAGTAGATTACGTTTGTTTGTCGTTTCCGTTCTACCAAGATTGGTAACAGAGCGAGGTTTTGCATTGGGTAAGACTCACCTTTCACTTATATTTGTACATGGCGGGGAGAGGAGCCACGTTGCCACACCTTGGAAACGGATTCTCCAGTAATTCCAAAGAGTCGTCTTAGAAACACAGAGAAGCGCTGGATTTGTGAACCCCCGGTGGGAGAAGAATATCAGCAAGTCATTACCTCAAATGTTGACAAACGATCCATCCGCAAGATAAAACCGACCGAGAGAAAGCCGAAAAGTTACTGGTACCTTCCTCACTTCCCAGTATGTATCCTGGAATATCAAAAACGAAGACAAGAATCGTATTTTGAGCCCAGCGCTAAATTTTAGGGTACATCCTTAAACGATCACATCCTGTCAATTCCCAGCCGACGTCTGATCTCGAAGACTAAGAGCTCGCAGCTCAATGGAGAGCCAACTCTGGTGTGAGGGTCAGCAATTTCCCCTGACAGCTGAAAACGATTGGCTGCGAACGAAGATTGAGTACGGTCCGATTCCTTATTCCACAACCACCGTGCTTTGTTCAATTTCTGCCTCTAAAGATCGTACGTTGAGAGTTAATCCATGCAGTTAACTGGTCAAGTTAGACAAGGGGGACGCAAGTGTCTGCTTGGGTATTCAGATTGATTGCTATTTGCCGTCCAAGTCGAGAACATACATGTATGGTTCCATAACAGCTGATGAGGTCAAGAATGTTGAAGTTAGAATTATTCGAGAACAGACTTCTTTGAGAAATTGAGTACCATTCAAGGAAACAAAGCCTTACCTTAAAGGAACCGATTGTTAAAGCTGACACCCAAAGTTGACCATAATGGCTCACTTCGCTGTGAAGGACGGTTGCAGAATGAAGTTTGCTCATGTTTGCTCTATATTACCAACACCAAAATAAGTAGTAAGTGAACTGAATGGATTTTCAAGTTTCTGTGGAACGGTGCAGATAAAGTAACTCGTGTGTCTGCAGTCACGGTTTATCTGAGAAGTAGCTGCCAGTTTCGCTCAATGGCGAGTTCGCCCTCACATCGATTAAACTTGATCAAGTTCGCCTCCAACTAGATCAAGCCACATATAGAGATTATTCCTCGTTCTTTTATCCACTGCGTTATAAGATTACTGGTGGCGAGAAAACTTCGAAATTTTGGCCGAAGGTGATTTTGAAATAGAAAGCTTATAGTGGGGGAGAACTCGGTGGGGGCGAGCTCGCCATGGGGCGAAACCGTTATCATTCATCAGAGAGGTGGATTAAAAATAATAGATATTGATTACATGATTAGATCTTTGAGGTTGGGATGGCCACAGAGAGTAATTAATGATAGTGCTACATGGAAGAGCTATTTTATTTATCTGTTAGAGCACGTTGGGAGCATCTTCTTTCTCAGCTGTAACTTTGATGTCTACGATTTTAAGTTACCATCTCCATTCTACTGCGAGCTTCTGCAATGGTGGTCGGAATTTCGCGATACCTTTGCTGAAGAAAAGGATTATCAAACTATTATCTGGAACAATAAAGAAATAAAAATAGATTACAAACCGGTCTATTTCAAAAGTTATCGGAAGGCAGGAATCACGTAGACGCATGATCTTCTTTTTGACCGGGATATAAACGTTGCCTTCACTCACCTCTCGAACAAGATAAACCTGAATCCGATTTTCTTCAGATGGCTGGTCTCCGACACTCTATTCCCTCACAGCTAAGGTTCGTGAATCTACCATTATCAACTCTATATCCCTCTTTTATATTTGAAAATAACACTTCTCGCGATATTAAACAGAAACAATCAAAAGATTACTACTCTCTACTTGTTTCCAGAAAGGCTCAACATCCCAATATCATATCATCGTAAAATTGCAGAGGGACTTTGACTTTACAATCGATCAAATCAATCAAGTCTTCCTATTGCCACATTCTGCTGCACTTGAATCTTATGTTAAGGCCTTCCAATATAAAGTTATAATTCTATTTTTCATACAAATACCAAATTATGTAAAATTGGTTACAGAAGCAACGATTTGTGTACGTTTTGTAAAACTGAATTAAAAACCTCAAATCATCTTTTTAACTTGGAAAATATTTATTATTTTCCAAGTTGCAGTGGTGGGCCGATTTCACTCCTTCACTCCTTCACTCCTTCACTCCTTTACTCCTTCACTCCTTCACTCCTTCACTCCTTGACTCCTTGACTCCTTAACTCCTTGACTCCTTGACTCCTTGACTCCTTGACTCCTTCACTCCTTGTCTCCTTGACTCCTTCACTCCTTCACTCCTTCACTCCTTCACTCCTTCACTCCTTCACTCCTTCACTCCTTCACTCCTTCACTCCTTCACTCCTTCACTCCTTCAC